>Ga0307505_10002323_pt1 | contig 13420 bp, 9 predicted proteins | sample 23_S_MG_FD_202183 | JGI IMG/M metagenome (GOLD analysis project Ga0307505, IMG submission 202183) | Soil microbial communities from Populus trichocarpa stands in riparian zone in the Pacific Northwest, United States - 23_S | ecosystem: Environmental > Terrestrial > Soil > Riparian zone > Trees...
AGGTCTGGTAGAGTTTCCCTTTGAATCCGACCGAGTGATGTGGTTCGACAAGAGTGACTCGGCTGAGATCGTCACAATACGAGCAATCGACAGCGTTAGCCTTTTCTACGACAATCAATCTCTTGCACCGACATGGTACGATGCGACGTACTGTGCTGTACTCCGGTCTTCGGAAGCCAGCGATACCAGAGTCGAAATCCTTCAGCTGGATGCAACCGCTCTTGCCGGAGGAGTTATCTACAGTGGTCAGCGCCCGCGGCTCGAGTCGGTGGAATGTATCGATTCTCTCGAAAATGAGGCTCGTGTCTTGGCGCTCGAGTTCGGGGCAAATAACGTAATGACCGGAGAAGAAGCAGCCGTATTGGGGCTCTGGAATTGCCACGGGCCTTCATTCCAGTTCCTAACAGCCTTACCACTCTATGTGTACAGGAACCGGCCCGATGTGTACTCACTGGGAACAACCAGAACCTATTCAGACGTGGACCACGACGGAAAACGGGAATTCGTCTTGCAGTGCAGCGGTCAATGGGGAGCTGGTCAAGCGTCAAAGCTGCGGGATTCTGTTGCAGTAGCGTACCGACTCGTGCGCACCCATGGTGATTCTGCGCTTAGATGGGGCTTCGTCCCAAGTGCCTCAGTCCTTTCCAACGGGGAATTACTTGGACTCCGACTTGGTCAGATCGGGACAGTGTTTTTTGATTGGGATACCGTTCTGGTACCATTGATAACAAGCGAGGAAAAAACTGTTGTCGAAAGACTCAATCAACGAATTGCAAGCCTATTCCAGACCGAGAACGATGTTCCTTCAACAGAGACGATGTTGGCGAAATACACAACACTGGGCCGTGAAGCAACCGCCGTGGTGAGTGCTTGGCTCAGCATCGACTCAGTGCACTTTGAATTAAGTATCCATGAAGACTCGCACATGAGTATGGAGCCATCCACCGCTCCACCATCATACGATGCACTGCTGTGGATCGATCCTCGACACCCGCGTTCAGTGCAGGACTCGGTCAGCCGGGACTCATGTCTGCTTGTGAGACTGTTTTTTGCTGAGGCCGATGGATCGTGTGGTGCACAAGTCTATACCATCGTGGATGAGTCAGGTAATTGTGACTTTGTGCTAGTCGAGTCGAGGAACTGTTCGTTCGAGCGACTCTCCGGGTTCGCCCCGTATAAATACGCCTTCACGATGTCACGCAAACAGGTCGGCTTGACAACAGGTGATCCAGTAGCCATCTCTTGCGGTTTTGCGGTTGAAGTGGTGAGTCACTCCTTTATGGTGTGCGACGAAGATCAATCCAGGTCGCGTTCAGAGAAGTACTTTTCTCGAACGAATCCGGCTACTTGGGGCAATCTCATCCTCGGAGTTCGGGAGGACCTTGTAGACAATCACAGAAGAAATCAGATTGCCGAGTAGGGCGGGTACGTCGAGTCGGAGCTGTGCATACAAAAGTGATCTGCAGAAACTCTTCTCGCTTGCCCCCCACCCCCGTCTTTCCGACTTTGGGCTCGCACCCAAGCGAGGATCACCCATGGCCAAACCTGCCAAACCACAATCCAACCGCCCCGGCTACTTCATAGTCATCGAGGGCTCTGATGGCAGTGGCAAGAGCACGCTCGCGCGTCGGCTGGCAATAGCGCTCAAAAAGAAGGGTCACAAAGTGTGCCCGGTTCGCGAGCCAGGGGGCACGCGTCTCTCGGAGCGGGTTCGTCATGTATTACTCCACGTCCGTGAGACAATCTCGCCGCGCGCTGAGTTGTTCCTGTATCTGGCATCGCGCGCCCAGTTGATTGATGATGTGATCCGTCCGGCACTAAAGCGTGGCGAGATTGTCATCGCCGACCGTTTCAGTCTCTCGACATTCGCCTATCAGGCCGCAGGGCGCGGCTTGCCGCTCTTCCAAGTCGCCGGGTCGGATCAGTTCGCCCGCGATGGAGTAGCGCCCGACCTCACCATCGTGCTCGCAGTCTCCGAGAAGGATGCCGAGAAACGCATGAAGGCGATGGGCAATGTCCCCGACCGCATCGAACGTGAGTCGAAGCCGTTTCACCGGCGCGTACGCCGCTTCTACGAATGGTGGGCCAGCCGCAAGACCGCCCATGTGATTTTCGATTCAACGGCGGGGCAGGACGAGGTGTTCGAGGAGGCGATGTGGGAGATCTCGAAACGGTTGTCGAGGTGACCTGATTGCAACAGTCGCGCGGCGTGCCCTCTCTGTCCCGCGACAAAGAGCCGTCGCGGGACATCTCCCTCACAGGGGAGAGCAAAAAAGTGCGAGCAAACGTGGAATATCTTTCGGATGAGAGGTGAAGTTCTGTTCTCCCCCTCTGGGGGAGATGTCCTTGACGGGGCTTTATCCGGCAAGGACAGAGAGGGGAGCCCACGGTCGCGCAACCAAGCGGGCTGTGTGACGGCTGCATGGGGTCAGCATTGTCCTACCACTCTGAATCCAGATGCGATCCAGAACAGGAATAGCCCGAATCTGACGCACAACACTTCCGTATAACTCATCTATGTGGCGAAGCTGGCGCAAAAGCGGCACAACCGACCCTGACCCGGGAGCACCCGGCCCCAAGGGGCTGTTGTTGCTGGCCGTCACACTTGGGTTGCTCTATCTCGCAATCGCCTGGCTGCAAACTGATCCCAAATTCTCAAGCGCTGTCCAATTGACCGCCGCATTGCGTTATGTCCTGACCGAAGGCGCGCTCGATGTTACACCAGAACAAGTCTTTCAAGCCGCGGCCACCGGACTGACTTCCAGTCTCGATCCATTCTCTGCGTACATGCCTGCCGAAGAACTCAGCTACTTCGAAGAAGAAACCGAAGGCGAATACGTTGGTATCGGTGTCGAGATCAAACTCACCGCTGGCGCGATTGTCGTCGTGCGTGTCCTCCCGCACACCTCGGCCGCCGACGCTCTGCTTCAACCCGGCGACAAGATTGTCGCAATCGATGACACGCCGACACAGGGCTTCACGCTCCTTCAAGCTGTCGAGTTGATGCGTGGCCCGGAAGGTTCGACAGTCTCGGTCCTCATCCAGAGTGCCGGGGGAGAGGAACGCCGCCTGACACTGGAGCGACGCTCCGTCACAGTCTCGCCATTTCCTGTCCACGGCCTCTCACAATCCGGGTCGGCGTACATTCGTTGGACCGATTTCACCGAGGGCTCCGCGGATCGTCTCGCGGCCATCATCGAAGGCATGTCGATCGAGCCCCCAGTCGGCCTGATTCTCGATCTACGAGGAAATCCCGGGGGGCTTTTGGACGAAGCAGTTAGCGCCGCCGGGATTTTTCTACCGCCCGACCAGCTTGTCTGCCGCGTGATCGACCGATCCGGTACAGAAATGATCGAGTATCGAACCGGCGAGTCACCGGCATCGTTTACAAGACCGGTCGTCATTGTAATCGACGAAAACGCTGCGTCTGCATCCGAGGTGCTGGCGGCGGCGCTGCAGGAAAGTGGACGCGCCGTAGTCGTTGGCCGACGCAGTTTCGGCAAGGGATGGGTCCAAAACATCTTCCCGTTCGACGACGGCAGCGCCCTGCGACTCTCGACCGCACGCTACTACACCCCGAGCGGACACACCTTTGGTGATCCATCAGTCCGTCTGCCCGAGGAGGGAGCCGAGATCGATAGCAGTTGGTTCAAGCCATCGGGGCTCTTGCCGGACTCAATCGTCGCCCAATTGCCTATTGGACCATGGGAAGAGACACTCTCGCAAAATGGCGTCTTTGCCGATGTCGCCATTGCCTACAGGGGATACTGGGACGGCGAAGAGTCACTTGCCAAACTCCGTCGCTGGTGCGACTCGCTGGGCATACACCCTGACGGATTGGGTGCCGACCTCGAACACTTCGATGCAGATCAGGTAGAAGACTCCGCGATTTTGCGCAGTCGTGAGTTCGCCGCGCTCCAATCAAGTCTTGCTGAGGCGCATAGCACCGACCGAGAACTCTTATTCGAACGGGAGTCCCCGGCTCTACAACTTTGCCTCTGGGAGCAACGCATGATCTCCATCGAGCACCCCGACGAAGCCGAATTGGATGAATACCTCTCAGTCGACCCCGACTTGGCCATCGCCCGCGATATCCTCGAGCAGCCCGATCTCCTCCAAAAGCTCCTGGCACGTCATGCGCGGGACATAGCTGCCTCGCCAGCCCCCGTTGAGTAGTTCTTGTCAACAGCCTAAGTCTGGCTGTTGCACCGTCCGGTAGTCTTGGTTTCATTGTCCATCCATGCAATTTCCAGGTGACAACAGATGATCGAGCTTCTCACGCTGCTGGGGATCGGGCTCGTGGTCGGCTTTGCCGGAGGCACGCTCGGCATCGGCGGGGGCTTTCTTTTAGTCCCAATCCTGTTTTCCTGGCTGAGCTGGCCCATGATTGCCGCGGTTGCGGCCAGTCACTTCTGCGGATTGGCAGTCTCGGCCTCCGCCACTCGCAATTATTCGAGCGCCGGACTGATCGATTGGCGGCTCGGGATCAACTTGGAAGTGGCCGCTGTTGCCGGCTCGGCGCTGGGTGCTTGGGGGGCGCGCTGGATCCCTGTAGATCTTGTCGCTATTGGGTTTTCCATAGTCGCGATTTTTTCCGCTTATAGAATGTGGAGTGTCCGCCGCGACGAGTCTGTCGGAGGTGGCATGCCCATGTCCAACCCCACAACCCGCCAGTACTGGATCGCCTTGCCAGCGATGCTGATTGTAGGCGCGTTGTCCGGAATACTTGGCTTAGGCGGCGGGGTCTTCATTGTTCCGATTCTGACAGAAATCATGCATCTTCCCATCCGCCGTGCTGTAGGAACATCGGTCTTTATGGTTGGAATGAATGCGGCAGCGGCTGGAGTCGTGTACTACCTCCACGGCGATGTTCCGGCAGAGCCAGCCAGCCTGCTGGCGGGCGGGGTCTTTCTCGGAGCGCTGATCGGTTCGGCGGTTCAACAAAAGCTTCCAGCGCTCTGGTTACGGCGGGCCTTCGCGATTATCATGGGAGTCCTGTCGGTTCGTCTCTTAATTCGCGCACTTGGATAGGATGTATCAGTCCTGAGAGATCACGTGACATCATCTACCCAACACTCCGTCCACAGACCGATCGAGCTGCTCTATCTCTGGGGAGCACGCGTTGTGGGTGGTGTGCTGCTGATCGGAGTCGTGCTTCACTTGACCCGGATTCTGGTGGGATCAGCGACTGGAGTTTTCGGCGATATCAGTGCAATTTGGCCGGAGGTTGGCTTGATCAGCTTGGCCATGGTGCCGGTCGTGTCACTTGGGGTTGCCGGCTCCGCTTGGATCATAAGAAACCGACGCGATACCGCTGGCTGGATGGCTCTTGCGACTGCGCTATTTCTCTCATCATTGTGGATCCTAAAGTGAGTGTAACCTCCGCCAATCGCCCCTGTGATGCCGTCGTATTGGCTGGTGGTTTCGGCACACGTCTCAAGCCTCTCACCGCATCATTGCCAAAACCAATGGTGCCGGTCGGCAATAAGCCGCTGATGGAGCACGTCATAAGTCTTCTGGCCGATCACGGATTCCACGACATACTGACCCTCTTGTTCTTTCAAGCAGAGCGCATAAGCGATCACTTTCAGGATGGATCGAAGTTCGGAGTGCGCATGCAGTACATGCGTCCTGAGGGCGACTTCGGTACCGCTGGAAGTGTACGTCAAGCCTTAGACCTACTTGCCGACCGATTCGTGGTCGTCGCTGGCGATGTCCTGACCGACATTGACTTGTCGGCGGCGCGTGAGTTCCACATTCAGAAGAACGCCGATGCTACGATAGTACTAACACGCCACCCCAGTCCGCTTCCCTATGGAATTGTCCTGACCGACAAGGACTCGCGCATCACCCGTTTCCTCGAGAAGCCAACGTGGGGAGAGGTCTTCAGTGACACAGTCAACACAGGCATATACTTAATCGAGAAACCGCTGTTGGCTCCATGGACGACTGATCGCTCAGTCGACTTTTCACAGGATGTGTTCCCGCAGGCACTCGCCCAGGGCAAGCGGCTCTTTGGCCCGATTGCCGACGGGTACTGGCGTGACGTGGGACATGTCGACGACTACGCGCAGGCGCATCTCGACCTCTTGGAAGATCGCGTGCGTGTTCACGCACCCGGGACCGCACAAATTCATGGCTCGGCGCGCGTCGTCAGCGGCACGGATTGCATCATCGACCCCAAAGCGGCGTTCAACGGAACGGTAGTGCTTGGCGACAGAGTCTCGGTTGGCCCTCATGCAATCATTAGCGATTCGTACATCGGATCGGGCTCGGCCGTGGGGCAGGGCGCGCATGTACGTCGCTCTGTAATTTGGTCCGCCGTCGCGGTTGGAGTACGATCAGACTTGAATGAGACAATCGTTCAGTCAGGTACACGCATCGGCAGCGACTGCATTCTCCGCGAACGCAGCATCGTGTCCGAACTCTGCCGCCTGGGTGAACGTGTTACTGTTGATCCCGGCTGCCGCATTTGGCCGCATAAGAGTGTCGAAGATGGCGCTCATGTGTCGTCGAGCATTGTTTGGGGCGAGCACTACAACCGCGAGCTTTTCACGGATGCAAAAGTTTCGGGGCTGACCAACCGTGAGGTGACACCGGAATTCGCGGCTCGATTAGGAGCCGCTTTCGCCTCCCAATTCGCCTTGGGGAGCGTGCTGGTGGTGGCGCGTGACTCATCCCCCGAGGCCCGTGCAGTGACCGAGGCGCTCAAATCGGGGATTACATCTTCAGGTGTGAATGTTAGGGACCTCCGTGAGACCGTTGTCCCTGTTCTCCGCTTTGAGTTGTCACAGAGTGCGGCTGAACCGATGGTTAACGGTGGCATTTATGTCCGTCGTGCGCCGGAGAACCGTCAGGTCACCGATGCGATCTTCTTCGATAAGTCAGGATTCGATCTCTCTGGGGGATCGGCGCGATCGGTCGAGCGGGTATTCTTTCGTGAGGACTTTCGTCGAGCCGAGCCGGATGAGATCGGTTACATCCGCTACTCCGAGCGTTACCTGCAGCGCTATCGCGATGCGTTTCTTACGCACCTTCGTGTCGACGATATCCGTGCGCGCCAGTACCGGCTGGTCATCGACTACGCGAATGGACTGATGTCACACATTCTGCCCACGCTTTTGGATGAGATGGGTGTAGAGACTGTCGCGCTAAATGGCATGAGCACAGAAGTCAGTGCGAAAGTGCACGAAGTTGCATTCGGATCGTTGTCGAAGATCGTGCAACCGATGGAGTGCGACCTGGGTGTCCATTTACATCCTGCTGGTGAAAAAATTACACTTGTCACACGCGAGGGAGTAATTGTTAGCCCGCAACAACTCCTGTTGGCGGTGGCGGAACTGACATGGCGCGTACACCCGAAAGCAACTATTGCCGTGCCGATTACCGCGACCAGCCGGGTAGAAGCTCTCGCAGAGCAGCATGGTGGCCGCGTCGTCCGCGTCAAAAGCGATCACTTGTCGATGATGCAGGCGGCCGCAACCGGTACCGCAGTTCTGGTGGCGGGAACCCGTGGAGGGTTTATATTCCCCGGATGGCAACGTGGCGCCGACGCTGCCTGTGCGTTGGCGAACCTCTTGGAGCTAATGGCTCGGTCCGGCTCTGACTTGGCGGATATTGTCGCGAAGAATCAGCCCGGGGAGTTCGCTGAGGTGGCGGTCCCGTGCCAATGGCGGCACAAGGGTGCCCTCATGCGTAAGATACTCGAGGAGACGTCTGAGATTCCTCGCGAGATGATCGACGGTGTGCGGCTGCAGACAGAAGGTGCGTGGTTGTGGATTGCGCCAGATCGTAGAAATGCGCACTTTCGGATTCAGATAGAGGCCGATACACGCGAGCTGGCAAACAGCACGCTTGCAGAGTGGGTCGCCAATATCGCGGCTTGGCGATCCCATTTGGAGCGAACGGCGCCGGCGGGATCCTGAACAGCACTATCATAAACTGAGCATGAACAAATTCTTACCAAAGTCCCTTTTACTGAAGGCGACCATCTTTGCTGCCTCGGCAGCGATGTCAATCGTCACGGCTACGATGTCGTTCGCTCAGGCACAGCAGCCACGACCATCTTTGCCACCGGCATCTGCTCTAGGTAGTGCGCTGGCGACCCGTCCGCAAGGCGACGTCGGTTCAGGAATCGTCGCGCCCGCGTATTTGGATCAAGTGATCGAACCCGATGAGTACCGCGTGGGCCCTGGTGACGTGATCTACGTGAATATCTGGACATCCCGACCCGAGCAGTACGAAGTTGAGATTACCCCGGAAGCGACCTTTATAGTCCCCGGAGTTGGCGATCTAAACGTCCAGGGCATGACGTTGACTGAGCTGAAGACGGCCGCGATAGCGCGACTCCGCGAGTTTTACCGTGAGACCCCCATTTCAATCACGCTCGGAAAAGTGCGTCGATTTCGTGTTACCGTGACGGGTGCGGTGGAGAACCCCGGTCTTCACATCGTCACCGCAAACACCCGCGCGTCCGAAGTGCTGGAAGTGGCAGGATTGCGCGATGATGCCACCCGACGTCAGGTGCGGTTGGAGCGCCGCGACACAACGCTGCTCGTCGATCTCGCAGCGTTCGAACGATTGGGCTTGCGCGAAGCAAACCCCTACCTGTATGAGGGCGACGTCCTGATAGCCCCCCCCGTCGACAGCCGGTGGGGAAATGTCGAGATCGCTGGCGCGGTCAATCTTCCCGGAACCTTCGGGTTTTCGCCAGGGGACCTCGTCGGTGACTTGGTTGATCTTGCGTTTGATCTGCGTTCGGATGCAGACACGACCCGCTTGGAGTTGTGGCGATTCCCGCCGGGTGAAAATGATGCGGTGCGATTCGACTGGCCCCCGGAAAGTTCGTATTCGGATTGGCGAAAGTTTGCGCTCCGCCCTGATGATCGTCTGTTTGTAAGAGCCATCGATGGGTATCGCCGCAAGAATTCGGTTCGTGTTACCGGCGAAGTTCAGCGACCCGGGCACTACGCCTTCCCCGGTGAGAGTATCGCACTGAAAGCGATCATTGACTCGGCCGGGGGGTTCACTCCGGTTGGCGATCTTAGCCACGCACTTGTAGTCCGTCGGAATCAGCCGGAGTGGGTCAATGAAAATCGCACCAGGGTCGGCCTTGTTCCACCGGATCTGCGGTCTCAGACTGAGACGGACATTGTCGTCGCCGATGCATTGACGGTTCCGGGTCGGGTCGCAGTCGACTTTGAGAAGCTGTTCCTCGACGGCGACGAGTCTCACAACGTGTCGTTGCTCGACGGCGACGAGGTTGTTATCCCGCGCTTGACGCAAAACATTAACATCATCGGCCGGGTTGTCCAGCCAGGGTTGGTGCCTGTGAAATCCGGGGCTGATTTACAGTATTACGTTGAGCGGGCAGGAGGTTACTCCTGGCAAGCCGATCGTGGCGGCACATTTCTTGTCAAAGGTGCCACAGGAGTCGCGATTAAGAAGCAGCGTGTGGATGATATATCCGCTGGCGACACGATCGTCATTCCTACTAGACGTGGACGTCGGTGGTGGCAAGCATTTCGCGAAACGCTCACTGTTACAACCAGCTTGGCGACACTATATTTGGTGATTGATCAGGTTACCAATTGAAGACGACTCTAAATTTCTATTTGGCGGCCCAGCTCTCACGACTTGCCTTGCACATTTCGAACAGATCCTCTCGCTCAATTGGATAATGTTTCGTTGAATAGCGTCACCGCCACGGGAGGTCTCAAGTTGAGTGCACATGCAGAAGACAGACGCATCAAGATCGGATGCATCGGCCTTGGTGCTTGGGGCAAGAATCTTCTGCGCGAATTCGCCAGGACCCCCTCGGCGATTGTAACGATCGCGTGTGATCCGTCGGAAGCTGCCCGTGAGCGGGCCCGTGCCAATCACCCAGATATTCGGCTGACCGCCAATGTCGACGACGTACTGGCAAGCGATGTTGATGCCGTAGTCATCGCAACACCTCCGATCTCTCACTACGATGTTGCGTCGAAAGCGATTGCATCAGGCAAGGATGTCTTTGTCGAAAAACCGTTGGTGCTGGATGTTGCCGATGGTGAGCGACTCGTGACCCAAGCGGACAGCGCCAAGCGTATTCTCATGGTTGGGCACATAATGGAGTACAATCCCGCCATCGATTGGCTGAAACGGTACATCGCCGAAGGCGGACTCGGTAACATCCACTACGTATATGCGACACGGGTTAATCTCGGCCAGGTGCGTGACAACGAGAATGCCATGTGGTCGCTGGCGCCCCACGATGTTTCGATGATTTCTTATTTGCTCGACGATGTTCCCTCACGAGTCACGGCAGTTGGGAACTCATACGTTCGGAAAGGCATCGAGGACGTAGTCTTCATGACCCTCGAGTTCTCCAACAACCGAATGGCCCACATTCACACCTCGTGGCTCGATCCCCACAAGGTGCGGTCGTTGACAATAGTTGGCCAGAAGCGTATGGCTGTCTTTTCCGACACAGAGACTCAAGAAAAAATCAAAGTTTTTGACAAGGGCGTCGATGTTTCCCTCAATTTTGAAACATACGCGGAATACCTGACTCTCCGGACAGGTGAAGTCTACATCCCGTTGGTAGACAACGCTCAGCCCTTGGCCCTCGAATGTCGACACTTCGTTGAGTGCGTACGCGACCGTAAGACTCCGCGTTCCGATGGTCAGGACGGGCTTCGTGTCCTGCGTGTGCTCTCTGCGGCTCAACAATCGCTGGATTCTGGCGGTCTGCCAGTTGAAATTCCCCACCCCGCATAGTCGTGGGGAAGGAGATTCTGAATGAGCATAATCATAGACCCGTCAGCACGCGTCGGTTCCAACGCGCGTTGGGGCGAATTTTGCGTTGTTGGTGCCGACGTTGAGATCGGCCCGGATTGCGAGATAGGCAATCATGTTACATTGCATCCCGGAACCAGGATCGGTGCCGGTGTCCGTATTGATGACGGCGCGGTGATCGGCAAGCTGCCGATGCGCGCGGCAAATACCGCCGTGACCAAGGAACAGGAACTGCCACCGGCAAGAATCGGTGACAGGTGCACTGTAGGCACCCATGTCGTGATCTATCGCGGTGCGACCCTAGGAGAGAAAGTACTCGTGGCCGACCTGTCGACCGTTCGCGAGAATGTGACAGTCGGTGATTTCACAATTATCGGACGTGGAGTCGCGGTCGAGAACTTCTGCACAATCGGCAAGTACTGTAAACTGGAGACAAACGTTTATATCACCGCCTACTCCACCGTCGGCGACCGCGTGTTTGTCGCGCCCGGGGTATTGACCTCGAATGACAACTTTGTCGGACGCACCGAGGAGCGATTCAAGCACTTCAAGGGAGTGACTATCGGACGTGGTGGACGAATTGGTGTTGGGACGGTAATCCTACCAGGCAAGATCGTAGGCGAAGACGCTCTTGTCGCTGCAGGTTCGGTCCTAACCAAAGATGCACCGGCGCGCAAGATAGTTGCAGGTGTCCCGGCCAAGACATTCCGCGACGTTCCGCCTGAACAGCTTCTTGAAGCACAGAATTGGCCCGATGTCAAAGGCAAATAGCAACCCGGGAGAGTAGCATGGCAGTACCTCTGATAGATCTGGTTCGGCAGTACCGAACCATTCAGACCGAGATCGACGCTGCGGTCGCGCGCGTCTGGAATCACGGGCAATTCGTGCTTGGGCGTGAAGTCAAAGAGTTTGAAGAGATGGTGTCGCAAAAGTGTGCTGTCGACCACGCCATCGGGGTTGCGTCTGGCTCCGACGCCTTGCTACTGGCGTTGCATGCGCTCGACATCGGGCCGGGCGATGAAGTACTGGTCCCGACGTTTACGTTCTTTGCCACTGCAAGTTGTGTCACCCGACTTGGTGCGACTCCTGTTTTCTGCGACATCGGCTCCGACTTCAATCTCAGCGCTTTGGACGCCGCGAGGCGGATCACGCCGAGAACCCGCGCGATGATCGTTGTCGAACTGTACGGCCAAATGGCCGACATGGCGGCGTTGCGCGAGCTCTGCTATGACCGGGGGATTTTTCTCATCGAGGACGCCGCGCAGTCAGTGGGTTCGAATTTCGAGGGTACGCCTGCCGGTGCATGCGGCGACGCCGCATGTTTTTCGTTCTTCCCAACCAAGAATCTTGGCGCAGCAGGCGATGGCGGAATGGTCACGACCGATGATCCCGATTTCGCCGATCGTGTAAGAATTCTCCGTCAACACGGAGCCAGCCCGAAGTACTACCACAAACTGGTTGGATATAACTCACGTCTCGACGCGTTGCAGGCAGCCATTCTCAAAGCAAAGCTGCCGCACCTTGACAGCTGGACAGAAATGCGGCGGCACCACGCGGGCATCTACGACAGTGAGCTCTCGGGGGTGGGCGATATACAGATTCCTCTACGGCGCGACAACGCGTACCACATTTTTCACCAGTATACGATCACGACGTCCAAACGCGATGAATTGCGCGCGTATCTTCAGGCGGCAAAAATCGGAACCGAAATTTATTACCCGCTGCCACTTCACTTGCAGGAGTGTTTTTCCTATCTCGGAGGCAAACCCGGACAGTGCCCTCAGGCGGAGAAGGCCGCCAAGACAGCGGTTTCGCTCCCCATCTTTCCGGAGATGACGGACACTGAGCAGTCTGAAGTTATCGAGACGATTAGAAAGTTTTACGCTTAGAATTCGCGGCCGAGACAATGGGAAGAAGTGACAAGTCCAGGTCGCGACCGCTTGTCGTCACGGTCTTCGGCACACGCCCGCAGTTTATCAAGCTCGCAGTCCTGTGGCGTGAGTTGGAATCTCGGTTCCGATCGGTACTCATCGATTCCGGGCAACATTACGACTGGGAACTGGCGGGTGCCGTTCGCACCGATACAGGACTGCGTAAGCCCAATATCCATCTTGGCGTTCGATCCGGCACTCCCGCATCGCAGATTGGTCGCATCGCTGATATCCTCGACCGACGGCTCGCAACTCTAAAGCCCCAAGCCGTCATCGTCATAGGAGATACCAGCACGACCGCAGGTGGTGCGATTGCGGCTGCTTATCGGGGAATACCTGTCGCGCATGTCGAAGCGGGTCTTCGATCATTCAACCGTTCGGCTCCGGAAGAGAAGAATCGCATCCTCGCCGATCACTTGTCGAATTGGCGATTCTGTCCGACGGCTTCCAGCATTGCCCATCTTCGCAAAGAGGGTCTACAGGTTGGGAACTTCGGAGTCGGTGACCTGATGTACCAGCATTGGCTTGAGCATGCGCGATCGTCAGAATCTATGGATACCCACTCTGAGGCCATTGCTGGCGATTACTATTATGTCACGGCTCATCGCGCCGAAAACGTGGACAGTCCGGAGCGACTCGGTACGCTCGTGCGAATACTCGAGTCGCTCGCGTGCCCTGCGATTTATCCGACACATCCACGCACTGAGCGCAAT
>Ga0307505_10002324_pt1 | contig 13419 bp, 13 predicted proteins | sample 23_S_MG_FD_202183 | JGI IMG/M metagenome (GOLD analysis project Ga0307505, IMG submission 202183) | Soil microbial communities from Populus trichocarpa stands in riparian zone in the Pacific Northwest, United States - 23_S | ecosystem: Environmental > Terrestrial > Soil > Riparian zone > Trees...
GGGTTGGCGCAGCGCATCGTCGTCGGCGGCCGCGACGGCGTGTCTTTCAGCTGCGCCGCCGCCACCTTCGACCGCCGTGCCAACCCGGCGCGCGGCCGTGCCGGCGCTCAAGCGGGCGCGCCCGGCGTGGCCGTGGTGCAGGCCGCCGACGGCCGCGCGATGGTGTTCGAAGGCAAGGGGGCCATCCACGTGCCGGCCGGGGCGACGCTGCGCGTCGACCTGCCCGGCGGTGGCGGCTTCGGCGAACCGCAGCAGCGTGCACTCAGCGCGATACGGGCCGACGTGGCCGCCGGCTACGTCAGCGCCGCGGCCGCGCGGCAGCTCTACGGCATGGTCGAGGATCAGAAGGAGACCGCCGCATGATCACGCTCGCCGCCTGCGAGGCCCTGGATGCCGCCGATGCGACGGCCGCGCTGCGCGAGCACTTCGAGCCCGCGCCCGAAGGCACCATCTTCCTCGACGGCAATTCGATCGGCGCGATGCCCAAGGCCGTGCCCGAGCGCATGGCGCGCGCGCTGCACGGCGAATGGTCGGCGCTGCGCCGCCAGGCCTGGCACCACGCCGACTGGCTCGATGCGCCGCAGCGCATCGGCGCGGCGATGGCACCGCTGCTCGGCGCGCCGCCGCAGGACGTGATCGCGGTCGACAACACCACGCTGAACCTGCACAAGCTGCTGGCCTACGGTTTGCAGCTGGCACGGGCCGATGCCGGCCGCCGCTTCATCGTCTACGAACCCGAAGGCTTCCCCACCGATGCCCACGTGGTGCAAGGCATCGTGCACCACGGCCAGGGGCGCTGGGCCGAGCGCGCCATCGATGCGCCGGCCGAACTGGCCGGCGCGCTGCGCGACGATGTCGCGATGGTCGTGCTCGCACACGTGGACTATCGCAGTTCCTACCGCTGGGACCTGGCAGCCAGCACCGCCGCCGCGCATGCGGTGGGTGCGCGCGTGCTGTGGGACCTGTCGCACAGCGCCGGCGTGGTGCCGGTGGGGCTGGCCGACAGCCGCGCCGACTTCGCCGTGGTCTGCGGCTACAAGTACCTGTCCTCCGGGCCGGGCGCGCCGGCGCTGGCCTACATCCGCCATGACCTGCAGGACCGCGACTGGCCGGCGCTGCCGGGCTGGCTGGGCCATGCCGACCGCATGAACTTCCGCGGCGCCTATGCGCCCGCACCGGGGCCGCTGTCGCTGGTGACCGGCACCATGCCGGTGCTGCAGAACGCGGCGATGGACTGCGCGGCGCACATCTGGGGGCAGGTCGATCTGGCGCTGCTGTTCGCCAAGCACGAGTCCTTGTCGACCACGCTGGCGCAGCTGATGCACGAACAATGCGGCGGCTTAGGCGTGCGCCAGATCTCGCCCGCCGACTACGGCCAGCGCGGCGGCCACATCGCCTTCAGTTGCCCCGGCGGCGGCGCGACCTGCGAGGCGCTGCTGGCCGCGGGCGTGGTGAGCTCGTTCCGCCAGCCCGACGTCATCCGTTTCGGCCTGGCGCCGGCCACCGTCACGCATGCCGATCTGTGGCATGCGGTGGCGCGGCTGAAACACATTCTCGAACAGCAAAGCTGGCGCGAGGCACGCTTCCAGCAGGTGTCGGTATGACGACGCGGCGGCACATCAGCAGCGGTTCGCCCTGGGAGGCGCTGGCGGGCTATTCGCGCGCCGTGGTCCAGCCCATGCCCGGCGGCACATGGATCTTCGTCGCCGGCACGCTGGGCATGGACGACCCCGCCAGCGGGCGGCTGGCCGAAGGCGCACACGCGCAGACGCATCGTGCGCTGAACATCGTCGAGCGGGCGCTGGCCGAAGTGCCGGCCCGCCTGAGCGACACCGTGCGCGTGGTGGCCTACGTGCCCGAGCGCGCTGACATCGCGGCCGTGTCGGCGGTGCTGAAGGAGAGGTTAGGCACGGCGCGCCCGGCCAACACCACCGTATGCTGCCCGCTGGCGGTGGCCGGTGCGCTGGTGGAGTTGGAGGTCACGGCCCTGTGTCCGGCGGTGGATCCGACGGTGAATCAGCCTTGAACACCCCGGCCAGCGCTGCGCTGCCGCCGCTGCTGGAACTGCGCGGCGTCGCCAAGTCCTTCGGCAGCCTGGCCGCCGTGCAGGGCGTGGACCTGGCGCTGCAGCCCGGCCGCATCACCGGTCTGATCGGCCCCAACGGCGCGGGCAAGACCACGCTGTTCAACCTGATGGCGGGCACGCTGCTGCCCGATGCGGGCGAGGTGTTGTTCTGTGGCCAGCGCATCACCGGCGAGGCGCCCGAGCGCATCTTCCACCGCGGGCTGGCGCGCACCTTCCAGGTGCCGCGCCCCTTCCCGCGGATGACGGTGCTGGAGAACCTGATGCTGGTGCCCGGCGCGCAGGCCGGCGAACGCTTCTGGAACAACTGGTGGGCGGCCGGCCGCGTCGCCCGCGAGGAGCGCGCGATCCGCGAGCGCGCGCTGGCGGTGCTGGACACCTGCGCACTCGCCACCAAGGCGCAGCAGCCCGCGGCGCAGCTCTCCGGCGGGCAGCACAAGCTGCTGGAGCTGGCGCGCGTGCTGATGATCGAGCCCAAGCTGATCCTGCTCGACGAGCCGGCGGCCGGCGTCAACCCGGCGCTGCTGGACACGCTGATCGACCGCATCGTCGCGCTGCACCGCGGCGGCATCGCCTTCTTGATCATCGAGCACAACATGGACATGGTGATGAGCATCTGCGACCCGATCGTCGTGATGATGCAAGGCCAGGTGGTGTGCGAAGGCAGCGCGGCTCAGGTGCGTGCCGACCCGCGCGTGCTCGATGCCTATCTGGGTGAGATGCCGGGCGAGGTGCCAGCTTGAGCGCGCCGCTGCTGGTGGTGGACCGCCTGGTGGCCGGCTACGTGCGCGGCCTGCCGATCGTGCACGGCGTGTCGCTGCAGGTGGCGCCGCGCGAGGTGGTCACGGTCATCGGCCCCAACGGTGCCGGCAAGAGCACGCTGCTGAAGGCCATCGTCGGCCTGGTCGGCGTGGAAGGCGGACGCATCACGCTGGATGGGCGCGACATCACGGCGCTGCCGACGCACGAGGTGATCCGCTGCGGCGTGGGCTTCGTGCCGCAGACGAACAACGTCTTCACCACGCTGACGGTGGCTGAGAACTTGCGTGCTGGCGCGCACTTGTTGCATGGCCAGGGCAAGGCGCTGCTGGGCGAGCGCATCGAGCGCGCCTATGCACTGTTCCCGGTGCTGGGCGACAAGCGCCGCGAACGCGCGCGCACTTTGTCGGGTGGCCAGCGCCAGATGCTGGCGATGGCCCGCGCGCTGATGACCGAGCCGCTGCTGCTGGTGCTGGACGAGCCCACCGCGGGCCTGTCGCCGCTGCTGGTGGACGAGGTGTTCACGCGCGTGCGCGAGCTGGCGGCGCAGGGCGTGGCGGTGCTGATGGTCGAGCAGAACGCCAAGGGCGCGCTGCGCCGCAGCGACCGCGCCTACGTGCTGACCGAAGGGCGCAACCGGCTCGAAGGCGCGGCAGCCGCGTTGCTCGTCGACCCCGAGGTCTCGGCGGCCTTCCTGGGTGGCCATCGCAAGGCTGCTGCATGAGCCTCGACGCGGGCATGCTGGGCCAGGCCATCGCCGATGGCCTGCTCACCGGCGCCGTCATCGCGCTCGGTGCCATCGGCATCAGCTTCACGATGCAGATCATGCGCTTCGCCAACTTCTCGCATGCCGAGCTGCTGACCTGGGGCGGCTACCTGGCGCTGGTGGTGGTCGGCTTCATCGGCGCCGGGCTGCCCACCGCGGGCCTGAGTTTCGGGCTCGGCCTAGTGGCGGCGGCGCTGCTGGCAATGCTGCTCACCGGCGCGCTGGCCTGGGGCGTGGACCGGCTGGTGTTCCGGCGGCTGCGCAACAGCGGCGCGCACCATCTGACACTGATCTTCGCCTCCTTCGGCATCGGGCTGGTGCTGCGGCACGTGATCGTGCTGTTCTGGGGCCACGAGTCGCGCTTCTACACCAAGGAGCTGCAGATCGCGATCGAGCTGCTGCCCGGCGTGCGCGTGCTGCCCGACCAGGTGTTCATCCTGGGGCTGACGATGATCATCGTGGGGGTGCTGCACCTGTGGCTCAAGCACAGCCGCACCGGCATCGCGATGCGCGCCACGGCGGAAAGCCCGGCGCTGGCCACGGCCTGCGGTATCGAAATCGATCGGGTGATCCGCGCCACCTGGTTCATCGGCGGCGGGCTGGCAGCGCTGTCCGGCATCTTTGTCGGCCTGACGCCCCAGCTCAACCCGGACATCGGCAGCAGCCTGCTGCTGGCGCTGTTCGCCGCCGCCATCCTGGGCGGCGTCGGCAGCCTGCCCGGCGCCGTGGTCGGTGGGCTGCTGGTGGGCTTGGCCGAGAACCTGATGCTGCTGTGGGTCAGCCCCGGCTACAAGCAGTCGATGAGCTTCGGCGTGCTGATCCTGGTGCTGCTGCTGCGGCCGCAGGGCCTGTTCGGCGAGCGGCGGGAGGGCGACCGGTGAGGGCCGGGCGCGCCGCGCGTCTCGCGACGGGCCGACGAACGTACTCGTTCCGCGAGGAGCAAGTCCCATGAGCGGCATCCTCAGCTATCTGGTGTTCTTCGCCACGGTCGTGCTCATTCTCGGCATCGTCGTGCTGGGCCTGAACCTGCAGTGGGGTTTCACCGGCCTGTTCAACGCCGGCGTGGTCGGCTTCTACGCCATCGGCGGCTACATGCACGCGATCCTTACCGCCGCGCCGCTGCCCGGCCACATGGGCAACTTCGGGCTGCACTGGGCCATCGGGCTGCTGGCGGCGATGTTCGTCACCGCGCTTGCGGCCTGGGCCATCGGCGCGCTGACCATCCGGCTGCGCGGCGACTACCTGGCCATCACCTCCTTCGGCATCGCCGTCACCATCCAGCTGGTCACCCTCAACTGGGAGGCGTTGACCGGCGGGCCCAACGGGCTGACGCGGCTGGGGAGGCCGCTGGCCGGCTGGTTCGACACGCCCGCTGCGTTCAACGCCGCCTATCTGGTGATGCTCGCGGCCATCGTCGCGCTGGTGTACTGGGGCCTGGAGCGCATGCTGCGCTCACCCTGGGGCCGCGTGCTGCGCGCCATCCGCGAGGACGAACTCGCCGCGGTGGCGCTGGGCAAGAACGCACGCCGCTTCCGGCTCGAGGCCTTCGTCATCGGCAGTGCGCTGATGGGCCTGGCCGGCGCGCTGTACGTCGGCTACATCGGCTTCGTCAGCCCCTTCGATTTCCTGCCGATCCTGACCTTCCAGGCCTGGGCCATGCTCATCGTCGGTGGCAGCGGCAACAACCGCGGCGCGCTGCTCGGCGCGCTGGTGGTGTGGGGCATCTGGACCGTCTCGGGCATCGCCGTCACCAAGCTGCTGCCGCCGTCGCTGGCGGCGCAGGGCGCCGCCGTGCAGGTGATCCTGATCGGTGCTGCGCTGGTGGCCATGCTGCTGTGGCGGCCGCGCGGGATCATCGGGGAAGAATCCGTTGTCTCGCGCCACACCACCGACTAGCCTGTTTCCATCGTCCCACCAGCCCAAGGAGTTCGCCATGATCGTCAAGCTGTTCGCAACAATTTCGCTGCTGGCCATGGCCGGCGCGGCATCGGCGCAAGCCGGCTGCCCGGTCAAGGTGGGCGGCATCCTGCCGCTGACCGGCAGCATGGCGCCGATCACGAAGAAGATCGCGCAGTCGGCCGAGCTCGCCTTCGAGCACATCAATGCCGGCGGCGGCATCAAGGGCTGCCCGGTGCAGTTCATCCTGCGCGACGACCAGGGCCAGCCCACGGTGGGCGTGGACGCGGCCAAGTACCTGGTCGAGGTGGAAAAGGTGCCGGCCTTCACCGGCACCATCAGCTCGGGCGTGACCGGGCCGATCATCAGCGCGGTGACGGCGCCGTCCAAGGTGGTGCAGGTGAGCTGCTGCTCGACGGCCAGCCCCTTCACGGCGGACGGGCGCAGCGGCGGCTATTTCTTCCGCACGATCCCCACCAGCAAGACCCAGGCCTTCGCCACGGCCAGCGAGACCGCGCGCCGCGGCTTCAAGAAGACGGCCGTCATCTACGTGAACACCGATTTCGGCAAGGACATGCTGACCTTCTACCGGCAGGCCGCCGGCAAGCTGGGCGGCGACATCGTGGCCGAAGTGCCCTACAACGACAACCAGACCAGCTATCGCGCCGAGGTCACGCGCGCGCTAGCGGCCAAGCCCGAAAGCCTGCTGCTGATCGGCTTCCCGAAGGATGCGGTGACCATCGTGCGCGAATGGCTGAGCCTGGGCGGCAGCAAGCGCGTGGCGCTGAACAACTCGATGCGCACGATGGATTTCGTCAACGGCGTCGGCGCGCAGCACGTCGAGGACTTCTTCGGCATGGACAACGCGCAGGTGGCCGGCCCGAACGTCGACGCCTTCAACCAGGCCTTCGAGGACAAGTACAAGACCGACAGCAAGGGCCCGGGCGTGCACACCCAGTACGACGCGGTGATGGTGCTGGGCCTGGCGATGAACATCGCCAAGGACCTGAGCGGCCCGGCCATCAAGGACGCGATGCGCCAGGTGCAGGCGGCCAACGGCACGCCGGTGGGCACTGGCCCTGCGGAGTACAAGAAGGCGCTGGAGCTGATCAAGGCCGGCCGGTCGATCAAGTACAACGGCGCGACCGGGCCGATCGAGTTCGACGTCAACGGCGACGTCACCGGCCCGGCACTGGTGTGGAAGATCAGCGGCGGCAAGATCGAGACCGACCGCGTGATCTCGATCGAGGAGATGCAGGCGCTGTTCAAGCGCGTCGAATAGGGCCGGCGCCTTGCGCGTGCAGGCGCTGCCGCCGCACCAGCGCACGATCTGGTGGCGCAGCGCGGCCGCGGCGCCGGCCACGACGCCGCTGGCCGGTAGCGGCCGCTTCGATGTCGCCGTGGTCGGCGCCGGTTTCACCGGGCTGACGGCCGCCTGGCATCTGGCGCGCCGCGGTGCGCGCGTCGTGCTGCTCGAAGCCGGCCGCATCGCCAGCGGTGCCAGCGGCCTGAATGCCGGCTTCGTGGTGCCGAGCTTCGCCAAGGCCGATCCTGCGGACGTGATCGCCGCGCTGGGTGAGGAACGTGGAAGCTGCCTGCTGGCCCTGGTCGGTGCCGGCGCGGACCGCGTCTTCGGCACCATTCGCGACCATGCCATCGACTGCGATGCCGAGCAGGCCGGCTGGATGCACGTGGCCCACTCTGCACAGATGCTGCAGGCCCTGGGCGTACGTGTCGAAGCCTGGCAGCGCCTGGGGCGTCCGGTGCGCTTGCTCGACGAACGCGCGGCGCGGGCCCTGAGCGGCACGCGCCACTGCCACGGCGCCTTGTTCGATCCGAGCGGTGGAACGCTGCATCCGCTGAACTATGCCTACGGCCTGGCCCGCCTGGCCATGGCGGCGGGCTGTGTGATTCATGAGAACGCGACGGTCCGCGACGTGCAGCGGCACGGGCGGGGCTGGCAACTGCAGGCCGGCGGCCACCTCCTGCAGGCCGAACAGGTGCTGCTGTGCACCCATGCCGCCGAGCCCGGCATTGCCCGGCGGCTGAGCCGCGTCGTGCTGCCCTTGCGCGTGGTCCAGCTGGCGACGCGGCCGCTGGCCGCTGCGGTGGTACGGCGCATCTCGCCGCAGCGCACGCCCGTAGCCGATACCCGAGCGAACCTGTTCACCTACCGGCTCGACCGCGAGGATCGCTTGATCAGCGGTGCCATGCCGATGCTGGGCCACGGCGCTGAAGGCCGCATCGGGCCGATGATCGCGCGACGTCTGCAGCATGAACTGCAGCTGCCCGAGCAGCCGCCCGTGGAGTGCGTGTGGCGGGGCCGCGCGGCGATGACCACGGATTTCCTGCCCCACCTGTACGAGTTCGGTCCCGGTTTCATTGGCGGCGTTGGCTGCAACGGCCGCGGCATCGGACTGACGGCCATGCTCGGCGAAGTGCTGGCCGACGCGGCCACGGGACGCCAGTGGGATGAATTGCCGGTGACGAAAGCCTCGACCGAGCCGCTGCCGCTGCGCGCGCTGGCCGGCGCCGCGACCGCGGCCGCGGTCGCGCGTGCGCGCTGGCAGGACTGGCGCCAGGGACTTTGAGGGCAAGATGATCCATGCCTCTGCTCATCCTTGACCGCCAAGCCGTGGCCCAGGCCTTGCCGATGCACGAGTGCATCGAGGTGATGGCCACGGCACTCGCGGACTTTGCACGCGGTGCTTACCGGCAGTTCCCGCGGCGCGCCCTGCGTTGCCCGCGCACACCCGCCCTGATGGGTCTGATGCCGGTTTTCAAGGACGGCGAAGAGCCGTTGTGGGGATTGAAGGACGTGCTGGTGTCGGCGGACAACCGCGCGCTGGGCCTCGACAGCCACCAGGGCGCGATGCTGGTGCACGACGGCCGCACCGGGGCGTTGCAGGCCATCCTGGACGCCAGCGAGCTGACCCTGATCCGCACGGCCGCCGCGTCGGCCGTGGCCACGCGCGCACTGGCGCGCGCGAGCGCGGTCCGTGTCGCGATCCTCGGCACCGGTGCGCAGGCACGAGCGCACATCGTGGCACTGCGCCTGGTGCTGCCCGAGGCGAAGTTCACGCTGTGGGGTCGCTCTTTCGAACGCGCCCAGGCGCTTGCGCAGGCGACACGGGCGACGGCCTATGAGCATGCGCGGGACGCGGTCGCCGATGCCGACGTCGTCTGCACACTGACGGCGTCCACGTCGCCGCTGTTGCAGTTCGACTGGCTGCGGCCTGGCTGCCATATCAATGCCGCGGGCGCCAGCTCGCGCGACGCGCGCGAGCTCGGCTCGGACGTGGTCGGAGCCGCCGAGTTGTTCGTCGATTCATTGGAACAGGCCCTGGAAGAATGCGGCGAGTACCACCTCGCCCTGGCCGAGGGCGCGATCGCGGCGGACCACATCCGTGGAGAACTGGGACAGGTACTGATCGGCGCATGTGCGGGCCGAACGGGCGAGCACGCGTTGACGGTCTTCAAGTCGCTGGGGCTCGCCGTTGAAGACCTGGCGGCTGCCGCCCATGCGCTGCGCAATGCCGCCCGGCTGGGGATCGGGCAACGGGTGCGCTGGTAGAGGCTACAGCCACTCGCGCAGGCCGCCGGGACCGTGCTGCGTCATGTGCCCCGGCACCGGGCCTCCCCCGACCGGCGAAAGCCCGTGTCAGCTCTTGTTGAGGTTGTATTTCATGATGCGGCCATGGCGCCCGCCCTTGTCGCGCTCCAGGCTGTAGGTGTCGCCCTCGGGCCCGGGATGCGCAGCAAGCAGCGGCTTCAGCAGCGCACGATCGGCATCGTCCAGCTGCAGGCGGAAGACCGCCAGCGTGTCGTCCAGGTGGTCGGCGTAGCGTGAGCCGACGATGGCCGCGGCCACGCCGGGGCGATCGAGCACCCAGCGTATGGCCACGGTGGCAATGCCCACGCCATGCCGATCGCCGATGGTCTTGAGCGCGCGCAGCAGCGCCTGGAACGCGGTCCAGCCGCCGAAATCCTCGATCACCAGCCGGTACTTGATCAGCGAACGGTTGCTCAGCTCGGCCCCCGGCTCCGGCGCGCCGAGCCAACGCTCGGAAAAGAAGCCGCCGGCCAACGTGCCATAGCACAGCAACGGCACGCCCAGCGTTGCCAGGCTGTACTCGGGACGGCGGTCGAGCAGTGAGTACTGCACCTGCATGCTGGCTAGAGGGACACCCGCATCACGCATCGCCGCGGTCTGCGGCGTGTCGAAATTGGTGCCGCCGACCAGGCGGATCAGGCCCTCGCGTTGCAGCGCAGCCAGCGTCAGCGCCGCGTCCACCATGCCGGGCACGCGGTAGTCCCACCAGTGAAACTGCACCAGGTCGAGCCGATCCACTCGCAGGCGCTGCAGCGAGCGTTCGACGATGCGGCGGATGTAGCCTACGTCCACGCGCACCAGATCGTCGAAATCGGGCACGCACTTGGTGTGCACCTGCAGCGGCGCCTGCATGGCGGCACGGCGACGGGCGTTGAAATCACCGTAGAGCTCCTCCACGCCGGTGTAGATGTCGGCGCCATCCACCGTGTCCAACCCGGCGTCGACGAAGGCCGCGATCTCGGCCACCGCGCGCTCGCGGTCCACCGCGCCATGATCGCCGGCCAGTTGCCAGCCGCCGCGGATGACGCGCGGGATGCGATAGCCCGGTGCCAGTTCGAAGTGCTCGATCTGCGCCATCTCAGCCTTTGGCCGGCAGCGGCACTGCGGTGGTCTCGGCGTGCCTGAAATGGCGTTTTCCCATCCGCGTGATGCGAAAGCGCGTCGGGCAATGCGGGTCCGGACAGGCAACCTCGGCGTCGGTGCTCATCCAGTCATTGGGATCGGTGGCGCGCTGCTTGGCGGGCAGCAGCGGTAGCAGCGCGGCCAGCGAATACATCGAGAAGCCCTGGCCCGGTGGAAAGTGCAGCATCTCGCCGCGCACCTCGAAGCTGTCGCCCGGCTGGGCATGGCACTGGATTTCCGTGCCCTCAGGTGCCACCACCTCGACCCGAAGGTCGTAGAGTTCATAACCATCCTCGGCCATTGGTGGATCTCCACGCCGCGAACGCATGCGACGAATTGCTGATTGCGGCAAAGGTTAGCAAAGTCTTCGAAAGGAGGTGTGCTGTAGACACAGGGGACACTTGTACTACCGCGTAAGTGTTCGGTCCCACCGTCCCGATGCTCGACGCGCCGCTGCGGGTGCGGCACGCCGTGCAACGCCGGCGCAACGGTGGACTGAGCTACCGTTTGCTCTGGCGTTTCGGCCGTGTCTCGCCGGCCGGAACCGAGCCGAACTACCACCGCCGGTTGTTTCACTCCCCTGCAGTCCCCTTGCTCGCTTGCGGGTCCTGATACCTGGCCCGGCCACCCATGGTGCCACCCGTCACCGGCCGTCCGAATTCGATGACGCCGAACTCGAATGGCGGTAGCGTGGGTGCCTCTGTGGCCAGCGGTCAGCGGCAGGAATTGGCCGTCATGCATAGCTATGCATGACAGGCACTATGCATAGACGTCAACTAGGAGTAGTTCCTCCACGCCGAGCGACGCCGACCCCTGTGGCACGGGACACAGGTGGCCGGCAAGTTCTATGCATAGTCCCTGGTCACAGTGTCTGCAGGAATCGCATCAGCGAGTCCGACACGCGGAAGCGGCGCAGCTTCGTGTCGGGCGCCTCGAGCCTTGCCAGGGCCTTCTCCTTCATCGCGAGGTCGGTTTCGACGTAGCGATGGGTGGTGTTCGTGCTCTCGTGGCCGAGCCACAGCGCGATCACATTGAAGGGCACACCGGACTGCAGCAGATGCATCGCCGTGGTGTGACGCAGCACATGCGGGGAGACGGGCTTCTTGGCCAGACTGGGCAGCCGAGCCGCCGCGCGCGAGACAGCGAGGTCAAGTCGCTGGGAGACGTTGCAGCGCGTCATCACCAGGCCATCGCGATTGGGCAGCAAGGCCGCTTCGCCGCGAAGGCATGGGTTGATCCGCAGCCACGCACGGATCTCCTGCACGGTTGACTTCCACAGCGGCACAGCCCGTTCCTTGCGTCCCTTGCCGTGCAGATGCACGCATGCGGCCCCGTCGAGGACGACATCGAGCACGCGCACGCCGATGATCTCGGATACCCGCGCCCCCGTGTTGTAGAGCATGGCCAGCAGCAGATGGTCGCGCTGCGAGGTCCAGCCTGAACCGGGTTGCCCCAGCACCGCAAGCATCTCTTCTCGGGTGAGGTAGCCCAGCATCGGCCTGTCCGAGCGCTTCATCGGCACCGCCAGCGCCTGCTCGACAATGTGCAGCGCCGACACGTCGCGCCGGCCCGCGAACTTCAGGAAGGCGCGCAGTGCGGTCAGCCGCAGGTTGCGGCTGCGGACCGCGTTGTGCCGCTCGCGCTCCAGGTGATCCAGGAAGGCCAAGATCAGATCGGGCTGGATGTCCACCAGCCGCAGTGCGCTCGGCCCCTTGCCCAGCGTGCGGCCGGCGAAGCCGAGGAACAGCATCAAAGCATCGCGGTAGCAGGCCAACGTGCATGGGCTGAGCGCGCGCTGCGCAACCAGATACTCGGTGAAGTACTGCTGGACGAGCCATGCGAATGACGGCGTCTTCGGTCTGGTGGCGTTACGCATGCGACACCTCCGGCTGATGCATCGACGACTCGAAGCGCTGCGCGGCCACCGCGATCAGCTCCGGGACCGCCGACAGATACCAGTAGGTGTTGGTCACGTTCACGTGCCCGACATAGGTCGACAGCGCCAGCATCGCCTGATCGATGTCCACGCCCTGGCTGTGCCACAGCACCACCCGACGCACGACCATCGTGTGCCTCAAGTCGTGTATGCGTGGGGCATGGTGAGCACCACGGTTGCGCCAGCCCAATTGCTTGCGCAGTCCGGCGAAGACACGTTCGACGCCGTGCGTACTCAGTGGCATGCCCCGTCGTTGCCCTCGCGTGCCGACGAAGAACGCAGCCTCGTCCTGCGCCGATTCGCCCGACAGGTCGCGCATCGATCGATAGCGGCGCAAGGCTTCGATGCAGCTGTGATGCATCGGCACTTGGCGCGACTTGCCGAACTTGGTTCGGTGCAGGGTGAGCATCCCGTGCTCCAGATCGACGTCCATGTTGCGCAGTCCCACCGCCTCGGACAGGCGCAGCCCGCAGCTGCCGATCAGACCGAACAGCGTCTCGAAGACAACGCCGCGCAAGCCAGGTGCCGGCCCGAGCCGGCGCGCGGCAGCCAGCAGATCGACGAACTCCTGGTCGCTGTAGATGTGCGGCGCCTGTCGCTCGGGCAGACGGCCGAAGATCGCATCGACGGGAACCTCGGTACGCGGCTCGAACTGCTGCAGCCATTGCGTGAACGAGCGCAACAGCTTGAGCCGGCGCGCCCAGGTGCGAGGATCGGTGCTGCCGTGGCTGTCGCACCGCGCCCAGTCGGCCATGATCTCCACGGTCAACGGCCCGCGGTGGCCGACGGCACCGACGTGGCACGCGAAGCTGCGCAAGGCGTAGGCCGACTTGCGCAGATCGAAGCCCAGGCGCCGCCTGTCGACCAGATAGCGCTCGACAAGGGTCCGCACGGTGGGCGCGCTCATGCTGCGCTCCCCGGCCACGGCAAGGCGACCTCGACGAGCTTGCGACTGTCGAGCTTGGCGTAGATGAGTGTCGTGTTCAGCGAACGATGGCGCAGCACGTCGGCGACTTCCTTCAGCGCGGAGCCGCCCGCGAGCAGCCGGTTGGCCATCGTGTGGCGCAGCAGGTGAGAGCGGGTGTAGGGCAGCCCGGCGCGCGCGTAGGCCTGGCGGATCGTCTTGCGCACCAGGTCCGGGCCGACGGGTTCATCGCGAGGAGCGATGTGACGCACGAAGACCGCCCGGTTGCTGGTCTTGGGTCGTTCGAACTGGAGGTACGCGGCGATGGCTTCGGCCGTGG
>Ga0307505_10002325_pt1 | contig 13414 bp, 12 predicted proteins | sample 23_S_MG_FD_202183 | JGI IMG/M metagenome (GOLD analysis project Ga0307505, IMG submission 202183) | Soil microbial communities from Populus trichocarpa stands in riparian zone in the Pacific Northwest, United States - 23_S | ecosystem: Environmental > Terrestrial > Soil > Riparian zone > Trees...
GGGCGCGAACAAGGGCGTTTTCCTGCTGGCGCCACTCGTTTCGGCGATCCTTGCGCTCGCTGCGTGGGCTGTGATTCCGCTCGGAGACGGCGTTGTTATCGCGGACATTAACGTCGGCGTTCTCTTCATCTTCGCAATCTCCTCGCTCGGCGTGTACGGCATCATCATGGCCGGCTGGGCATCCAACTCGAAGTATCCGTTCATGGCGGCGCTGCGTTCGGCGGCGCAGATGGTTTCCTACGAGGTCTCGATCGGATTTGTGATCATCACGGTATTGCTCTGCGCGGGCTCTCTCAATCTGTCGGAGATCGTCAAGGCGCAAGACGGGCCGTATGGAATGCTCGGCTGGTACTGGTTGCCGCTGCTGCCGATGTTCGTGATTTTCTTCATCTCGGCGCTTGCCGAGACGAACCGGCCACCGTTCGACCTCGTGGAGGCCGAGTCAGAACTCGTCGCCGGTTTCGCAGTCGAATATTCGTCGACGCCGTTTCTTCTGTTTTTCCTCGGTGAGTACGTCGCGATCCTGACGATGTGCGCGCTCGCGACCATTCTCTTTCTCGGGGGCTGGCTACCGCCGGCGCCGTTCGCGCCGTTTACCTGGCTTCCCGGAATCTTCTGGTTCGTGGCAAAAGTCACGCTGATGTTCTTCATGTTCGCGATGGTGAAGGCGATGGTGCCGCGCTATCGCTACGACCAGTTGATGCGTCTTGGATGGAAGGTCTTTCTGCCGATCACTTTGTTCATGGTCGTCTTGGTTGCGGGGTTCCTGCAATACACGGGGCTGGCGCCGAAATGAGACGGGGGCTGCACCATGGAATTCACGCTCTGGCACCAACTTGGCATCCTCGTGGGTGCAGCGTTGGGCTATCTGAATTTTCGATTCATCATCGGAATTATCGTGCCGCGGTTGCGGGCGCTCGACAACGCGACGACCGCAGAGGAGCGCGGCGCGTTCGAGAGGAAGATCACACTCCTGCGACGCATCATACTTGTATTCGAGATCCTGGCGCTCGCCGTCATCGGCTACTTCGTCGGTGGGCTCGTCGGCTCGTGGCAGGGAGGGTGATGTCGTGAGGCTTGATCGCGCCGCACGCGCTCTGTTCCTCTCCGAGTTCGTCTCGGCCTTCTTTCTCGCCATGCGGTATTTCTTTCGTCCGAAGGCGACTTTGAATTATCCGTTCGAGAAGGGGCCGATCTCGCCTCGCTTCCGGGGTGAACATGCATTGCGGCGCTACCCGAACGGGGAAGAGCGCTGCATTGCCTGCAAGCTTTGCGAGGCGATCTGCCCGGCACAGGCGATCACGATCGAGGCCGGCCCGCGCCGGAACGATGGTACGCGCCGCACAACGCGCTACGACATCGATATGGTGAAGTGCATTTACTGCGGACTTTGCCAGGAGGCGTGCCCGGTGGACGCGATCGTCGAAGGGCCGAACTTCGAGTTTGCGACAGAAACGCGCGAAGAACTCTATTACGACAAGGATCGGTTGCTCGCGAACGGCGACCGCTGGGAGCGTGAGATCGCGAAGAATATCGCGCTCGACGCGCCTTACCGGTGAGCCAATGACTGTTGCCGCTCTCTTCTTCTATCTGTTTGCAAGCATCACCGTCGCGTCGGCGTTCATGGTGATTGCTTCACGCAATCCGGTTCACTCGGTGTTATTCCTGATCCTTGCGTTCGTGAACGCGGCGGCGCTTTTTCTCATGCTCGGCGCCGAATTCCTCGCGATGATCCTCATCGTCGTCTATGTCGGTGCCGTCGCCGTCCTGTTCCTGTTCGTCGTGATGATGCTCGATGTGGATTTCGCGGAACTGCGGCAGGGGTTTCTGCAGTATCTACCGGTCGGCGCTCTCGTTGGCGTCATATTCCTCGTCGAACTCGTGCTGGTAGTTGGCACTTGGGCGAGCAGCCCGGGCCTCCTGAAGGCCGCGGAAAAGCCGATCGTGTCCGCGGACCGTCTCACCAATACCGAAGCCATCGGGCAGGTTCTCTATACGACCTACATTCACTACTTCCAGCTCGCAGGCATCGTCCTTCTGGTCGCGATGATCGGTGCGATCGTGCTGACTTTGCGGCACAAGCCGAACGTACGCCGACAGGATATTGGAGCGCAGGTCTCGCGCACTCCCGCGGATTCCATCGAGGTCGTGAAGGTCAAGCCGGGGCAGGGGATCTGAGATGGAAATCGGCCTGTCTCACTATCTCACCGTCGGCGCAATCCTGTTCACGCTCGGCATTCTCGGAGTCTTCCTCAATCGGAAGAACGTGATCGTCATACTGATGTCTGTTGAACTGATCCTGCTGGCCGTGAACCTGAACCTTGTCGCGTTCTCGGCTTTTCTCGGGGATATCGTTGGTCAGGTGTTCGCGCTGCTCGTGCTGACGGTCGCTGCGGCGGAAGCCGCGATCGGGCTTGCCATTCTCGTCGTCTTCTACCGAAACCGCGGCTCGATCGCTGTTGAAGACATCAATCTGATGAAGGGCTGAGCGGGCATGATTCAAGCCATCGTTTTTCTGCCGCTGCTCGGATTCCTGATTGCGGGGCTGTTCGGCCGTCAAATTGGCGACCGCGGTGCCGCCCTTGTCACGAGCGGATTTCTTGTCGTCAGCGCACTCCTGTCGTGGTTCCTGTTCTTCGATGTCGGGTTCTATGGAAACGAGATCCGCGTTTCGCTAATGACCTGGATTTCTGCCGGCGGCTTTCAGGTTGACTGGGCGTTGCGTGTCGATCCGCTGGTTGCGGTCATGCTGGTGGTGGTGACGAGTGTCTCCGCACTCGTACACGTCTATTCCATTGGCTACATGCACGAGGACGACAGTCAGCCGCGCTTCTTCGCGTACTTATCGCTGTTTACCTTCGCCATGCTGATGCTGGTGACCGCCGACAACCTGGTTCAGCTCTTTTTTGGCTGGGAAGGCGTTGGTCTCGCGAGCTATCTGCTGATCGGTTTCTGGTACCAGAAGCCGGAAGCGAACGCTGCGGCGATCAAAGCGTTCCTCGTGAACCGCGTCGGCGACTTCGGCTTCGCGCTCGGAATTTTTGCCGTCTATCTGATGATCGGCTCGGTCGCATACGACACGATCTTCGCCGAGGCGAAGGGCCTTGTCGGCAAGCAGATGCACTTCCTGAGTTGGGATTTCGATGCGCTGACAGTCATTTGCCTGCTGCTGTTCGTCGGCGCCATGGGCAAATCGGCGCAACTCGGGTTGCACACCTGGTTGCCCGACGCCATGGAAGGTCCGACTCCGGTCTCCGCACTGATCCACGCAGCGACCATGGTCACGGCCGGCGTCTTCATGGTTGCGCGACTTTCGCCGCTATTCGAGCTCGCGCCGATCGCACTCAATGTCATTATCATCGTTGGCGCGACGACCGCATTCTTTGCCGCCACCGTGGGTCTCGTTCAGAACGACATCAAACGCGTCATCGCGTACTCGACGTGTTCGCAACTCGGCTACATGTTCGTGGCGATGGGTGTCGGCGCGTACACGGTCGGCATGTTCCATCTGTTCACCCACGCCGCATTCAAGGCGCTCCTTTTTCTCGGTGCGGGCTCGGTGATTCACGCCATGCATCACGAGCAGGATATGCGCCGCATGGGCGGTCTCGCCCGCCATATTCCTTTCACTTATGCAGTGATGCTGATCGGCACACTTGCGCTGACCGGCTTCCCGCTGACGGCCGGTTATTATTCGAAAGACGCAATCATTGAAGGCGCTTACGCAGCGCACACTGCGATCGGCAACTACGGTTTCTGGTTGCTGGTGCTCGCCGCCGGTATGACCTCTTTCTACTCTTGGCGTCTCATCTTCATGACGTTCCACGGAGTACCGCGCGCCGACCATCACACGATGAAGCACGTCCACGAGTCGCCGCCGTCCATGACGGTTCCGCTCGCTATTCTTGCCGTGGGCGCGTTGGTACTCGGTTATCTCTTCAAGGGTGTGTTCGTGACCGAGAAAGGTATCGTCGCGTTCTTTCGCGAGTCGATCTTCTCTGGTTCAGGACACAAGATTGTCGAGGAACTGCATCATGTACCCGGGTGGGTGGTCGCTTCGCCCGCAGTGATGATGGTGCTTGGGTTTCTGGTCGCCTACTTCTTTTATATTCACAATCCCGAGGCGCCACGGCAACTCGCGCGGCGGCATGAGACGCTCTATCAGTTCCTCCTGAACAAGTGGTACTTCGACGAGATCTACGACTTCTTGTTTGTTCGCCCGGCGATGCGTGTCGGCCGCTTTCTGTGGAAGCGTGGTGACGGATGGGCGATCGACGGGTTCGGTCCGGACGGCGTCTCGGCGCGCGTGATTGACGTGACGCGCAACGTGATGCGACTGCAGACGGGCTATCTTTACCACTATGCATTCGTGATGATGATCGGCGTCGCCGCGCTCATCACGTGGTTTCTGGCACGGGGAGGCGGCGTATGACGCCCGACTGGCCGATCCTTTCCGTCACGATCTTTCTGCCGCTGGTCGGCGCGTTGTTCATTCTCGCGTTGCGCGGAGACGACGAGGCGACGCGGCGCAACGCGCGGTATGTGGCCCTCTGGGCGACACTCGCGACCTTTGCCGTATCGTTGCTGCTCGTCCGGGATTTCGATCGCGCGATTCCGGGCTTCCAGTTCGTCGAGAACTATCCGTGGCTCGGCGGCGTGTTTCGCTACCACGTCGGTCTCGACGGCATTTCACTGCCGCTTGTGATCCTCACGACCTTCCTGATGCCGATTTCGATCCTCGCAAGCTTCGGGGTCGAGAAGCGCGTGAAGGAATACATGGTCCTGTTCCTCGTCCTCGAGACATTGATGGTCGGGACCTTCGCTGCGCTCGATCTCGTGCTCTTCTATGTGTTCTTCGAGGGCGGCCTGATCCCGATGTTCCTGATCATCGGCATCTGGGGCGGGGCGCGGCGCGTGTACGCGACCTTCAAGTTCTTCCTCTACACGCTTGCCGGTTCGGTGCTGATGCTGCTCGCCATGATGGCGATGTACTGGCAGTCGGGCACCGCCGATATTCCGACACTACTCAAGTACTCGTTCCCTGCGTCGATGCAGACGTGGCTGTTTCTCGCGTTCCTCGCTTCATTCGCGGTGAAGCTGCCCATGTGGCCCGTACATACCTGGTTGCCTGACGCGCACGTCGAGGCACCGACAGCGGGCTCGGTGATCCTGGCTGCGATCCTCCTGAAACTTGGCGGCTACGGCTTCCTGCGTTTCTCGCTGCCGATGTTTCCGGACGCATCGCTGTATTTCGCGCCCATGATGTTCACGCTCTCCGTCGTGGCGATCGTCTACACATCGCTCGTCGCGCTGATGCAGGAAGACATCAAGAAGCTCATCGCCTATTCGTCCGTCGCCCACATGGGCTTCGTGACGCTCGGGATGTTCACCTTCACGGAAGAGGGCGTGCAGGGGGCGCTCTTTCAGATGATTTCGCACGGGATTGTGTCGGGTGCACTCTTCCTTTGTGTTGGTGTCGTCTATGACCGCCTGCATACGCGCGAGATCGCGGCATATGGGGGCCTCGTCAATCGCATGCCGATCTATGCCGCCGTCTTCATGATCTTCACACTTGCGAATGTCGGCCTGCCGGGGACCTCCGGGTTTGTCGGCGAACTGCTCACATTGCTTGCGGCGTTCAAGGTCAATACCTGGGTGGCGTTTTTTGCCACGACGGGCGTGATCCTCTCCGCGGCCTATGCGCTGTGGCTCTATCGGCGCGTCATCTTCGGAAAGCTCGAGAAGCCAGAGCTCGCCGAATTGCTCGACCTGAACGGCCGCGAGAAAACCGTGCTGATACCGCTTGTCGTGCTTACGATCCTGTTCGGGGTCTGGCCGGCGCCGGTGCTCGATACGAGCGCGAGTGCGGTCGCAAATCTCGTCGAGACCGCCCGCGCCGCTCTTGGCCCGGCCGCTTCTTCGATCGTGCAGCTCCGGTAGGCAAAGCATGATGTTCAGTCTGCAGAACCTCACGCCTGTGCTGCCCGAATTGATCGTGCTCGGCGGAGCGCTGCTGCTCGTCCTCATCGGCGCGTGGAACGGCGACCGGTTGGTCTCGGCGATCGATGGAGCGGTTATCGTCGTTCTTGCCGTAGCGGCCGTCGCGATCTTCTGGATGCCGGGCGATCGTTTGACGGCGTTTGGCGGCAGCTTTGTGGTCGACTCGTTCAGCCGCTTTTTCAAGGTGATGGTGCTGATCGGCGCGGGCGCGACCTTCATGATGTCGCTCGATTTCTGGCGGCACGAACGGTTGCGCCGTTTTGAGTACGGCATTCTCGTTCTGACCGCGACTGCCGGCATGTTGGTGCTGATCTCGGCCGCCGATCTGATCACGCTCTATATCGGTCTCGAGTTGATGTCACTTTCGCTCTATGTGATCGCGGCATTCGACAGGGACAACGTGCGGTCGTCCGAAGCGGGGCTGAAATACTTCGTTCTCGGCGCACTGTCGTCGGGGATGCTGCTTTACGGATCGTCGTTGATCTATGGATTCACCGGGACGGTCGGGTTTGAGGGGATCGCGGCGGCCGCGAAGCAGCCTTCAATCGGGCTGGTGTTCGGACTCGTGTTTCTCTTCGCCGGACTCGCCTTCAAGGTATCTGCGGTGCCATTCCACATGTGGACGCCGGACGTTTATGAGGGTGCGCCGACGCCGGTGACGGCGTTCTTTGCGGCAGCGCCGAAGGTGGCGGCGATTGCGGTGTTCGTCCGCGTCGCCATCGATGCATTCCCGGGGATCGTACCGCAGTGGCAGCAGATCGTGATTTTCATCTCGATCGCCTCGATGTTGCTCGGCTCGTTCGCGGCGATCGGACAGACCAACATCAAACGTCTGATGGCCTACAGTTCAATCGGGCACGTAGGGTTTGCGCTCGTAGGCCTTTCCGCCGGCACGGCCGCCGGCGTTCAGGGCGTTATCGTCTACATGGCAATCTATCTTGCCATGACGCTGGGCACTTTCGCCGTAATTCTTTCGATGCGCCGTCACGGGCGGTATGTGGAAGAGATTGACGAACTCTCGGGCCTCGCGAGTACGCACCCGGCAACGGCGTTCATGCTTGCGGCTCTTCTGTTTTCGCTCGCCGGCATTCCACCGCTCGCTGGTTTCTTTGCAAAATTCTATGTGTTCCTGGCTGCGGTAGAAGCCGGACTCTATCCGCTTGCCGTGATCGGAGTGCTCGCGAGCGTCGTCGGCGCCTACTACTATCTTCGCATCGTGAAACTCATGTACATGGACGAGCCGAAGGAGGCGTTCGAGCGGATGCCTGCTGCGCTCGGCGTGGTGCTTGCCGCTTCCGGCCTCTTCACCATCCTCTTTTTCGTTTATCCCGCGCCGATCGTCGCCGCGGCAGCCGCCGCCGCGAAGTCGATTTTTTGAGATGACGGAGTTTCCCCGCAGCGCGGGAGGTGTTCCGGTCGTCTCATTCGACTCTGTGGGTTCGACGAACGCGGAGGCTCTCGAGCGTGCGAGCGGCGGAGAGGCGGGGCCGCTCTGGATCGTTGCCGAACGTCAGACGGCGGGCCGAGGCAGACGCGGTCGCGTCTGGGTGTCCGAGCCTGGTAACTTCTACGGTAGTCTCCTGCTGACCAACGTCGCGACTTCGGCTGCGATTCCCGGCATTTGCTTCGTCGCAGCACTTGCCCTGCATGACGCTCTTCTGGAGGCGGTACACGGTCTTGCGCCCGCACAGCTTCTGCTGAAATGGCCGAACGACATTCTGCTCGATGGCCGCAAGCTTGCGGGCATTCTTGTAGAGGGCAGTTCCTACGAAGGCGGACCGAGCGTAACAGTCATCGGTTTCGGCGTTAACTGCCGACATCATCCGGCTGAGGCGGAATATCCGGCAGCGAACCTGAGCGATGCGGGTTTTTCTGCTGGTCCTCACGGGATTCTCGCGGCACTGGGTACTTGCATCACGCGACGGCTCAACGAGTGGGACCGGGGTGCAAACTTTGCCGCCGTCAGGGCGGCATGGCTCGCGCGCGCGAGCGGCGTAGGCGGCGATATCAGGGTGCGGCTTTCTGACAGGACGCTCGAAGGCCGCTTTGAAGCGCTCGACTCATCCGGAGCGCTTGTACTTGCGCAATCGGATGGCACGCGCGAAACCGTCACAGCGGGCGATGTGTTCCCGCTGAGAAACGGATGAGGGCCGCTTGACCCGCGAAGCGAAGGAACTCGTTTTTGTGCCGCTCGGTGGCGTGGGCGAGATCGGCATGAATCTCGGGCTTTATGGCCTCGGCTCAGATCGCGGCGGCGAATGGCTGTGCGTCGATATGGGGGTCGCGTTCGCTGACGAGTCGCTGCCCGGCATCAATCTCGTGGTCCCGGATATCAGTTTTCTCGAAGAAGAGAGGAAGAACCTTGTCGGCATCGTGCTCACGCACGGGCATGAGGATCATTTCGGGGCGGTGTTTGCGCTTTGGCCCAAACTCAAAGTCCCGGTCTATGCGACGCCCTTTACGGCGGCATTGATGGAAGCGAAGCGCATGGGCGAGCCCGAAGCGCCGGAAATTCCGGTGCGGATCGTGCAGCCGGGTTCGCGCGTCAAGATCGGTTCTTTCGATGTCGAGTTCGTTCCGGTGGCCCACTCAATTCCTGAAAGCCAGGCTCTTGCGATCCGAACCCCGCTCGGTCTCGTGGTGCACACGGGCGACTGGAAGCTCGACCCCGAACCGATCATCGGCAAGCCGACAGACGAGACGAAATTTCGAGCTCTGGGCCAGGAGGGCGTTCGGGCTGTCATCTGCGATTCTACGAACGCGGTTCGCGAAGGCGAATCTCCGTCCGAAGCAGAAGTGGCGAGGAGTCTGGCTGAAATCGTGAGCGAAGCGAGCGGTCGTGTCGCTCTGACCACCTTTGCTTCGAACGTGGCGCGGCTGCGTGCGGCCGCGCTAGCCGCAGAGGCGGTCGGTCGCCAAGTCGTGGTTGCGGGGCGCGCGATGGAGCGCGTTATTGGTGTGGCTCGCGAGATGAATCTTCTCGACGGGGTGCCGCAGTTTCGCGGGCTCGATGCGTATCATTCGCTGCCGCGAGACCAAGTGCTTGTCCTGCTGACGGGCAGCCAAGGCGAGCCGCGTGCCGCACTCGCGCGCATCGCGAACGACGATCACCCCGAGATTGCGCTCGATCGGGGCGACACCTTGATTTTCTCCTCGCGCACCATTCCGGGCAATGAGAAGGCGGTGAACCGCATTATCAATGCACTGATTACCGCGGGCGTGCAGGTCATTACCGACCGCGACCGTCTCGTGCACGTCTCGGGCCATCCGCGGCGCGGAGAGCTAACGAGGATGTACGAGTGGCTCAAGCCGGAAGCGGTGGTGCCGGTACACGGCGAAGCGCTGCATCTTTCCGAGAATGCCAAACTTGCTCGTTCGCTGGGGATCAAGGAGATTGGCGATTGCCGGAACGGCGACGTTGTCCGGCTGGCACCCGGGCCGGTCCAGGTCATCGACCAAGTGGCGGCTGGACGGGTCTTGCAGGACGGCAACCTCTACATCAGCGAGGAAACGCGAACGGTCGCGGATCGGCGCAAGCTTTCATTTGCCGGTATCGTATCCGTTGCGATCGCCCTCAGTGGGCGCGGCGACATCGTCGGCGATCCGTGGATCGACATGACGGGCCTGCCGGAAGAGGTGGCCAAAAACCGGTCGATGACCGACGTGGTTGCGGAAGCCATCGACGACGCGATTGCATCATTGCCCAAGGCGCGGCGACGGGATCCTGCCGCGCTCGAGCAGGCGGTCGAACGCTCGGTGCGTGGCGCGGTGAATAATGTCTGGGGGAAGAAGCCCCTTTGCCATGTGCTAATTCTGCAGGTGTGAAAATTCCTCCCAAGTGACGTGACGCGGCCCCTGGATGCGCGAGTAGGCCTGCGAAAGAGGGAACGAAGGAAGACAGGATGATCGGCCGGCTCAATCATGTGGCGATCGCGGTGCCAGACCTCGCAGCGGCATCCGAGAAGTATCGCGATACGCTTGGCGCCACTGTCTCCGCGGCACTTCCGCTTCCGGAGCACGGCGTGACGACGGTATTCGTCGTTCTACCCAACACAAAAATTGAGCTTCTGGAACCGCTCGGAGATAATTCCCCGATCGCGAAATTTCTCGAGCGCAATCCTGACGGCGGTATCCATCACCTCTGCTACGAGGTTGACGACATCCGCGCGACGCGCGACCAGCTCCGTGCGCAGGGCGCGCGCGTTCTCGGCGATGGCGAGCCGAAGATCGGCGCACATGGGAAGCCGGTGCTTTTCCTGCATCCGAAAGATTTCAACGGCACGCTTGTCGAGATCGAGGAGTCTTGACGATGAATTGGCCGCTGGCGATCGGCGTTTTCTTCGTCGTCTGGTGGGTCATATGGTTTGCCGTGCTGCCGTGGGGTGTGAAGGGGCAGCACGAAGGCGGGATGGTTGAACCGGGCACCGACCCGGGCGCGCCGCAGCGGCCGTACCTCGTGTTGAAAATCCTGGCGACGACGGCGATCTCGTTCGTGGTTGTCGCTGTGGCGTTTCTCGTGTGGGAGATGGGGATCATTCCCATCGACCGAATACCGCTTCCGTTCGATCTGCCTGCACGATGACCGAAATGGAAACGGGCGAGCCATTGGCTCGCCCGATCCGATCCACCCATTTTCCGCGTACAGAGCGCGCAACATGGTGCAGCGCCACAGTACGGTTGGTTGGTTTCCTCCCGAGACCTGGGCCCAATGCCGAAGAGCGAACTCAACGGCCAGCCGGTCTATCCCAACGCTAGCCCGACTGCGGCATCCTGTCATTCTTGCGCTGCACGCAAACTATTGTGCGACGCAAAACGAAAAGACTAGCTTGCGGAGCGTCAGTGCGGCGCTTGTCATTCAGCAATCTTCTGCTTTGACTGCGGAAATCGGGGCGCCGAGCCCCTGAGTCGAAGGCTCCCGATGCGTTTGTCCCGCTATTTTCTGCCCATTCTGCGTGAGGCGCCGCGTGATGCCGAGATCATCTCGCACCGGCTGATGCTCCGGGCCGGCATGATCCGTCAGGAGGCGGCCGGCATTTATGCTTTTCTCCCCTTGGGCCATCGGGTCCTGAACAAGGTCTGTCAGATCGTTCGCGAAGAGCAGAACCGCTCCGGCGCGATCGAGATGCTGATGCCGACCATTCAATCAGCCGATCTCTGGCGGGAGAGTGGCCGCTACGACGACTATGGCAAGGAGATGCTGCGGATCGAGGACCGGCATGAGCGCGAAATGCTCTTCGGACCGACCAACGAGGAAATGATCACGGAAATCTTCCGCGCGTCGGTGAAGTCGTACAAGCAGCTTCCGCTCAACCTTTATCACATCCAGTGGAAGTTCCGCGACGAAGTGCGCCCGCGCTTCGGCGTATACCGTTCGCGCGAATTCCTGATGAAGGATGCCTATAGCTTCGATCTCGACGCGGAAGGTGCGCGGCACTCCTATAATAAGATGTTTGTCGCGTACCTGCGGACATTTTCCCGAATGGGCCTGAAGGCGATCCCAATGGTTGCCGATACGGGTCCGATCGGAGGTAATCTCTCCCACGAGTTCATCATCCTCGCCTCCACCGGCGAAAGCGAAGTCTTCTGTCATGGCGATTTCCTCGACTTCGAGGTGCCGGAGGCAAAGGTCGACTTCGACGACAAGGCGAGCCTTCAGAAGATCGTCGACAAATGGACGTCGCTCTATGCGGCGACATCGGAAAAGCATGACGCCGCGGCGTTCGAGAAGGTTCCCGAGGCCAAGCGGCTGTCAGCGCGCGGCATCGAGGTGGGGCACATCTTTTACTTCGGCACCAAGTATTCCGAACCCATGAGGGCGGCGGTGAGTGCACCCGATGGGACCAATGTTCCCGTGCACATGGGATCCTATGGTATCGGGCCGACACGGCTGGTCGCTGCGATCATCGAAGCGAGCCACGATGAGAAGGGAATCGTCTGGCCCGAACCGATAGCGCCCTTCAAGGTCGGCCTGATGAACCTGAAGCAGGGCGATGCTGCGACCGATGCTGCCTGTGAACAGCTCTATTCAGCGTTATCGTCCAAGGGAATCGACGTACTTTATGACGACACGGATGAACGCGCCGGAGCCAAATTCGCCACCATGGATTTGATCGGATTGCCATGGCAGGTCACTGTGGGACCGAAGGGGCTCGCCGAGGGCAAGGTCGAAATCAAGCGTCGCACGGGCGTAGAGCGAGAGCTCGTTTCGCCCGAAGAGGCGGTGAATAGACTCTCGGGCTGAGGGGCTTCGAGGAGTCGGTATGACTGCGAAGACCGGAACTGCGCCATTCTCGGCGTTCGAATGGATGTTGTCGCTGCGCTACCTGCGGGCGCGGCGCAAGGAAGGCTTTATCTCGGTGATCGCCGGGTTCTCCTTCCTTGGCATCATGCTGGGCGTTGCGACGCTGATCATCGTCATGGCGGTGATGAACGGCTTCCGAAAGGAACTCCTGTCCAAAATTCTCGGGCTTAACGGCCATATCCTGGTTCAGCCGATCGAAGCGCCGCTAACCGACTTCTCGGTCGTGGCGGAGCGAATTACTGGAATACCTGGCGTCACGCTCGCCGTTCCGCTCGTCGAGGGACAGGCGCTCGCGTCCTCGCCGTTCCATGCCGGCGGCGTCCTCGTGCGGGGCGTGCGCGAGGAAGAATTGCGCAAGATGCCGGCGATCAGTCCAAACGTGAAGTTCGGAACGCTCGATGGTTTCAACGACGGGCAGGGGCTCGTGATCGGAAAGCGTCTCGCCGATAGCCTGTCGGTACGCGCGGGCGATCAGATAACGCTCGTTTCCCCGCGCGGTGCTGTGACGGCCATGGGTACGACGCCGCGCATCAAGCCGTACAGGGTGGCGGCGATCTTCGAGATCGGCATGTCGGAGTACGACAACGTTTTCGTATTCATGCCGCTCGCCGAGGCGCAGGCCTATTTCAATCGACGCGACGACGTTTCGGCAATCGAAGTCTATACGGACAATCCCGACGCGGTGGATCGTTATCGCGCACTCATCAGCGAGCGTGCGGGCCGTCCCGTCTTTCTGGTCGACTGGCGGCAACGCAACGCGACCTTCTTCAATGCGTTGCAGGTCGAGCGCAATGTGATGTTCCTGATCCTGACCCTGATCGTGCTCGTGGCGGCACTGAACATCGTTTCAGGTCTCATCATGCTGGTGAAGGATAAAGGCCACGACATCGCCATCCTGCGCACGATGGGGGCGACCAAGGGGGCGGTGCTGCGGGTATTCCTGATCACCGGTTCGGCAATCGGTGTCGTCGGGACGATCGTCGGCTTTATTCTGGGGCTCGTCGTGTGCTGGAACGTTGAGGAGATCCGGTCCTTCATTTCGTGGCTCACTTCCACGGAATTGTTTTCTCCGGAGCTCTATTACTTGAGCCGGTTGCCAGCCGAGATGGACTC
>Ga0307505_10002326_pt1 | contig 13409 bp, 11 predicted proteins | sample 23_S_MG_FD_202183 | JGI IMG/M metagenome (GOLD analysis project Ga0307505, IMG submission 202183) | Soil microbial communities from Populus trichocarpa stands in riparian zone in the Pacific Northwest, United States - 23_S | ecosystem: Environmental > Terrestrial > Soil > Riparian zone > Trees...
CCCGGCTTCCGACCGCATCAAGCGCGCTAAGTTTGCCAATTGGCTCCAGCTCGTCGCGCAAATCCCCGAGCATGAACCCGACCAGCCCCTCGGCCTCGCGCCTTTGGTCGCGCGCCTCGTCGCGCTTGTCGAAGGCAAACACTGCGAGCCCGCTGGTCAGGGTCATTCCGGCAAGCGATGCCGCCGCCACATAGGTCAGCCGCTTCTGCCGCCGCTGTTGCTCGCGCCGGACCAGATCGTCGAGCCCCAGCCCGAGCATTCCCGCAACCAGTTTGAGTTTACCCGCCTCGCGCCCGTCGCGTTCCTCGCGCATATCCGCCGCGATCGGCTCGGCGCGCTTGCCCGTCGCCCGCCCGCGCCGGTCGATCTTTTCGCGCAGGGCGGGCGGGAAGCATTCCTCCGCCTCGCGCCCCATGATCTCGCTTGCCCACGGCTCGCCGCCGACGATTGCTGCCAGCACGCGCCGGTCGCCGTGCAATTTCTTAAAGGCGAGGATTTCTTCGTTGACCCAGCGCGACCGCGCCGCGGCGGGCGAGCAGAGCACGATCAGGAACCGGGACTGCTTCAACGCTTGGCGGATCGTCTGGCCTAGGTCGCTCGACGCCGCCAGCTCGTGGCGGTCGCGGAAGATCGGGGTCAGGCTGCGCGGCACCACGCCATTGGCGGTAACCTTCCCGACCAGCCCTTTCGGCACGGCAAATCGCTCGATCGCCTTGTGCAGCCAGTCGGCATGGTCGCTGTCGGCGTGGCTGTAACTGAGGAAGGCCTGGTAGCACTGGGAGTCTGCTCCGGGCTTGTCCGAAACGGGGGTGTCGCTTGACTGTCCCGGAGCGCCGCTGGCGCCGGTTTGCTTGTCACGCGACATCAGGGCCAACTTATTCACCGAGCGCCCCCACGAAAACTCACCTGCGGCACTAACAGATTATTATCGCGGGAGCGATTCTCGCCTTTGCCTTGGCGCATTGCTCGCGCTGGCCTATATCGCGGCTATGTCCATCAGGCCCTGGCGCGACATTTCGCGCCGTCAATCACGTCAGATCATGGTCGGCAATGTCGCCGTTGGCGGCGATGCGCCGGTGACGGTCCAAACCATGACCAACACCCCGACGTCGGATGCCAAGTCGACGATCGACCAGATCCGCCGCTGCGAGGAGGCCGGGGTCGACATCATCCGGGTCTCCTGCCCCGATGTCGAAAGCACTGCCGCGCTGAGGGAAATCGTTCGCGCTGCCAATGTCCCGATCGTCGCCGACATCCACTTCCACTACAAGCGCGCTCTTGAAGCGGCCGACGCCGGCGCCGCCTGCCTGCGCATTAACCCGGGCAACATCGGCTCGGCCGAGCGCGTCCGCGAAGTGGTCAATGCCGCCAAGGCCAATGGCTGCGCGATCCGCATCGGGGTCAATGCCGGCAGCCTCGAAAAGGATTTGCTCGAAAAATATGGCGAGCCGTGCCCCGAAGCCCTGGTCGAAAGCGCGCTCGACCATATCCGCATCCTCGAGGATCATGATTTCCGCAACTACAAGGTCGCGGTCAAGGCGTCCGACCTGTTCCTCGCCGTCGCCGCCTATCACCAGCTCGCCGAAACCGTCGATTGTCCGCTCCATTTGGGCATTACCGAGGCTGGCGGCCTGATTGGTGGCACGGTCAAATCCTCGATCGGCATGGGGTCATTGCTGTGGGCAGGGATCGGCGACACCATCCGCGTCTCGCTCTCGGCCGAGCCCGAAGAGGAAGTCCGCGTCGGCTATGAAATCCTCAAAGCGTTGGGCATCCGCAATCGCGGCGTCCGCGTCGTCTCGTGCCCGTCGTGCGCGCGGCAGGGGTTCGACGTCATTCGCACCGTCCAGGCGCTCGAGGAACGGCTTCAGCACATTCGCACCCCGATGTCGCTCAGCGTGCTGGGCTGCGTCGTCAACGGACCGGGCGAAGCGCGCGAGACGGACATCGGCCTCACCGGCGGCGGCAATGGCAAGCATATGGTCTATCTGTCGGGGGTCACCGACCACCATGTCCAGGACGCCGACATGATCGAGCATATCGTCAGGCTGGTCGAGGCCAAGGCGGCCGAGATCGACGCCGGGATCAGCCAGACCGCCGACGCGGCGTGAACAATCTGATTTAGTGAAAGCGCAAGGGGGCAATCATGAAGGCTGGACTGACGCGCGCCGGGCAGGCGCTCGCCCGACTCTACCCGATGGGGGTCAGCCTGCTGTGGAAGGCACCGCTCGTCCTCGCCTTGGTGGCCATCCCTGAATTCATCCAGCATGTGATCGAAATCCGGCTCGGCCTGTTCGACAGTCGGCAGGCGTTCGAGGCGAAAGCGCTCGACCCGACGCGGATGGCGTTTGGCTATATCAAGATTGCCGGCCTGGTCCTGACCTTCCTCGCCGCCGCGCGTTTCTGGTGGACCCGCGAGCATGGCGGCCATTGGGCCAATTTGAAGGACGTCGCCTGGGCGCGGCTGCTGATCGGGTTACTGCTATTCATGGGCGTTCCGGCACTCGCCGAACTGTTCAAAAGCCAGATCGAGCCGTCGCTTTACCAGGCCTTGGTGTGGGGTCTGTCGGTGGCCATACTTCCGATGCTGTTCCTGTTGCTCGCCGGGCTGTTCGGCGATCGATCGACTCCCGCCTCGGCAATGTGGCGCCGCGCCTGGCCTTGGTTGTTGCTGACCGCGCTGATGACCGCGCTCGCCTTCGCTCCGACGCAATGGCTTCACGCGATGAACCACCGCTGGGCCCTGGGCGCCGATCCCGCCTTGCTGTGGGCCTTGATGATATTCGATTCGGTGCTCGTCGGCCTGCTTGCCGGACTGACCGGGACCGCTTTCCATCTCGGTTATTCGGCGTTCCGCGACCAGCTCGAGTCCACCAGGCCGGCTTAGCGATTCGTTGACCTTCCCGCGTTACACGGGGGCAATGGTGCGGGCCTATCTGATCATCATTCTCGTCGGCGTGCTGGTTGGCGCGTTGCTTCCGTCGGGCGCAGGCATCATTCGTGAGACGTCCTCGCCTCATGTTCCATTAACCCGTGACACGCGCCTGATCGAGCCCCTCCGCGGCGACCTCGCGGCAGCCCCGCTCACGGCGTCCGTCGTTTCGGGGCAGGGGACGACGCTCGATCGCGGTCCCGACGGGCATTTCTATGCTGACGCCCAAGTCAACGGGGTCACCGTCCATTTCCTCGTCGACACCGGTGCCAGCGGCGTGGCCCTGTCGGCCACCGACGCCCGCCGCGTCGGATTGCCCTTCTTTTCCAGCGAGTTCGCGGTGGTGGGCCGCGGCGCCTCGGGCGACGTGCGCGGCAAATTGGTGACGCTTGACCGGGTCAGCCTCGGCGGCAAGTCCGTTGACAATGTCAGCGGCGCGATCCTCGAAGGCAGCGAAGTATCGCTGCTCGGCCAGTCCTTCCTCAGCCGAATGGGGACCATCGAGATGACCCCCGACAAGATGGTCATCCGCTAGTCAATCGGCCCGCTGGCTTTCGCAGCCGCCTCGGCTATGGCCGGTTGATGGCCACCGCCCGCCCCACCGCGCTTACCGCTTTTTTCGTCGGCAGCGTGGGGATCGCGACCTTTTCGGGAATGGACGCGGTGATGAAAGGCCTGGTGATCGCGCTCGGCATTTATCCGACCATGTTGTGGCGAATGCTGTCGGGAGTGGCCATGTCGGGCGCCTTGTTCGCAGCCCGGCCGAATTGGCCGTCGCGCTCCACCATGCGCATTCACCTGTTTCGCGGCGGGCTTACCTGCGTGATGGCCATGCTGTTCTTTTGGGGGCTGGCGCGAGTCCCCCTGGCCCAGGCGATCGCACTGGCCTTCATCGCGCCCCTCATTTCCCTATTCCTCGCCGCGGCCTTCCTCGGCGAAACCATCCGCCGCAAGACTATCGGGGCGTCGCTGATCGCTTTTGCCGGGGTGATGCTGATCTTTATCGGCCAGGCGCAGGCCGATCTCGGGCGGGAGGCTTTGCTCGGCAGCATCGCCATCCTCGCCTCGGCGGTTTGCTATGCTGTCAACATCATCCTGATGCGCAGCCAGGCGCAGGTCGCCGGACCGATCGAGATCGCGTTTTTCCAGAATTTGATCGTCGCCGCCTTGCTGGTCGTGGCGTGGCCGATCTTCGGCGGCGCCGACTTCCCGCCGACCGACCAGCTCCCGTTCATCCTCCTTGCGGCCTTCCTCTCGACCGCGTCGTTATTGCTCCTGTCCTGGGCCTATGCGCGGGCCGAGGCGAGCTATCTCGCCGCGACCGAATATACGTCGTTCCTGTGGGCGATGGCGTTCGGTTGGGTGATCTTCGGGGAAAGCGTGTCGCTGTTCACTTTGGCCGGCGCGGCGCTGATCGTCGCCGGCTGCTTCCTCGCCGCGCGGCGGCCCGAGGAAGCAACCCCAACTCTCGAAGCGGCAATTTAGGAGGAAAATATGGCCTGGTTTCTGTTGATCCTAGGCGGGCTGTTCGAAATCGGCTTCACCACTGCGCTCCGTTACGTCGACGGGTTCCGCAACCTACCGTGGACGCTGGCCTTCCTCGGCTCCGTCACGCTCAGCATGGGGTTGCTCGAATATGCCGCACGAACCATCCCTATGGGCACCGCTTATGCTGTCTGGGGCGGAATCGGCGCGGTCGGCACGGTGATCGTCGGAATGACCTTTTTCGACGAGCCAGCGACCTTGGTCCGGCTGCTGCTGATCCTGGCCATCGTCGCCTGCATCGCCGGGCTCAAGCTGATCGGTTGACGCGCGGAACCCATTCGCTGGTCAGCCAGTTTATCCCGTTCGTCGAAATCTACCCTCCTTCCATACCCCGTTCAGGAAGCGCACCGCAAAGGCCGCCACATGAAACGCGTCACCCTGTTCCTGCTCGCCTCGGCGGCCGCTGTCCCGGTCGTTGCCCAATCCATACCCCCGGCTCGGCCCGAGGCCGCGCCCGACCCGGCGGTCGCTCCAGCCGATCCGATCATCGACGATGATCTGGAGGAGGAGGAGGAGGCGATCGTCATCATCGGTCAAAAGCCGCGCGGCTCGGTGGTCGGCGACATCCCGCCGGAAAATGTGCTCGATACGCGCGACATTCGCGCCACCGGCGCAACCAGCATTGCGGAGCTGCTCGATTCGGTTGGAGCCCAAACCGGCAGCGCGCGCGGCCGCGCCGGCGGACGTCCGATCCTGTTGCTCAACGGCCAGCGAATCTCGGGCTTTCGCGAGCTTCGCGATCTTCCTCCCGAAGCGATCGAGCGGATGGAAATCCTGCCCGAGGAGGTCGCGCTCAAATATGGCTATGCCGCCGATCAACGGGTGGTCAATATTGTCCTTCGTCGCCGCTTCAGCTCGACCCAGGCCGAGGTTGCCGCTCGCGCCGCGACCGATGGCGACTATGTCTCGGGGCGGGCCGATGTCGGCAAACTGGCCATCCGCGAAGGAACGCGTACCTCGGTCAACGCACGGATCGAGGGCAATGATTCCTTGCTCGAAAGTGATCGCGATATCGCGCTCCAGCCGGTCGCGAGCTTGCCCGATCCGGTCGATCCGCGACCGTTTCGTACGCTAGTTGGCGCCAGCCAGCTGGCGCGGATCACCGCGTCGCACAACCGTTCGATTTTCGGCGACGTGTCGGCGACGCTCACCGGTGAAGCGCAGCGCAGCCTGGGCCGCAGCCGATTCGGCGTTCCCACCGGCACGCTGACCGAGCTCGATGGTGACACCATACTTCGCGCTTTTTCCGGCGACCCGCTAAGCCGTGAAACCACGTCCGACAGCCTCGGCATCGGGTTTGCGCTCAATACGACGCGCGGCAAATGGCGGCTGTCGTCGACCGGCAATGCCGATTGGAGCCGGAGCCTGTCCTACGCGGATCGCGGACCCGATCTGGCAAATGCCCAGGCGCAGATTGATGCCGGCCTGCCGATCGATCCGCTGGGCGATCTTGGCCGGCTCAACGATCTCCAGCGCGACCGTGGCCGTTCGACCCGTCACTCGCTTGACGTCGATGCGACCGCCACCGGACCGTTGTTCACGCTTCCCGCGGGCGAGGCCAATGCCACCTTCAAGCTGGGTGGATCGACCACCGATCTCGACAGCCAGTCGCGTCGCCGCGGCATCGCCACTGACAGTCCTCCTATTGGCCGCGACATTGTCGAAGGGTCGGTCAGTTTGGACCTGCCCATCACCAAGCGAGATTCGGCGATCGGCCGATTGAGCGCAAATGTGAATGCGGAAGTGAGCCGGTTAAGCGACTTTGGCACGCTGACCTCGCTTGGCGCGGGGGTGAACTGGTCGCCCAAGTCGAACATCAACCTTCTCGCCAGCTGGACCCGGGAGGATGGCGCGCCCAGCCTGCAGCAATTGGGCGATCCATTGCTGGAAATCGACAATGTGCCGTTCTTCGACGCGAAGCGCGGCGAAACCGTCAATGTCACGACGTTGACCGGCGGCAATCCGGCGCTCGATGCCGATCGGCGCAATGTGTTCAAGCTGGGCGGCAATTGGAAGCCGTCGGAGAAACTCGATTTCCGCCTGCGTGGGGAATATGTCCACCAGAGCATCGACCGGCCGCAGATCGGCTTTCCCGCCGCCACCCCGGCGCTGGAAGCGGCGTTCCCCGGCCGCTTCGTCCGCGATCTCGACGACGACACGCTGGTCAGTGTCGACTTGCGTCCGGTCAATGCGTTGCGCTCGACCCGTGACACGATTCGATATGGGTTCGACTTTACCAAGCCGCTGGCCTCGAAGCGGCCCAGCCAGGCGCAAATCGCGCAGTTAAGAGAGCAGTTCGCCCGGCGCAATCCGGGCGCGGTGCCGCCCGCTGGCGCGGCGCCCGGGCCCGTTGCCCCGCCTCCCGGCGATGCGCCTCCTCCCGGTGATGCTCCGCCTCCAGGGGATGCCCCGCCTCCCGGTGCCGGTGCCGATGGTCCGCGCGGACAGGGCGGCGTTGGCGGTCGTGGTCCGGGCGGTGGCGGCGGCGGCGGACGCGGCGGCGGCATGTTCGGCGGGCGCAACGGCGGCCGTTTGACCTTGTCGGCGACCCACACTGTGACCCTCACCGATCGGCTGGAAATCGGGCCGGGGATAGAACCGCTCGATTATCTCGATGGCGAAGCGCTGGGCGCGACCGGTGGCCGGCCGGCGCATGTGGTCGAAGTTGAGGGCGGCTATTATAACAACGGTCTCGGGGCACGGCTGTCGGCCGACTGGCGAAGCGCGACCCGGGTCGACGGCGGCGTGGCCGGGGAGGATTTGCGCTTTTCCGATTATACGACAGTCGATCTGCGCCTGTTCGCCAATCTCGGCGAGCGGTTCGAGCTCGTGTCGAAGCATCCCTTCTTCCTCGGCAGCTCGGTCCGGCTGGAGGTCAACAATATCTTCAACAGCCGCCCCAAGGTACGCGATGCAGCGGGCATCGCGCCGTTCGCCTATCAGGCGGACCGGCTCGAGCCGATCGGGCGCACTGTCGGGATCAGCTTCCGCAAATTGTTCCTGTCGCGCCGCTTCTTCGGTCGTGGCGGTCAGGGCGGGCAGCGGCCAGGACGCTAGGCCTTGACCTTGGCCTTCGCCAGAAGAAGGGCATTCTCGACGGCCCTGAGCGCTTCCTCGCGTCCGCCCCATTTGCCGACCCGGACCCATTTCTCGGGCTCCAGATCCTTGTAGTGGGTAAAGAAATGCTCGATCTGCTCGAGCACGATGGCCGGCAAGTCGGTGCCTTCCATGATATCGGCATAATAAGGCGAGGTCGCGGTTTCGGGCACGGCGAGTAGTTTCTCGTCGCCGCCGGCCTCGTCCTCGAGATACAGCACCGCCACCGGCCGCGCCCGAATTACGGATCCGGGGATCAGCGGCCAGCGGCTCATCACCAGGCAGTCGAGCGGGTCGCCGTCGTCGCACAGAGTCTGCGGGATGAAGCCGTAATTGGCCGGATAGCGCATCGAGGTGTGGAGGATGCGGTCGACGAAAATCGCCCCCGACGCCTTGTCGAACTCATATTTCACCGGCTCGCCGCCGATTGGCACTTCGATCAGCACGTTGATGCTGTGTGGCGGGTTGGAGCCCGCGGGAATCAGGTCGATGTTCATGATCGGGGGCTCCTATTCGGTCAGCGCTTCCCTGCAAACGCAAAAATGCTACAGGCCGGATGATGAGTTCGACACCGCAACCCATCCGGGGGACGCAAAGCCTGATCGGAGAAGAGGCCGACCGCTTCCACGCGGTGATCGCGGCATTCGATCGCGTGCGCCGGCTGTACGGCTTCAAGCGGGTCGAGGTGCCGGTGATCGAACCGACCCAGGTGTTCGCCCGGACGATGGGCGAGACGACCGATGTGGTGTCGAAGGAAATGTATTCGTTCGACGACCGCTCGGGCGATTCGATCACGCTTCGCCCCGAATTCACTGCCGGGATCGCCCGGGCCTATCTGAGCGAAGGCTGGCAGCAGTTCGCGCCATTGAAGGTCGCGGTCCACGGCCCCGCCTTCCGCTACGAGCGCCCGCAAAAGGGCCGCTTCCGCCAGTTTCACCAGCTCGACGCCGAGATTATCGGTGCCGCCGAGCCGCAGGCCGATGTCGAAGTGATAGCGTTTGCAGCGCAGTTGCTCGGCGAGCTTGGAATCGACGGGGTGATCCTCAAGCTGAATACGCTTGGCGATGCAGACAGTCGTGCGGCGTGGCGTAGCGCGCTGTACGAACATTTTACTTCCCGCCGCGCCGACCTCAGCAAGGATAGCCGGGACCGCCTCGATCGCAATCCACTGCGAATCCTCGACAGCAAGGACCATGCAGACTGGCCGATCGCTGACAGCGCGCCACTGATCGACGACTTCCTCAGCAACCAAGCTCGCGACTTCTTTGCTGCCGTTACGGCAGGGCTCGATGCCGCTGGAGTGGCGTGGGAGCGCACGCCCCGGTTGGTGCGAGGTCTCGACTATTACCGCCACACCGCGTTCGAATTCATTACCGACCAGCTCGGCTCGCAGGGCACCGTTTTGGCGGGCGGCCGGTATGACGGATTGGTCGGGTCTCTGGGCGGGCCTCATACTCCAGCGGTCGGCTGGGCGGCGGGGATCGAGCGACTGGCGATGATGATCGACGCTCCAGCCGTTGAGCGGCCGGTGGCCATGCTGATACCAATGGGCGAGGCGGCCGATGCCGCTGCGTCACGCATTGTGGCCGAGCTTCGCCGCGCCGGTATAGCCGCCGATTGCGGCTATCGCGGCAATATGAAAAGGCGCCTCCAGCGGGCGAATGCCGCTGGAGCGCGCTTCGCCGTGATCATCGGGGACAGCGAGATCGAGATCGGAGGCGCGCAGGTCAAAGACTTGGAGAGCGGCGAGCAGCGGCTGGTGATGTTCGACAAATTGGCTGAAGCGCTCCGCCAATGAAAGGCATCTCGCTCGACAAGATCGTCTCGATCGAGACGAGGAAGCACGACCTCGCCAACGCGATGGCCGCGCCCGGTCTCGCCCCTGAGGAATTCGTCCGGCTGTCCAAGGAATATGCGGCGGTCGAGCCCGTCGCCGCCGCCGCGCGCGAGGTCCGGCGCCTGCGTGCTGAGCGCGACAGCTTGCAGGTCATGACCAAGGATGCCGACGAGGAATTGCGGGCCATCGCGACCGAGGAATTACTCGATATCGAGGCCCGCCTGCCCGAGGCCGAGCGCGCGCTGGCGCTGAAATTGCTGCCCAAGGACAGCGCCGATGAGCGGGCCGCGATGCTCGAAGTCCGTGCCGGGACCGGCGGCGACGAAGCCGCCTTGTTCGCAGGGGATCTGATGCGGATGTACCAAAGGTTTGCTGAAGAACAGGGCTGGCGGTTCGAGATGATCAGCGCTTCGGCCTCCGATGTTGGGGGGGTCAAGGAAGCGGTCGCCTCGATCAATGGCACCGGGGTGTTCGCGCGACTGAAGTTCGAAAGCGGGGTCCACCGCGTCCAGCGCGTTCCAGCGACTGAAAGCGGTGGGCGGATCCACACCTCGGCAGCCACCGTCGCCGTGCTTCCCGAAGCCGAGGAAGTCGATGTCCACATCGACGAGAAGGATTTGAGAATCGACGTCTATCGCTCGTCGGGGCCGGGCGGCCAGTCGGTCAACACAACCGACAGCGCGGTCCGGATCACCCATTTGCCAAGCGGACTGGTAGTCATCCAGCAGGACGAGAAATCGCAGCACAAGAACAAGGCCAAGGCGCTTCGCGTGCTTCGCACGCGGCTGTACGAGCTCGAGCGCGAGCGGTTGGCCAACGAACGCGCCGGAGCGCGCAAGTCGATGGTCGGATCGGGTGACCGGTCGGAGCGGATTCGCACCTATAATTTCCCGCAGGGTCGGGTGACCGACCACCGGATCAACCTGACCTTGCACAAATTGCCCGAGATTCTAGAAGGACCGGGGCTGCGCGAGTTGACCGAGGCGCTGATCGCCGAGGACGAGGCGGCGCGGCTGGCGAGCCTCGACTAGGCATGAACTCACTCAATCGCGCGCTCGCCGACGCCACCGAAAAGTTGCGCAAGGCCAGCGATACGGCCCGCCTCGATGCCGAGCTTTTGCTGGCTCATGCGCTGGATATCGAACGCGACGTGCTGCTGCTTGCTCCGCCCGCGGGCGTTGCGCCGTCCCACTTCTTCGAATTGGTTGCCCGACGCGCCGAGGGCGAGCCGATCGCCTATATCACCGGCAAGCGGGCCTTCTGGAACATCGAGCTCGCGGTTGGGCCAGGGGCGTTGATTCCTCGTCCCGACAGCGAGACCTTGATTGCCGCGGCCATCAACCATTTTGCCGGTAGCGACGGACCGCGGCGAATCCTCGATCTCGGCACCGGACCGGGGACGTTGCTGCTTGCCGCACTCGACCAGTGGTCCGACGCGACCGGGCTCGGCATTGACGCCTCCGACCGGGCGCTGGGCTATGCTCGCGCCAACGCCCGGCGCCTCGGACTTGCACCGCGGGCCGAGCTTCGGCTGGGCGATTGGGCGGACGGGATCGACGAGCGCTTCGACTTGGTGCTGATCAATCCGCCCTACGTTGCGGAGGAAGCCGATCTGGGCCCGGGGGTTGCCGAGTTTGAGCCTGCCGAGGCCCTGTTCGCGGGTGCCGATGGGCTTGACGACTATCGCCGGCTGGCGCCTGAGATTGGACGGCTGATCACCTCCGGGGGATTGGCGGCGATCGAAATCGGCCACGACCAGGCGGCAAGCGCCGCGGCACTATTCGGTGCGGCGGGGCATGACGTGCGCCTGTCGCACGATCTCGCAGGCAGGGCGCGCGCGCTATTGATTTGAAGCATTGGTCGAAAATGCTTGGATTATTCCACAGAAGGCTCTACATCTGTTGCCAGCAACGGGGCCGCTTGCCGAAAGCATCGCAGAGCTCCCCGCCGCTACCCCCGACGAAATCGGCTGTGTGAGACGCATGCGATCATGCGCACACGACGAGAAAAGGGGCCCCGGCGCGATAGGCGCGCAGGACCGCAGTGGGGTTGAAGGATTGACCTTCGAGTGAGTGGTTTTGAGGCGCCATTGCGCCAGTGCGACGAGGAAATTTAGTTTGATCAATAATCGTCAAGGCGGCCGCCGTCGCGGCCGCGGTGGACAGCAACCCCGCGGCATGGCCGGCAACAGTAGCGGCAATCGTCAGGATAATCGCCAGCGCGGCAATGCCGCCCAGTTGCTCGAAAAATACAAGAGCATGGCCCGCGACGCCCAGCTGTCCGGCGACCGCGTCCAGACTGAATATTACCTGCAATTCGCGGATCATTATTTTCGCATGCTCGGCGATGCCCGACCGCGATTCGACGAACAAAAGCGCCAGCGAGACGACGACGACCAAGACGATGACGGTGACGACCGGATGGAAGCCGACAGCGACAATGATGGCGTTGGCGAAGTCGATATCGAGAGCGACAACGAAGAACAGCCGCAGCGCCGGCCGCAGCAGGGCCGCGCGCGTCCGACCAACGATCGCGCCGAGCCGCGCCGCGACCGGCCGACGAGCGACCGGGGTAACAGCGAGCGGGCTGAGCCGCGCAGTGACCGGCCCAACGGGCGTGTCCGCGACGATGACAATCGCGGTCGCGGTCGGGAGCCTGGGCGAGACGATAATGACGAGCGGATCGATTTTGCGGTCCTGCCGCCAGCGATCGGCACTGACGACGATCGGGAGCCGATTCATTCGACGGAAGTTGAGGCAGAGCAAGAGGCGCCGCGTCCGCGCCGCCGCGTTCGCCGTCCCGCTGCCGACGATGGCGACGATGGCGACGTCACGGCCAGCTAGGGTCTCGAGCGATTGAAGAAGGCGGCGGGTCCCTGGCCGTCCGCCTTTTTTCATGCCCCTCGCCCGTGTCAAAAAACTGCAACGATGGAGTCATTTAGCGGTCGCTGCGCCCGCTTATTCCCCACCCAGCAGCGGAACAGACCGCGCAAGGGGAAATGACAATGAACGCCAAGACCGCGATGCTCGGTATCGCTACGATCGCTTTAGTCGCTGTCCCGGCCGCCGCCGATGCTCGCTCCCAGATGCGCGCTGTCGGATCATCGACGGTCTATCCGTTTGCCAAGATGGTGGCCGAGCGGGTCGCCCGCGCCAACCCCAAGCTCGGCACGCCGATCATCGAATCGACCGGCACCGGCGGCGGATTCAAGCTGTTCTGTTCCGGTATCGGTGAGCGTTTTCCCGATGTCTCGAATGCGTCGCGACGGATTAAGGCTTCTGAAGCCAAGGCTTGCGCCGCCAACGGCGTGGGCCAGATCACCGAAATCCAGATCGGTCTCGACGGACTCGCGGTTGCGACCGCAAAAAGCACGCCGATTTCTGGCCTGACCCAGCGCGATATCTATATGGCCATCGCCAAGACGCCCTTCGGCAAACCGAATCGCGCGAAAACTTGGAAGGACGTCAATTCGAAACTACCCGCGCTACCGATCCGCGTTTACGGGCCGCCATCGACCAGCGGCACACGCGATTCGCTTGTGGAGCTGCTACTGACCCCAGGGTGCGAAACCAATGCCGGCATGGTCGCCCTCGCCAAGACCGATAAAGACAAGCACAAGGCGATTTGCACTGCCGTGCGAGAAGACGGCGCATTTATTGAAGCCGGCGAGAACGATAATCTCATCGTCCAGAAGCTTGCTGCCAACCCCAACACCCTGGGCGTGTTTGGCTTTTCCTTCCTTGAAGAGAACAGCGGTAAGTTGAAGGGCGTTGCTATCAACGGCGTCGCGCCGACCTATCAGTCGGTCAGCACGTTCCAATATCCCGGCGCCCGGGCAATGTTCATCTATGTCAAGAATGCCCATGCCCGGGCAATCCCGGGAATTCGCGCCTTTGTCGCCGAATTCACCAAGGAAAGCGCGATGGGGCCGAAAGGATATCTGGCGCAGCACGGACTAATCGCATCGCCCAACGCGACGCGCGCGCGCAGCCAGCAGGC
>Ga0307505_10002327_pt1 | contig 13408 bp, 11 predicted proteins | sample 23_S_MG_FD_202183 | JGI IMG/M metagenome (GOLD analysis project Ga0307505, IMG submission 202183) | Soil microbial communities from Populus trichocarpa stands in riparian zone in the Pacific Northwest, United States - 23_S | ecosystem: Environmental > Terrestrial > Soil > Riparian zone > Trees...
ACGTGCAGCAGGCGCTGCGCGCCCACAAGCTGTTCCAGCGCGACAAGGACTACATCGTCAAGGACGACCAGGTCATCATCATCGATGAGTTCACCGGGCGCATGATGCCGGGACGGCGCTATTCCGAGGGTCTGCACCAGGCCCTCGAAGCCAAGGAACACACCGCCATCCAGCCGGAAAACGTGACGCTCGCCTCGATTACCTTCCAGAATTATTTCCGGCTTTACAAAAAACTGGCGGGCATGACCGGCACGGCCTCCACTGAAGCCGATGAGTTCATGGATATCTACAAGCTCGAGGTCATCGACATCCCGACCAACGTGCCGGTGGACCGCAAGGACGAAGACGATGAGGTCTACCGCACGGCCCGCGAAAAATATGCCTCCATCATCGAAACCATCAAGGATGCCCGCGAGCGCGGCCAGCCGGTTCTGGTGGGCACAACCTCAATCGAGAAGTCCGAAACCCTGGCCGCCATGCTCAAGTCCATGGGTGTGCCGCATAATGTGCTGAACGCCCGTTACCATGAACAGGAAGCAGCCATTATCTCCCAGGCGGGCATTGCAGGCGCCGTGACCATTGCCACCAATATGGCAGGCCGCGGCACCGACATTAAGCTCGGCGGCAATCTCGACATGCGCATAGCAACGGATTTGGCCGAAGTTCCCGAAGGCGCCGAGCGCACCAGGCGCATCGCCGCCATTACCGATGAGATCGAAGCCAACAAGCAGAAGGTCATCGCCGCCGGCGGCCTCTTCGTCATCGGCACCGAACGCCACGAAAGCCGCCGCATCGACAACCAGCTCCGTGGCCGTTCCGGCCGTCAGGGCGATCCCGGACGATCCAGGTTCTACCTCTCCCTTGAAGATGACCTCATGCGCATTTTCGGTTCCGAGCGCATGGATTCCATGCTGCAGAAACTGGGCCTGAAGGAAGGCGAAGCCATTGTCCATTCCTGGATCAACAAGGCCCTCGAAAAAGCCCAGCAGAAGGTTGAGGCCAGGAACTTCGACATCCGCAAGAACCTCCTGAAATTCGACAACGTGATGAACGACCAGCGCAAGGTGATCTTTGAGCAGCGCATTGGCATCATGAAGGGCGAAGATGTTTCCGAGACCGTGGACGATATGCGCCACCAGATTATCGACGATCTCATTTCAAAGTACATGCCCGACAAAACCTACGCCGAGCAGTGGCAGACCGCCGAGCTGCGCCAGCATCTGCGTGAAGCCTTGGCCATTGACTTCCCCATTGAAGACTGGGCCAAGGAAGAAGGCATCGCCGACGAGGAAATCCGCGAACGCGTGACGAAAGCGGCAGACGAGCTGTATCAGGCAAAGCGCGAAAAATTCACCCCCGCCATCATGCAGCAGGTTGAAAAGGCGGTTGTTCTGCAAACCCTCGACCAGCTCTGGCGCGACCATATTGTAACGGTGGAACAGTTGCGCCAGGTCATCCACTTGCGCGGCTACGGCCAGCGCGACCCGCTCAACGAATACAAGACCGAAGGCTTCAACCTCTTCGAGGCAATGATCTCCAAATTGCGTGAAACCGCCACGGCGCAGGTCATGCGCGTTGAAATCCAGTCGCAGGCCCCCGGCGAACTTTTGCCCGATGAGGATGATCTTCCCTTCATGGAAGCCCACCACATCGACGCCACCTCGGGCGAAGACGATGTGGGCGAAGGCTTTCCGGTCTTCGGCCAGGCAGCAACCGCGACCGCCGCCACTCTTGACCCAAAGCGGCCGGAAACCTGGGGCAAGGTCGCCCGCAACGAACCCTGCCCCTGCGGATCAGGAAAGAAGTATAAACACTGCCACGGGGCCTTCGTTTAAGTCAGCTAAGCTGCGTTGGAATATCTGATCGCCCCCATCATGCCCGCGTTCATGTGGTAGAGATGGTGGCAATGAAAAGCCCAGTTCCCGGGATTGTCCGCGGCGAACCTGATGGTCACCGAGGTTGAAGGCGGAACCAGAACCGTGTCCCGCAATGCGCCTTCAATGGGCACATTGTTGATTGCCGCAACCTTGAAATAATGCCCGTGCAGATGCATGGGATGCGCCATTCCGGTTTGGTTCCGCATGACGATTTCAATGCGTTCGTTTTCACGAACCGTGAAAATCGTCTCATGCATGGAAGACTTGCCGTTGAGGCCCCAGAGATAATCCGCGCCGCCGCCCGTCAGGGTCAAAATTTCTGTCCGAGTCACCGGTTCGGGTGGCAGCACTGCAACGGAACGCAGTTTCATCTCCTGCGTCAGGTCCACTTCCGGCGTCGGGTCACCGTCGCTTGCGAGCCTGGCAATTTCAGCGCCCTGTGTTGCGAGATAAATGCCGGTCCGTGCGCTTAATCCTTCCGGCCTGAAAAGAATGGGCCACGCCCCGCTGCCCTCCGGCAGCTTCACGCGGATATCCGCCCTTTGTGCAACGGCCAAGGGAAACAGGGAACCCTTGAGGGGATAGACCGCATTGCCGTCAACCGCGATGAGTTCTCCCTGCAGGGCGCCCAGGTCAATCCACATGTTGCTGGCGGCTGACCCATTGATGATCCGCAGGCGGATTTGCGTGGCCTTGCCAACGCTTACAACTTCCGGATCAGCAAGCGTCCGGTCATTGGCCAAATAGGCGTCAAACATGATGTCATTGAGCATACCGCCCATCGCATGGCCCGCATGCCCGCCGCCGCCGCTTTTCAGTTCCGCCAGAATTTCCTGCGGATCGCGAAACGTGAAATCATGGAGCAGCACCACATGCTCCTGCTCGTCAAACAGGGGTTCCACGGTTTCGCGCACAATCAGGGGCGCCGCCAAAAGCTGCTGCTCCTGCAATCCAACATGGGAATGCATCCAATGGGTCCCGGAACGCGTGTTCACAAAATCATAGTCAAAGGACTCGCCGGGTTTCAGGGCCGCCTGCGACAGCATGGGAACGCCGTCCTGGGCGGAAGGCGGGTTCAATCCATGCCAGTGCAGAAGTGTTTCAACATCCAGATCATTTTTGACCCGTACCTGGAACCGCTCCCCCAGCATCAGCGAAAGCCCGCTTCCACCCCTGCCGTTTACAATGCCAAAAACCTTCGCCGCGCGGCGGTTAACCTCAATAATCCGTGAAGCCACCTTGAGTTCGACAGGCGTTTGCGCGCCTGCAAGGCCTGCCCCGAACGGTGCGGCCAAAATACCCTGAAAAACCGTCCGTCTTGATAACTTCTTGTTCATCTCAATTCACCGAAGGGCTGCCCCAAAAAGGGATTAATACAAAGGAAGACAATGAATTAACATTCTGAAAACAAGTCGGCATTAAGGTCGGGGATGACAGCGATTGTCGCTTTATTCAAGGTTGCCACAATGAAGAATGCAAAACATCAAGCAAAGCTTTTCGTTCGCGACACCAGCGGAGCCACTGCCATTGAATATGGCCTTATTGCAGGCATCATGGGTTTGATGTTGATACCAGCCCTGTCGGTTTTTACCTCGTCGTCGTCAGGACTTTTTTACGTTACCTTGGGCCTTTTCGATACGATCCAGGAGTAACCCGCGGTCCTTCCTAAACACTCCGCCCAATCGCCAGAAATTTCTCGCGTCGCTGCGTCCGCAACACGTCCGGCGACACGCCGGCAAAGGCCTCCAGTATCCGTCCGATCATTTCGCCGGCGGAAGCTATCGCCTCTTCCGGCTGGCGGTGCGCGCCGCCTAACGGTTCATTAACGATATCATCAATTACACCCAGTTTTTTGAGATCTTGCGCGGTGATCTTGAGGGCCGCCGCCGCGTCCTTGGCCCTTCCGGCGTCACGCCACAGGATGCTGGCTGCCCCTTCCGGTGATATGACGCTGTAAATCGCATGCTCCATCATCAGCACGCTGTTTCCCGTCGCTATGGCAATCGCCCCGCCGGAGCCACCCTCGCCGATAATCAGGGAAACCAGCGGCACCCCAAGCCCCATGCAGCAATCGGTCGAGCGCGCAATGGCTTCCGCCTGGCCGCGCTCTTCCGCGTCAATGCCGGGATAGGCGCCCGCCGTATCCACAAAGGTAATCACCGGAATGCCAAACCGCTCGGCCAATTCCATGAGTCTCACGGCCTTGCGGTAGCCCTCGGGCCGCGCCATGCCAAAATTATGCTTGAGGCGCCCCTGTGTATCGGCCCCTTTTTCCTGGCCTATTACGACCACCGATGAGCCGCGAAACCGCCCGAGCCCGCCCACAACGGCAAAGTCCTCGGCAAATTTCCGGTCCCCCGCCATGGGCACGAAATCGGTAATCAGGCCATTGATATAGGCCAGCGCATGGGGCCGGTCCGGATGCCGCGCCACTTGGGTTTTTTGCCAGGGCGTCAAGTTTACATAGAGGTCGGCCAGGCTCTTGGAAGCCTTTTTCTCCAAAGCCTTGACCTCGTCGGCGATTGAAACCGTTGCGTCTCCGGCAGCAAGCGCCCGCAACTCGGCGATTTTTCCTTCAAGTTCGGTTACCGACGTTTCAAAGTCCAGGTAGATCATACGTCCTCAAAGGGTATTGAATGAATTGGCTTTTGGGTGCGCAAGATGTGACCGCCGGACGGGATAAAGTCAACTTTTCTTAGCTAAAGGATGGTGAATCTCCACCACTGCCTGCAGGCGCCCCGCCTGGACATGGGTGTAAATCTGGGTGGTCGAAATATCCGCATGCCCCAGCATTTGCTGAACCGCCCTGAGGTCCGCCCCGCATTCCAGCAAATAACTGGCAAAGGCATGGCGCAGCACGTGCGGTGAAACCTTGGCAATGTCCAGGCCGCAAGCGGCCGCCAGGGCTTTAAGTTCTATGGCGAAATGTTGGCGGGTTAGGCAGCCGCTTGCCCCATGCGAAGGAAACAGCCATTTTGTTTCCACCGCCTCCTGCAGGGCCAGGGTTTTGAGATAGGCTTGGAGAACGTGTCTGGCCCGGTCAGAAACCGGCACGAGCCGTTCACGGCCACCCTTGCCCTTGATCGCCAGAAAAGCATCATCCGCGGTCACCGCCCGCACCGTTAACCCGACAAGCTCCGAAACGCGAAGACCCGTGGCCGCCAGAAGTTCCAGCAGGCAATAGAGCCGTTCCGCCTTGAAACGCGCCTTGCCTTCCGCCCGCAAAACCCGCCGTTGTGCTTCGGCAAGCAACAGGTCAATGTCCTGCGTCGAAAGCGTCTTGGGCAAGGGCCGGCCCGCCTTTGGGCTTTCCACAATGGCCGCCGGATTGACAGTCACAAGGCCTTCGCCATGAATGAACTGATGGAACTGGCGAACCGCTGACAGCCGCCTCGCCGCCGTCGTGCGGGCAAAGCCATGTTCTTCAAGGCTTGCCAGATAGGCCCGGATGTCATCGCTTGAAGCTGTGAGGAGGGCGCCACCCATGGCCTCAAGAAAGGCCACGTAGTGCTGGAGGTCGCGCCCATAGGCCTGCAGGGAATTTTCCGCCGCCCCGCGCTCGGCACTCATCATCTCGAGGAACCGTTCCACATGCCGGTGCGCTGTTGAAGGCTTTGCGATGCTATCTTTGCCTGAGTTTTTCATGGGGTAAGGACTTCACGATCTCCGACTGCTCCGGCGGGAAATTTGCCAACCCCCACACGACGCCATAGACAGCGCCGCCCAATATGAGAATAACAAGCAGGAACCGAAGGCTGTCAGGCAAGCGCAAATCTCCAAATCAATCGGCAGTTTATCCCAGATGCCAGTAAATGACTACCTAATCAAAAGTCTTGGCGCATAGACCCCGCCGTTCTAAAAGCTCCGCCAGCACAAGGATTGGAACAATGGCGCGGCGTTCTCTCTCAAAGGAGATAGAAGATATCCGGGAAAAGCTCGGAAATCATTCGATCGTGCTTGTCGGCCTGATGGGCGCCGGCAAATCCAGCATCGGGCGCAGGCTGGCTGAAAAGCTTGATGTTCCCTTTGTCGATGCCGACCATGAAATTGAGATTGCCGCCGACAAGACCATCCCTGAAATTTTCAAGGATCATGGCGAAGCCTATTTCCGCGAAGGCGAGCGCCGGGTGATTTCGCGCCTGATTGAAAATGGCGCGCAGGTTCTGTCAACCGGCGGCGGCGCTTTCATTAACGAGGAAACCCGCCAGGGCATTCAGGCCCGTGGTATTTCGGTCTGGTTGAAGGCCGATCTTTCCCTGCTGATGAAACGCGTGATGAAACGCGCTGACCGTCCCCTGCTGCAGACCGATGATCCCGAAGCCGTCATGCAAAAACTGATGGACCAGCGCTATCCCATCTATGCCACCGCTGACGTGACGGTTGAAAGCCGGGACGTGCAGCACACGCAAATGGTCAATGAAGTCATCAAGGTTTTGGCCAAGTGGCCGGGATGGGAGCGGCTGAACAATGCAAGCATCTGACGGCGTGCGCCGCGATACCGTATCCGTCGATCTCGGGAAGAGAGCCTATGACATTCACATCGGGGAAAACCTGTTGCAGGAAGCCGGCCGCCATATTGCGCCGCTTCTCAACCGGCCCTTCACCGCCATCGTCACCGACGAAAACGTGGCGCGCCACCACCTCAAAACGCTGGAAGAATCCCTGAAAGCGGCGGGCATCAAATCGGTTGCCATCATTCTGCCCGCCGGCGAAAAAACCAAAAGCTTCTCCGCACTGGCCGACCTCTGCGAACAACTGCTCGCCGCCGGGGTTGAAAGGCGCGATAAAATCATCGCCTTCGGCGGTGGCGTGATCGGTGACCTCACCGGATTTGCGGCCGCAATTCTCCGGCGTGGCATCGAGTTCATCCAAATTCCGACGACCCTTCTGGCCCAGGTCGATTCCTCCGTGGGCGGCAAGACAGGCATCAACTCGGCCCACGGCAAAAACCTCATTGGCGCCTTTCTCCAGCCCATAAAGGTTCTGGCCGATACCAGCCTGCTTGAAACACTGCCGCGCCGCGAACTTGCCGCAGGCTACGCCGAGGTGGCAAAATATGGCCTTCTCGGCGACCTTTCATTTTTCGAATGGCTCGAAGCCAATGCGGAGATTCTGCTGCGCGGCGATGCTCAGGCGCGCGCTTATGCCATTCACCAGAGTTGCAGCGCCAAGGCCGCCATTGTCGCCGAAGATGAGACGGAACAAGGCGTTCGCGCCCTCCTCAACCTCGGCCACACCTTTGGCCACGCCCTTGAATCGGCGACGGGCTACAGCAACCGTCTCCTGCACGGCGAAGGCGTTGCCATCGGCATGGTTCAGGCCTTTCGCTTTTCCGAACACCTGAAACATTGCAAACCGGGCACGGCAGACAGGGTGGCCAAGCATCTGAAAGCTGCAGGGCTTCCCACCCATGTCAACGATATTGAAGGACCGCTTCCTCCCATTGCCGATCTCGTCGCCATTATGCGGCAGGACAAGAAGGCCCAAAGCGGCAAGCTGACATTCGTTCTGGCGCGCGCCATTGGCGATGCCTTCATTGCCAAAAACGTACCCGATTTAGCTGTAGCTGATTTTCTAGCGGAGGACTTAAAGAGAAAATGAGTTTCAATATTGGCATGGCAGCTGTCACGATCTTTTTCCTGCTACTCGTATCGGCGTTTTTTTCCGCCGCTGAAACGGGGATGACAGCAACGTCCAGGGCCCGCCTGACGGAACTGGAGCGCCGCGGAAGCTGGCGCGCCTCTCTCGTATTGGGCCTGACCAAAACCCGGGAGCGGCTCATCGGCGCAATCCTGCTGGGCAATAATGTTGCCAACATCACGGCCTCCGCTGTCGCCACGGCAATCCTTATCAAGACATTCGGTGACAGCGGCGCCGTCATTGCTTCCGCGGCGATGACGGTCCTTGTGCTTATCTTCGGCGAGGTCATGCCCAAGACTTACGCCATCGCTTACCCCGACAGAGTGGCCCTTGCCGTCGCCCCCGTCATGCGCGTTCTCGTGGCGGTGTTTGGCCCGGTGGTGATCGCCGTTGAATACCTCGTGAAAAATATTCTCCGCCTTTTCGGCGCAAATGTCTCCAATGTGAGGGACGTCCTGTCGGCCCACGATGAATTGCGTGGCACCATTGATTTGCACCACAAGGAAGGCGCTTTCATCACCAATGACCGCGACATGCTGGGCGGCATTCTCGATCTCCAGGATCTTGAAGTGCTGGATGCCATGATCCACCGCACCAAAATGGTGAGCATCGATGCTGCCGATGCGCCCGAGAAAATCGTCAAGCAGGTTTTAAAGTCGGGCCACACGCGCTTTCCCGTGTGGAAGGACAAGCAGGACAACATTGTTGGCATTCTGCATGCCAAGAATCTGTTCGCGGCAATGCAGGAAAACGAAGAGGATTCCACCAAGGTCCAGATCGAGGATGTCATGAGCCCGCCATGGTTCGTGCCCGATACGCGTCCCCTGGCCGACCAGCTCAAGGCATTCCTCAGGCGCAAGACCCACTTTGCCGTGGTTGTCGACGAGTATGGCGAGGTGCAGGGCCTCATTACCCTTGAGGACATCATTGAGGAGATCATCGGCGACATCAAGGATGAGCATGATTTTGTCTCCTCCGGCATCAGGCCGCAGCCCGATGGTTCCTATGTGGTGGAAGGCACCGTGCCGTTGCGCGACCTCAACCGCGCCTTGAACTGGAACCTGCCGGACGAGGAAGCCACCACAATTGCCGGCCTCGTCATCCATGATGCCCGCATGATTCCGGAAGTGGGCCAGGTTTTCAATTTTCACGGCTTCCGCCTGGAAGTCCTCAAAAAGCGCAAGCACCAGGTCACCTCGTTAAAGCTGACTCCTGAAAACCTCGGCTAGCATGGCTGCCCGCGAGGTCGATCTTGTGATTGTCGGCGCCAGTTTCGCCGGTCTCATTTGCGCGCGCTCGGCGGCCCTTCGCGGCCTCAAAGTCATGGTCATTGAATCCAAGCCCGATCCCGGCGCCCGAATTCACACGACCGGCATATTGGTCAAGGAAGCAGCCGAGGAGATCGATACCCCTGCAAAATTTTCGCGCGTCATTCACGGCGTGCGGCTCTATTCTCCCTCGCTCAAATCGATCGACCTGCGCGCACCCGGATATTATTTTCTGACAACAGACACAGCCGGTCTTGTACGCTGGTTGGCTGACGAGGCGCGCCACGCCGGCACTGAAATAATTTGTGGTAGAAAAGTTGAGGCTGCCCATCGCGAGAACGGGAAAATCGCCTTGCCCCAGTTCGACATTAAAACGCGCTATCTCGTGGGTGCCGATGGGGCCCGTTCAACGGTAGCCAGGCTCTTTAGTCTCGGACGCAATGAAAAATTCCTTACCGGCCTCGAAATTGAATATCAGGACTTGCCGAAGGCCGATCCCGACTTGCTGCATTGTTTTCTGGATACAAGACTGGCCCGCGGCTACCTCGCATGGGTAGCGCCTGCCCCCGGGTTCTTTCAAGTTGGCCTTGCAACCAATGCCGACGCGAAGCCTGATCTCAAAGCTTTTCTCAATCACACGGAAACACTGTTCGGCTACTCCACCGCAGCAATCAAGGAACGGCGCAGCGGCCTCATTCCTTGCGGCGGGCCCGTAAAGGACTTTACAGCATCCAATGTCATGCTCATCGGTGACGCCGCCGGCCATGTTTCCCCTTTAACGGGTGGCGGCATCAGGCTGGCGTTTCGCTATGGCCGCCGGGCCGGCCAACTCATCGCCGATCATCTCTTGCGTCACGGGCCTCCACCAGAAAAGATTTTGGCCGCGGAACTTCCGTCCTTCACAAAGAAACGCGCTCTGCGCAAGGTCATGGATTTGGGCCCGCCGAACTGGCTCTATGACATGATGATTGGAACCCCGGCAATGAACTGGCTTGCGCGCCGGGTCTACTTCCATAAACGTGCTGAACCAGGTGACAGTTTGGAAGCCTTCGAGGAGCGCCTGAGGAATACCCGCAACTAGGTTTTTGGCGCTGCCGCCTCAATCGCCAGCGCATGCACCCGCTCTTTGAGTTCGGCTGCCAGGACGTGGTTAATCATCCGGTGCTGTTCGACCCGGGATTTGCCCTGAAACGCCGCCGCGACAATTTTGACGCGAAAATGGCTTTCCCCGTCAGGCCTGGCGCCCGCATGGCCCTCATGCTGCGACGATTCATCGATCACCTGCAGGGAAACGGGTGAAAATGCCGTTTGCAGCTTCGTTTCCAGGGTTTTTCCAACCAGTCCTAAGATCATTTTGCGTCCAGTGCGGTTCAGGGTTGCGACTTTTGCTTCATATCCCCATAATCATGCCCCATGAAACTTGATTCAAAATATTTCGACAAAATCCGCATCAAAACCGGTCCCAACAAGAAGGAACCGCCGGCCCCAACCATGTGCGAATGGCCGGGTTGCGCCAAGCCGTCGCGCCACAAGGCGCCCAAAGGGCGTGGCTTTGAAGGCCAGTTTCACAACTATTGCACCCAGCATGTCCAGGAATACAACAAGACCTACAATTATTTTGACGGGATGAAGGACGATGCCGTGGCCGGCTTCCAGAAGGATGCCCAGACCGGCCACCGGCCGACCTGGAAACTGGGCCAGAACTCCTATGCCAATATCAACGGCATGCGCCGCAAGGCCCGGAATGTGAATGATCCCTATGCCATGTTCACCCCAAGTGCGGAAAATGTGAACGCCAAATTGGGCCGCGCCCTGCGCAAGAATGAAATCAAGGCGCTGAATACCCTGGGACTGGACGAGACTGCCACGTCTGAAAAAGCCAAGTCCCAATATAAGCTCCTGGTGAAACGCCTTCACCCCGACGCCAACGGCGGCTCGCGCGAAAACGAGGACACCCTGAAAGCGGTGATCCATGCCTATGACACATTGCGGGCCAGCGGTTTCTGCTAGTTTGCCCAGTGTCTAGAACTTGCAGCACCCCCTTGAACCGTTTAGAACCCAGAGCATTCCATGACACGCCCGGAAGAGAAGAATGAACAGATGAATAGTATGGCAAATGGTGACGCCCACGGCATGCCCGATTCCACCGCATCGGTGAGCCAGCTCTTTGGCTTTGAATCGAACATGATCGTGCCGTCCTACTCCACCGCCACCGAACACGTGCCCGATCTCGATGAGGATTATCTTTTCAACCGCGACACCACGCTGGCGATCCTGGCGGGCTTTGCTTTCAACCGCCGCGTGATGATCACCGGTTACCATGGCACCGGCAAGTCAACCCACATCGAGCAGGTGGCCGCCCGCCTCAACTGGCCCTGCATCCGCATCAACCTGGACAGCCACATCAGCCGCATCGATCTCATCGGCAAGGATGCCATTGTGCTGCAGGACGGCAAGCAGATCACCGAATTCCGTGAAGGCATTCTGCCCTGGGCCTATCAGCGCAACGTGGCGTTGGTCTTCGACGAATATGACGCGGGCCGTCCCGACGTGATGTTCGTCATCCAGCGCATTCTCGAATCCTCCGGCAAGCTCACCCTGCTTGACCAGTCGAAAGTCATTCGCCCCCACAAGGCCTTCCGCCTCTTTTCAACGGCCAACACCGTGGGTCTCGGCGATACCACCGGCCTCTATCATGGCACGCAGCAGATCAACCAAGCCCAGATGGACCGCTGGTCCATCGTCTCCGCCTTGAACTATCTGCCCCATGCCGAGGAAACCGGCATCGTGCTGGCCAAGTGCAAGAACTACGACACCGAAAAGGGCCGGAAGATCATCTCCAACATGGTGCGCATTGCCGATCTTACCCGCAACGCCTTCATGCAGGGCGATGTCTCAACCGTAATGAGCCCGCGCACCGTGATCACCTGGGCGCAAAACGCCGACATCTTTGGCGATCTCGGTTTCGCTTTCCGGCTGACCTTCCTCAACAAATGCGACGAGCTTGAGCGCCCCATCGTGGCCGAGTTCTATCAGCGCTGCTTTGGCGAGGAACTGCCCGAGTCGTCCGCCCATGTGGCCATCGCCTGAAGGCACATGAGTAAATGGCAGAAGCCCGGGAAGGCAAAGCAGAGGAATTCAAGCGCGTCCTGACGACCGCGATGAAAACCATTGCCGATGATCCGGAACTCACCGTGAGCTTCGGCAATGAAACGCCATCGCTGTCCGGCAACAAGGCCAAGCTTCCGCAGGTCACCAGCCAGTTCACCCCCAAGGACATCGCCATCACGCGCGGGCTTTCCGACAGTTTCGCGCTCCGGATCTCCAATCACTCGGATCAGATTCACAGCAAGTACCGTCCCGAGGGAAAAAACGCCCGCGCTGTATTTGAAGCGGTGGAACAGGCCCGCATTGAGGCGCTGGGCGCCAACGCCATGCCCGGCATGGCGCAAAACCTGAATGCCGCTTTGGAAGACCGTTTTGCCAAGGCCGTGGTCAACCGCTCCAGCAACCGCAGGGATACCCCCCTTGAAGAGGCGGTGGCCCTCATGGTGCGTGAACGCCTCACCGGCCTGGCCCCGCCCGCCAACGCCAAAATGTATGTCGATCTCTGGCGTCCCTGGATTGAGGAAAAGGCGGCGTCACGCCTCAGCAACCTGGGCAACGCCATTCACGACCAGACGGAATTTGCCAGAGCCTCGCGCGATATCATCGCCGCCCTCGACATGGCCGATGAACTGGGCGACGACCCCGATCAATCGGACGAGACCGACAATCAGGACGACACCGAACCCGATGCGGGCGAACGTCAGGAAACCACCGACGGTGAAGACGAGGAAAGCCAGCAGTCCGCCGCCGAGGAATTGCAGGACTCCGAAGGCGACACCGATGCCTCCGAAATGGAGCAGCAATCCAAGGACATGGACGAGTCCCCCGATGACTTGGAAGGTGAGGAACAGGATGATGGCGACGAGCCCTGGCGGCCCCAGCTTCCCTTTTCGTCGCTCACCAACGATAATTTCTACAAGGTCCACACCAACCAGTTTGATGAGGAAATTGCCGCCGAAGACCTTTGCGACACGGAAGAGCTGACGCGGCTGCGCAATTATCTCGACAAGCAGTTGTCAAACCTGCAGGGCGTCGTGGCCCGCCTTGCCAACCGCCTCCAGCGCCGCCTCATGGCCCAGCAGAACCGCTCATGGGATTTCGATCTTGAAGAAGGCGTGCTCAACACCGCCCGCCTCGTGCGCATCGTTATCGATCCCATGCATCCCCTGTCCTTCAAGGTGGAGCAGGACACAAAATTCCGCGATACCGTAGTGACGCTTCTTCTCGACAATTCCGGCTCCATGCGCGGCCGCCCTATTACCGTTGCCGCAACCTGTGCCGACATCCTGGCCAGAACCCTCGAGCGCTGCGGCGTAAAGGTTGAAATTCTGGGCTTCACCACAAAGGCCTGGAAAGGCGGCCAGTCGCGCGAAAAATGGCTGGGCGCCGGCAAGCCGGCAAATCCCGGCCGGCTCAATGACCTCCGCCACATCATCTACAAATCCGCCGATCAGCCCTGGCGCCGCGCACGGCGCAATCTCGGCCTGATGATGCGCGAAGGCCTGCTCAAGGAAA
>Ga0307505_10002328_pt1 | contig 13401 bp, 12 predicted proteins | sample 23_S_MG_FD_202183 | JGI IMG/M metagenome (GOLD analysis project Ga0307505, IMG submission 202183) | Soil microbial communities from Populus trichocarpa stands in riparian zone in the Pacific Northwest, United States - 23_S | ecosystem: Environmental > Terrestrial > Soil > Riparian zone > Trees...
GACCCCCGAGTTTTTTCGATTCAGAGAAGGTGACAGGCTTAGGAAGGTGGCCAATCACGCTTCTCAAAGTCTTCCATAGCTGGAGCCCGCCCTTACCGAGGCGAGAATGCGTTGGCGTCGGCAACGAAATATTAAATCCCTTTCCAGCGACCAAGACCAATCGTCGCCTGTTCTGTGGGACTCCATAGTCCGCAACTTGTAGCACGTCACAATTGACCATATAGCCGAGTCCCTCTAGCTCTTTAACGAAATCGTCGAGCAAAGGCTTTCCCCTCTCAGCAAGACCTGGAACATTCTCCATCATAACTGCTTTGGGCCGGATCTCTCTGACGAGACGTCCCATTTCTCCAACCAACTGATTGCGAGGATCGCAACGACTATACTTCCGTGTCAAACTTGAAAACCCTTGGCAAGGTGGACAACCTGCGATCAAATCCACCTGTATTCCAGATGCGGTCCTCAGCAAATCATTTCTTTGAACGGAGCGTATATCTTGCCGAAGAGAGTTAACTTCCGGATGATTTAGCACATACGTGGCGAAGGCATTCTCTTCAATCTCTACGGCTCCGACAACATCAAAACCAGCTCGCTTGAGACCTACCGTAAGTCCCCCCCCACCTGCAAAAAGATCAATTGCTATCGGATTTAACATCTCAATTGCTCTTATTCGCCAATTTGCGTTGACGCTTCGCCTCTTTCAAGAACGCTTCGTGCATCTGTCGAGTTTTTGCGAGAAAGACTCCCCAGTTGATGTGCTCTAGGGTCTTGTTGGATTTCAAACCATCGTACGCAGCTCGACTTTGACCGAAAAGTTTTATTCCGTCACAGACAAGTGTAATGCGGAAATTGGGGAACTTACTCCTGAACTCTGCGTTGCCTGGTTCGTCAAGAAAGTCGCACATGATGGCATAGTAATTACCAATGCGTCCCATCTCCTGATCCGTAAGTTTATGGCCAGGCTTTTTTATTTCAATAATTTGTATTGTGTCGTCCAGGCTAGAGAGCACAAAATCAGGCTGCTTCTTCGGATCGGAGAAGTCCCCGATATTCAAATCCTCTCCTGTCTGCTTCTTGTAAAATTTCTTAAACTCCTCCTTAACAGTTTCAAAAGTCTCATTTGAGGTGATGGGCGCCCAGCCGGGATTAATAAGCCAAGGCGCTTCCGTGAGTAACTTCTGGAATGCAGATTCCAACGTACCCGATGCATCCTTTAGCTTTTCCAGGGTCTCAATTACACGGACGCGGTCAATCGCGATGCGGCCAAACGAAGCCAATTCGGCAATCCGTGCCGTCTTCAAAACCTCGGACACCGCCGCAAGGGAGTTCCCCTTTGCCTCGGCAGCCTCTCTGAGCTTTGTATCTAAAGTAATGTGTGGACCAAGCAACAGACTAAGCTGAACAAAGGACTCTACGGTTTGCGGGTCGTCAAATTCATCAGCACGAGCAGATCTTGCAATCGTTTCTGCCATATCCATAGTCTGATCACGAATATCCTTCAATGCAGAACCAGGGAATGCTTCCTGAACACGTGTTTCAATTTTCGAAAGGTCCTTAAATCGCTCCCAAGCAGACTTCCGCATTGGCTCACGTGTAATCCGCCCGATAACTCGTACAAGGTTCTGTCCCCAAGCTTGGAATGCTTGACCGAGTTCGTGTGACCACAAAATGTCCTGACGATCTGTCCGAATAAGATCAACTACCTCATCAAGCCAATTAGCATGTAACTCACCGATGAAATACGAGCGAACATCATGCTCTCCTGTAAAACCAGCCTTCAGATTGAAAACAGCTGTCTGAGCGGCAATTTTCCCCCGGCAGTAGATACGAACCCCAGCCATTAGGTCGTCCTTATACGGATCCTTTGCATAACCAATCCACCCCGTGAGGGGGTAGAACTTGCCCTCGCATGTGAAACCAGTGAGAAGTCCGTCTAACGACATGCCTGGAGGGCCTTTGGTAACGTAATCAGTCTCATTACGTGAATCAGCTGTCGCACCTGATACCCTTTCAAAAGTTATACGTGTACCGGGCTTAATCTTGATTTCAAAATCGCCAACAACTCGTTCAAAACCGGGGGCGCCTGGTTTTTTCTGAGAATCACGGAGAACAATGCGCCAGTTCGCAGACGGGAGTCCAAACCTTTGTGCCATCTGTCGCTCGAAATCGGCAATCTGAGGTACCCGTCGATAATCAAACTTCGTCATCCTGATGGTGGTTCCGCAAGCTGGCCTCACTTTTCCATCAAGTGAACCCGCCTTTGGATAGTAGGGCTCATCAGTCTCCGAAAGAATTGCCGCCCGATCTAAAATGAAATGGGAGGTCATTCGTCCCTTAACTACCTTGCCCTTTTCGTCCTTCCCCGTGATCTTATTGCCGCTAGAAGTGATCACGTCAATCTGCTCGCACACTCCAAACGGCGCAAGTTTTCCAACCCCTTTTCTCCCCATAACTTCACGACCAAACGTTTTCGATTTCTCTCCTCTACGTGAATCTTTGCGCCGTTCCGAACCAACTTTTAGATAAAAGTCGTTCGCTTCGTTAACGTTCTCGTTGACCAACATTCCTGAACCGTTGTCCGTGACCACTATAGAAAAGTTTCGATCGATCAGCTCACCACCGCTCTTTTGTGCAAGCGCCTCCCCCATCGGTGCCGTGATAGTAACTTCAGTGGCATCTGCGTCATAACTATTTGCAACGATCTCTGCAATAACGGCGGACACGCGATCGTAAAGTTTTACCCCCAGCTTGTCGACCGTCAGCCGGGATATGGTCATTACATACTTATGGTTTGCCATTTAACACACCTGTTGTCGTTGTGTCGTGAGAGGGCATTCTACTTTGTCCGGTAGTTCTGGTCTATCCCTGAATGCGCGCGTCCAACGAGGCCATTCTAATCGACTCCCCCCACTTTGCCCTGAGGGGAGCAGCCAGACTGTCCTTCACTGCGCGCATTGAGGGAGCACATTCTGATCGTGCGGCCTCAGCGAGCAAGAAGGACGGTCTGGCTGTCCCCTTCCACCCTTTAAAGCTCGCTCGTACCTCTCTACAGGAATGGCACCCGTGCTGGTCCCACTGCGGCCGTCGAACGAGCACATTCTGATCGTGCGCGTTCTGGGAGCAAGGGATCGGCACGGGTGTCATTCCACTCCTGGTTCAAGGTTCTGGATAGCCGATCGTGCGGGATGCGTTGCCCGCCAGGCGATGGCTCCGGCGCTGAGCAACATGAGCGAGGCTAACAAGAAGGGTGCGCCTGGCAAATCCCACACAGCGTTCGGTCCGATGGAATGCGCAAAGCTTTGGGTGAAGAGCGCTGGCCCGATCAGGCCGGTGAGGCCGTTGATGCTCGCAATGGCTCCCTGGAGTTGGCCCTGCTCGGAACTGCTCACGCGGCGACTCATCAGTGCCTGCGCCGCCGGACCTGCGAGACCCCAAAACGCCATGACGGGAATGGCCAGACAAAAAATCCATCCCTCAGGCGCTAGACCGTAGACCGAAAACCCGATCGTTCCACAGAGCAACCCCACCAGCAATGTCGTGCGCAAGCCTAATCGGGCCGTGACTGGACGGATCAGTCCTCCCTGGACGATCATCACGGCCACGCCGACGCCGGCGAGCGTCAGACCGACTGTGGCGGTCCCCCATCCGTACCGGTAGCCCATATACAGCACCGACACGCTCGGCAACACGGCATGGGCCAGATAGCTGAAGAAGGCGACGGTCGCGAGCCCGAAGAGTTCATGGTGCGAGCGTAACAGGATCAGCGAGCCGACCGGATTCGCGCGCTTCCACGAGAAGGCCATTCGCTTGTCGCGCGCCAGAGATTCGGGCAACACGAAGAACCCGTAGCAGGCGTTCAGCAGGCTGAGCGCCGCTGCGCCCCAAAATGGGAGTCGCGGATCGATCTCGCCGAGCCAGCCGCCCAGGGCAGGACCGAGTATGAAGCCGATGCCGAACGCCATACCGATCTTGCCGAACGCCGCCGCCCGGTGTTCCGGAGCCGTCACATCGGCAATGTACGCGCCGGCGGTGCTGAAGCTGGATGAGGCGAGGCCGGAGATGGCGCGCCCCAGGAACAGCCAGGCGACGGTCGGCGCCAGCGCCATGACGATATAGTCGAGTCCCAATCCCAGGTTGGACAGCAGCACGACCGGCCGACGGCCGAACCGGTCGGACAGGGCTCCCTGAATCGGCGAACAAAAGAACTGCATGACCGCCCAGGCCGTGCCCATCAGTCCGTAGATCATGGCCGCATGAGCCGTATCGCCGGAGAAAAACTCCTCGACGAGTTTCGGCAGCACGGGAATGATGATGCCGAAAGACAGCATGTCGAGCATGACGGTGATGAGGATGAACAGCACCGCGGCCCGGCGCGGGGTGGAAGCAGTAGGTCGGTCGCTCATGGCCGACGCATCCTACCAAGCCGACGCCTCAGCCTGTCGAGAAAAATGGTCTCCGGCTCCGCGTGAAAAGAATTTGCGAGCGAGTTGAGACGGATCACCGTCTTCCGGCGGGATGTTCAGCCCGGTGAGATGTATGGATTGGCGTCAACTCATCGAGATGGCGAAATACAATCATTTGCGGAGCTGGGATGGACAGGAACTAAGACATGAGCACAACCATTTATATATATGCTTCGTCTGATCTCTCCCTCAAGCTCGCTTGCTTCTCCCGTTCAAAATCAGTTGAAGGCTGTTCAGAATGCCTGTCCAGCAAGACCGCAGGCGAGCATGAACCGGAGGCGTACCCTCTCGGGTACGTTGAGGATTCTTGCGAGCTGAGAACGCCGCTGGCGGGCATTATCAACAGCCGATTAGTAGGAGATGACCTTGGGTGCTGAAAGCCGGCTGATACAATCCTGCCAGAGTATGGCCGGGTTCTGGTCAAAGATGCTGAACGAATCTGCCGGCAAGATCCCCCATGCGCCCACAACCAGCTCAGCTTCCAATTGCCTCGGAGCCCATCCGGCAGATCCGGCAAACGCCCGGAAGGTTTCGGTAGGCTTGGCCTGTGTAATCATGCGCTCCAGGAGGCGAGGTGTTCCGCCTACATACACCCCGTCGAAAACCGATCGTGCATCTGCGTAAGGCTCCATGAGTCGGAACAGCACGAGAAGATTGGATGGGTCTACCGGCCCACCCGAAAATACTCGGTAGGTGGTCCCCTTGAGTGCTGTGACTCCCGGCAACACGTCGGATAGGAGAACTTTCGTAGAGCGATTCAGAATGAGTCCGAGTGTTCCATTAGGCCCGTGCTCCACGATGAGCAAGACGGCTTGGCGAAAATTTGGATCTTCCAGCGATGGGCTGGCGACTAAGAGCACGCCTTTCTTGACCGACAACTGCGCGAATTCCATGCCCGCCAGAGCGGGTACCGCATGCAGGACAGTCAGGAGTGCTCCGAGCAGAAAACTCGCGATGATGTTCCGTGCGCCAGCGGAATCCCGCGTGCGCGGGTACTCAGACTGAGCCAACGTGATGGTGCTTCCCGATTCAAGAGTTTTCAATGCCTCTCCCTTCACGTTCGGGAGAAATACTTCCACCACGTCCTGATCGACGGGTATTGGTACAGTTTGAATCGTGTGGGGCGCAGAAAAGCGGGTTCGTAAGAATGGTCACTCGATAGGCGTCAATGTGGCGGGTGGCCGGTTGAACTGTCTTCGTTTCTCCATGTCCTGATCGATAAGCTTCAATGCATCCAACTGGGCCTCTAACTCCGCAATGCGCTTGTCTCGATCTTTGATTTGTCGTTGAAGCGATTGCACGACGCTTGCGTCGACGGCAGTTCGATCGCTTTTTTTGTCTGCTGAGCTGAAAGGTAAGATTCCGCACGAGCCCAGGGCAACGGCCACACACAGACTCCCTCCCAGGCTGATCCAGGCCTTTCTCCCTCTCGCGCTCATGGTCTAGGTGTGCCACTTGACCCCACATCCCGCAAGCAGATTCAGGATTTTGACCAGTCCTGATCGACGACAAGTGCCTCACACTACGTTGGTGGTCTCTGTGTTGATCCACTGCCACAAGGAACCTTAAACGACGGTTCCGACAAGAGCTGTTTGTGGTCGAGCTGCTCCATGATGACCTTGGCGGCTTGGAAGAGATCGTTTTGTTCTCCGTCGGCAAGCCAGAACTTCGTCTTAATTCGCGTCACACGTTCGGCCAACTCCTCATTCGCTTCGGATACGTCGGCGTAGGCCAGGTGCCGCAGTGAGATATGGCGGACTTCGCAGCTGCATTGCCGGAGATCGTTCACCGGGAGCCGGCCCCTCGGATCCCGATCCTGCTTCTCGACCGGAATGCCCATTCTCTCGAGCAGCGAACGGCGGGATTCGATCAACATGGCATCCGTGGCGTCGAGCGCATTGGTGTCGACGAAATAGTCGATGGCGGACCGACTGGACTGCTTAAAGTCGAGATCAGTATGGTCGCTCGATGGCGTGGCGTCGATGACGAAAATGACACAACCCTTCGGGAACAGTTGATCGAGGGTCGTGCCTAACACGTTCTGATTCATGTATTGAGTAATCGCCTGCACGCCCAGATTATCGATGGGGCCGCCATCATAGAGGTGCAGGTACTGCGTCGGCTCCATATACCACTGCAGGGTCACGTCCTGGAATGCGCCGGGAAATGCGGATGACGCATTCACGGCATTGGCGACGGGATAGGGGGCGAGCACCGAATGGATCGAGGCGAAGCGTTCATCCGTAAACGTGAACCGAGTGTTATCGTTATGGACGGTCGAGTTGATTAAGATTTTCGGATGGGGCTGAAGGTCGGCGAAGGTGGCATCGTGGTACAGCTGATTGTTGAAGACTTGCACCATAATATCCGAGCGGGTGAAGTCGGAGAGCCAATAACGAAACATGTTCTGCGGCAAAAACCACCTGCGAATCCAACTGCTCTGAAAATCGTAGCCCAAGGCTTCGCGGACCGCCGGCTCGGTAAATGTCCCGGCCTTGTCTCCGAGTCCGTAGTACACGGCCGGAAGCGTTCCACCGGACACGCCGGAAATCACATCGACTTGCTCCAGCAAGCCCCGCTGTCGGAGTTCCAGCATGACGGCGGCGCCGAAGTTGGCCGCTCGACTCCCGCCGCCAGAGATGGCCAGCGCGACAAACCGGTCGTCCTTTGATTCGAGTTCGGTCAACTTCCATGAGCCGGCGGTGTCGGGCACCGGTTTGCCTGCGGGCCACGGCTGATTCCATCCTGGCCGCCAGTGACCCGGCAGAATAGAGCATCCGCCAAGCACGAAGGTCAGGCACACAACCCATGTGATGGTGAGGAGATGATGGCTGCGAAAAAGTCTGCTGCGCATGTAAAGAGAATGGAGGGCTCTCACGGATACCGATTGTATGGGACGCGAAGAGATCGTGCAAGAGAGATTGCATGGGTCAAGTGGGAAATATGTGTGTGTAGTTTCTTCTTTACGTAGGCGCAGGATGCTCAAAAAGTCCGTCCAGCAAGGCCGCAGGGAGATCGGCGACTGAAGCGTACCCTTGGGGTACGTTGCAAGGAGACGAGCGACTGAGAACGACGCTGGCGGCCTTTTTCAGCATCCTGTTTAGAGTCTGACGCCGACTTCATCCAGATGGCGGAGCAAGTCGGCAGGGTCTTGATAGACCCGATAGGCTCCTGCCCGCTCCAACTCCTCACGGCCATAGCCTCCGGAGAGCAATCCCACCGAGAGGGCGAACGCACGGCGCGCGGCCAGCAGATCCCAGACGCTGTCTCCGACGATGACACAACGGCTCATGGGAACCCTGAGCCGTTGCCCTGCTGCGATAAACAGATCGGGATCGGGCTTCGCGAAGCGGACGTCGTCGCGCGTGATGACCGGCACGTTCCGATGGAGCGTGAGCAGCTTGAGCGCGTGCCGCGCATTGTGCTTTCGTCCGCTCGTGGCGATGGCGTGAGGCACGCGATGGGCCGCCAACGTATCCAGCAGCGCTTGCGCGCCAGGGAGCACACGCAGAGATGAAGCCTGATCCGCAAACGCCGCGGCGTGCACCAGTTGAATGCGCTCCGCATCCTTCCGCGAAACCGGCCGTCCTGTTTCCCGAGCCAGGGCGTTGAGCATCAGGCCCCCGCTCATGCCGATCTGGCGGTGAATGCGCCAGACCGGCAGTTCGATGCCGGCCGCTTGCGTCGCTTCGCGCCAAGCCAGCACATGCTGGTAGACGCTGTCGACCAAGGTGCCGTCCAGATCGAAGAGAAATGCCAGGGAATCGGAGTTCCGGGTTTTCGCCATCGCAGCCCTACCCTTTCAGCTTGGCTTGCTTGTGAATCGTCGTGTTGAATCTACGTTCCATATGTCAATAATGGCAGGCTTGTGCAACCGGTCAGGTTCGCGGCTTGCCGTCCAGGGCTCGGTCCAAATTGAAGGCAGCGCTGATCAAGGCAAAATGCGTAAAGGCCTGCGGAAAGTTCCCGAGCGCTTCGCCGCTTCCCCCGATCTCTTCGGCGTACAATCCCAGATGATTGGCGTGCCCCAACATCCGTTCAAACAACAGCCGGGCTTCCGTCAATTTCGCACGATCGACTCGTCCTGCCCGGATGAGCGCTTCCACCAGCCAAAACGAACACATGGTAAACGTGCCTTCTCCCCCGCTAAGCCCATCTGCTCCGGTTTCGCTGTCGTACCGATACACGAGGCCGTCGGAGACCAATCCGCCCTCCTTCGGTGAGCGATTGATGGCGTTGAGCGTGCTCAGCATGCGCGGATCGCTGGGAGCCATAAAAAATACCATCGGCATGATGAGATTCGACGCGTCCAGCGAGTCGCCGTCGTAGTGCTGCACAAACGCCTGGCGTTTCCGACTCCACCCCTTGGACATGATTTCTTCATACATTTGATCCCGGACCCGCTGCCATCGGTCGTGATCGGCCGGAAACGATCGTTTGTTTGCCAGGCGAATTCCCCGATCCATCGCCACCCAGCACATCAGTTTCGAATAGACGAAATGACGCCGGCCTCCTCGCACTTCCCAGATACCTTCGTCCGGCTGTTGCCAATTGTCGCAGAGCCAGTCCAGGCGGCGCCGGATGCGCACCCAGGCGTCATAGCCGATGGGCATGACATGTTTGTTGTAGAGATAGAGCGAATCGAGCAACTCCCCGAATATGTCGAGTTGTAGTTGCGCATAGGCGCCGTTGCCGATCCTGACGGGCCGGGAACCCCGATAGCCGTCCAGATGATCGAGCGTCTGTTCCTTGAGGTTGTGGCGACCGTCGATTCCGTAGACGATCTGTAATGTGCCATCGGCCTCGACTTCACCGGCGCGCGCATCCAGCCATTTCATGTAGGCTTGCGCCTCCTCCGTGAAGCCTATTCTCAAGAAGCCATACAGCGTAAAGGCGGAGTCGCGAATCCAGGTGTAGCGATAGTCCCAATTCCGTCCCCCACCGATCGACTCAGGCAAGCTGCAGGTCGGCGAGGCGATAATTGCTCCGGTCGGTTCGAAGGTCATCAGTTTGAGTGTCAGCGCCGATCGGTACACCATTTCGCGCCAGCGGCCGGTATAAGTGCATTTGGAGAGCCATCGATGCCAGAAATCAACCGTGCGTTCGAAGACCTCCTGCGTTTCGTCATGTGAGGGGGCTCGGCGGCACTCTTCTCCGGCCTTCAAGGGGCGCAGGAGAAACACTGCTTCCTCGCCTTCCTGAAGCGCGAATGTCGCATCGACGCTCTCACCGTCGCAGGAGAGTGGAATGTCACTCGCCAATGCCAGGTTCAGGATGGCAGATTCAAAGACAGCGCCATGTGGCCCGATCGATGCGCGATGCGGCGCACGCGCATAATCGAAGGCCGGACGGCATCTCATTCGAAACGTCAGCGCTCCCCGCGTGACCTTGACGCGCCGAATCAATTGATCTTGCCATGGCGATTCGCGAGGCAAGCCTACCGGCATGAAATCTATCACTTCTCCGACCCCGTCCGGCGAGAGAAAGCGGGTAACCAACACGTTGGTTTCTGGCCAATAGAACTGTTTCGCCCGGATACCTTCTCCCCGGGGCGCGATCTCGAACCGGCCTCCCTTCTGGTCGTCCAAGATGGCCGCAAACACGCTCGGTGAATCGAAGGAGGGAACACAGAACCAATCGATCGAGCCGTTCATGCCGACGAGCGCCGCCGTCCGCATGTTGCCGATGATGCCGTAATTTTCAATGGGTTGGTACGCCATGGCTGAGCAGATCGACCGTTCAATTCGACGCGCAGTGCAAGACTCCCCCTCGCATGCGCCCTGTCACAGCTATCCTGAACGTTCGTCGAACCGAAGATCAACTCCAAATTTCCGCCACTGTCACGTCGCTACCCCAGCCCTCTTAATCATCTTCTACTCTGCAGCATCACACTTTCTCTCATTAAGAGGGAGCAGGCAGACTGTCCTTCACTGCGCCAAGCTTGCTCGTACCTCCTTCAAGGGGGTGGTCTGGATCTATCCCTTACTGCGCGCATTGACCGAGCACGGCCCTTGATCTGACAATCTAATTGGTCTTCTGTGCGCGGGCAGCGAGCACGAGGGATAGACCAGACCGCCCCCTCTCCCCCTCTCCCCCTCCAAGCTTGCTCGTTCCTCTTTAAGCGGGAGTGGCCAGGTTGCCCTTTACTGCGCGCATCGGACGAGCACATTCTTATCGTGCGCGTTCTGCGAGCAAGAAGGGCACCTGGCCGCTCCCGCTCCCCCCCTTCCGAAGTACTTCCTAGGGGTCTTGTCCCATCCGGAGCATCAGGTACAGTGAGTGGGCTTACATATAATGGTGTCGTAGACTCGGTGAGGGGGCGGTTGTTGGCCTAGACAGGATACGGGTTGCTCAACAAGGGAGGTTCCGCGTGAGACCAAAGATCCTTATCATCGATGATTCCGTCGATAGCTGGAACTTGTTGAGCACGATCGCCAAAACCCATGACTTCTATCCCGTGTGGGCGGCCGATGGGATGCAGGCCATGGCTGCGGCACGATTCCACCACCCCCAAGCCATTCTCTTAGACCTCGGATTGCCTGACGTGGATGGACTCCTCGTCCTCGAACGGTTAAAGAGCGACCACTCATTGAGGGATATTCCCGTGATCGTGGTCACTATCCGTGATCGACGAGAAGCGGAAGCGAAGGCGCGGCAGCTGGGCGCGGCCGACTATGTGTCGAAACCCGTCCAGGCTGACGAACTGCTGGCGAGCCTTCAGACCATACTCACTCCACAAGATACAGTCCTGGAGGCCGTGACCCCCTAGGGTGGATCGGGACGTTCACCATACGCGAGCACAGACGATCATCAGGCTCCATCCTCTCCTCGCTTCTCTGCCGAGAGTGGCGTCGCGATGGATTCGAGCGAACGCCCTTCGGCTTTGACGCCTAACCAGAGTTCCACGAGCGCACCCACGAGCATCACCCCGGCTCCCAATAGATACCCATAGAACACGCTCTCGGCCGACGATTCGATGAGCTTGCCGTACAACCACGGCGCGACGATCCCCGCCCCCTGCGCCACGACGAAGAAGCTTGCGATGGCCATCGCGCGGATCTCCAGGGGGAAAATCTCGCTGACGGTCAGATAGGCGGCGCTAGCGCCTGCCGAGGCGAAGAAGAAGACGGCCGACCAGGCCAGCGTTTGGGTGACGGCTGTAAACGCGCCTTGCCAGAACAAATACCCCGTGACGGCCAGCAGACAGCCAGAGAGGGCATAGGTAACGCTGATCATGGTCTTCCGCCCGACGGTATCGAAGTAGCGGCCGAGCACCAGCGGACCCAGGAAGTTGCCGAGCGCAAACGGAAGAATATAGAAGCCGATCTGACTGACCTGCACGTCGTAAAACTTCGTGAGGACGAAGGGGTAGGTGAACGATATCGCGTTGTACATGAACGACTGCGTGGTCAACAGCACGATGCCCAATGCTGTGCGTCTGGGGTACGCGTGCAGCAGCTGACGGAGCACGGTGCCAAAGGTCGAATGTGACCGGGAATGGATGGTCATCGAACCTTCGGGCTTCGGCAGCGAGGCCAGCCCTTCCTCGCGAGAGATTTGGTCTTCGATCTTAGAGACGACGGCTTCCGCTTCCTCTATCCGCCGATGGGTCATGAGCCACCGGGGACTCTCCGGGACCAGTCGCCGGATGAGCACGATGCCGATCCCAAGGACGGCTCCCAATCCGAAACACAGACGCCATCCCAAATATTCCGGAATGAGTTCAGGGTTCAGCAGGACAATGGTGAGGAGCGCGCCGGCCGCCGCCCCCAACCACCAACTGCCGTTGATCGCCAGGCTGGTCTGTCCACGCCGACGCGCAGGAATGAGTTCGTCGATGGCGGAATTGATTGCCGCATATTCTCCGCCGATGCCTGCGCCGGTCAGGAAGCGGAAGAACATGAAACTCCACAGATCCCATGACAGCGCCGTCAGGACCGTGGCGGTCAGATAGAGCAGAAGGGTGATCATGAACCATTTCTTTCTCCCTTGCCGGTCGGTGAGGTAGGAGAACACGATGGCTCCGAGCACCGAGCCGGCCAGGTAGGCCGACGCGGTAAGCCCGACTTCGGATTCCGTCAGGTGCAGTGTGGTGCTATGGGTAAGGACGGGACCGAGGGCGGCGACGATGGATACCTCGAGTCCATCCAGCACCCACGTGACACCGAGGGCCGTCACCACCAGCCAATGCCATCGAGACCAGGGCAGCCGGTCCATTCGCTGCGGAATGTCGGTGGTGATGGGAGAGCCCGGTGTGGCAGGCATTTCCTATCGTATCATCGATCGATACCCGGCACGACCCGCAAACTCCGAAGAGGGTGCCTAGCTTGCCCCCGCCCTGTCCGTCCGATGGAAGACGGGGGTCAGTCTCTGCTATCTTCACGCGTAGGAGATGCGGAGTACCAGCCTGGAACGCCGTTCATGATTCACATCAGGCCAGCGACTGAAGACGATTTCGAAGCATTGCTTCACGTGCAGCAGGCCGCGTTCGGGGAATATGCCTCTGTTTATAAAGTCAGCGGGTGGACAACGGAAACGCTCGATAGCCTCAGGGAAGATGCCAGAGAGAAACATATCTTCGTGGCGGAGGAGGAGGGAGTTGTGGTGGGATCGGTCCGCTTTTGGACCGTGGCCGGCGTCTGTATTATCCGGCTGTTATCCGTCAATCCCACCCACCAGGGCAGGGGTGTGGGAAAAGCGTTGATACGGGAAACCGAATCGGTTGCGACGGCTGCTCATAAATTTTTTGCCTGCACCATGCTCCGCACGGCCCGGAATATCCATCTGTTCATGAGCCTCGGCTACAAGGCGGAATCGATTCTCCCCGACCACTACGACCACTTGGATCTGATCTGCTTCGCCAAGTATCGGTAGGCAGGAGCTGAAAAAGTCACCTTCCCCCACTTCGCCCTAAGGGGAGCTGCCAGGCTGCCCTTTACTG
>Ga0307505_10002329_pt1 | contig 13400 bp, 7 predicted proteins | sample 23_S_MG_FD_202183 | JGI IMG/M metagenome (GOLD analysis project Ga0307505, IMG submission 202183) | Soil microbial communities from Populus trichocarpa stands in riparian zone in the Pacific Northwest, United States - 23_S | ecosystem: Environmental > Terrestrial > Soil > Riparian zone > Trees...
GACCGTTCTGTCTACGCTGATGCGGTAGTACTTGCGCTCGGCGGAGGAAGTTGGCCGAAGCTCGGCTCCGATGCTATGTGGGTGCCGCTGCTGGTAGGACGCGGTCTTCACATTGCGCCATTGCAGCCGGCGAACTGTGGTTTCGACGTGGGCTGGAGCGAGCATTTCCGGACAAAGTTTTCCGGGCACCCAGTCAAGTCGGTGGCGATTATTGTGAGGAATGATGCCGGCGCTGAATTCTGGCATCCGGGGGAATTCGTGATCACGGAAACCGGAGTGGAAGGTGGCGTCATCTACACAGTGTCCGCCTCTCTGCGAGACGATATTCTGGCGAAGGGTACTGCGACATTGCGTCTTGATCTGGCACCCGATCGAGACCTGCCGCGCCTGATTCACGATCTGTCGAGGCCGCGTGGTAAACGTACGATGGCGACACATCTTCAGCGACAGGCACATATTGAAGGTGTGAAGGCGGGGCTGCTTCGTGAAGTAGTTTCGAAAGAGAACTTCTCAGATCCGGTTCGATTGGCCGCTGCGATTAAGGCGTTGCCGTTACGACTCGTCGCCCCGCGCCCACTGGAGGAAGCGATCAGCACGGCGGGTGGAGTTCCATTCAACGCGCTCGACGAACGGCTGATGGTTCGCGCGCTGCCGGGCCTGTTTTGTGCGGGGGAAATGTTGGATTGGGAGGCGCCGACCGGAGGGTATCTGTTGACTGCCTGTTTCTCCACTGGCCAGGTGGTGGGCGCCGGAGCTGTGGCTTGGCTCAACAAGCGCGGGACGCGCGGTGCAGGCTGAAGGGGGTAAGGCCGAAGTATTCAGAACTCCAACCTTCAGCCTTCGGACTTCAGCCTTCTGGTCGTGTCCCGCACGTCCCGCCTGGTTTACTGGGGAGTGGCGACCAGCCCGTTGACAGTTCCGATGGATCGGTATTTCAGATCGCGTTGAGCCAGCAATTGAGGGAGGGAGAGTTCGTGAAGCTGGGAGAGTTGGTTGCTGAGGGATTTGGCGAGTCGATCGGTGATGGCATTGAGATCCCGATGGGCGCCGCCGAGCGGCTCGGGAATCACTTCGTCCACGATGTGGAGGTCGACCAGATCTTTCGCCGTCATCTTCAAGGCGGCGGCGGCATCGGGAACTTTAGCCGGGTCGTCCCACAGGATGGCTGCGCAGCCTTCCGGTGAAATCACGGAATAGACACCATGCTCCAGCATGAGGACGCGATCTGAGACGCCCAATGCGAGTGCCCCACCGCTGCCGCCCTCACCGATGACAATGGAAATAATCGGGACGGCAAGCCGGGACATGACAACCAGATTTCTGGCAATGGCTTCAGCCTGACCGCGCTCTTCCGCACCGATGCCAGGGTAGGCGCCTGGCGTGTCGATAAAGGTCACGATCGGGCGCCCGAACTTCTCGGCCATCCTCATGAGCCGCAAGGCTTTTCGGTACCCTTCCGGATTCGGCATGCCAAAGTTTCGTTGCATCCGTTCTTTGAGGGTCTTTCCTTTTTGATGGCCGATGACCATGATCGATCGGTCGTTGATTCGAGCGAAGCCTCCGACGATGGCACGGTCGTCGCCGAACGAGCGGTCTCCATGAAACTCAAAAAAATCCCTAAAGAGATAGCTTATGTAATCGAGCGTGCTGGGTCGTTGGGGATGTCGGGCGAGTTGCGTGCGCTGCCAGGGAGTCAGTTTGCTGTAGAGCGTATGTTCAGCCTGGGCCAGCTTCATCCGCAGCTTGCGGATCTCGTCCTGAGGGGCCGATTTTCCGGCAGGAACGGCCGCGAGTTTTTCGATCTTTTCTTCGATCTCGCGGATCGGCTTTTCAAACTCGAGGTAATCGCGCATAACGTGTCTAAAGATATCAATATTGGGGAGGGGACTACAGACACCCTACCATGAAAGATGGGTTACGATAACAGAAAAATGGCCCCTTTGCCTAGCACTTCTTCAACATCTGTCACGAAGCGTTCGCTGGGGGTGACAGTGAGGTGAGGGAGGGGGGCCGTCTCGGCTTCCAGGGTTAGATCCGTCTGAAAAATGAGAGAAATTGTCGTGCTTCCTGGGTGCCGAAGAAAGACCTCACGGAGTCGCGGTAACTGTTCTGTCACCCCGGGTCGATCCGTCAGGCGAATGTGAACCCGCTTGATCGTTTGCGCTTGCACCTCGGCGAGCGGTTCGATCTTGCTCCCTCGAATCTTCGTGCCTTTATCTCCCCGATCCACGGTGCCTGTGATGCGCACGAGGCGTTCCGGCACAACCAAGTCTGCGGCATTTTTATAGAGATCGGGAAAGACGATGATCTCGACCATACCTTGAAGATCTTCCAGGGTAAGATAGGCCATCCGGTCGCCCTTCTTGGTCAGCATGCTTTTGACGGTCGTGACAATTCCGCAGAGTTTTACCTCACGACCGTCAGGCAATTCCGGCAGGCCGATGGTCGAGGCTGTGGCAAGCGCCTGGATGGTGGCCTCATAGCGCGCCAGCGGATGGGAAGAAATATAGAAGCCGGTCAGTTCCCGTTCGTGTTTCAATCGCTCGCTTTGGTCCCATTCCGGAATGTTCGGCAGTGACGGCATAGCCGAATGTTCCGCTGAGTCTAGTCCGTTCAGCTCGTCGCCAAAAATATTGGTCTGGCCCAGCTCCCGTTCGCGTTGCGCGGCTGCACCATCCTCCACGGCCTGATCCAGAACCGCGGCCAGTTGAGATCGTTTCGCGCCGGTCGAGTCGAACGCGCCGGTCTTAATCAATCCTTCGAGCATGCGCTTGTTCACTTTGAGTAGATCGACACGACGACAGAACTCAAAGAAGGACTTGAAGGGGCCTGTTTCATTCCGAATCTCGATGATCGACTCGACGGCGCCTTCACCGACATTCTTGATGGCTGCCAACCCGAACCGGATGGCGTGATCTACCACGGTAAAGTTCTTATGGCTTTCGTTCACGTCCGGAGGCAGGACTTTGATATTGAGGTCGCGGCATTCCGTGAAGTATCCGACGATCTTATCGGCGTTGCCCATGTCGGTAGTCATCAGGGCGGCCATGAACTCAGTCGGATAGTGTGTCTTCAGATAGCCGGTCTGGTAGCAGACGACGGCATAAGCTGCGGCGTGAGACTTGTTGAACCCGTAGCCGGCAAACTTCTGGATCAGTTCGTAGAGCTTGTCCGCTTTCTTGTCGGGAATCTTGTTCGTCTTGGCGCCGGCCAGGAATTGCGCGCGCAGCTTCTCCATCTCCTCCGGCTTCTTCTTGCCCATCGCGCGCCGGAGAATATCGGCTTGGCCGAGCGAGAAGCCCGCCACCTTGTTGGCGATCGCCATCACCTGTTCCTGATAGACGATGACCCCGTAGGTGTCCTTCAGGATCGGTTCGAGTTCAGGCACTTCGTACACGATTGGAATCTTGCCCTGTTTACGTTTGATGAAGTCGGGAATGAGATCCATCGGGCCAGGGCGATAGAGCGCGATGATGGCGATGATATCCTCGAAGCGGTCAGGTTTCAGGCCGGTCAGAAGGTCGCGCATCCCGGAGCTTTCCAGCTGGAAGAGACCGATTGTCTTGCCTGAGGAGAGAAGGGAAAAAGTTTTCGGGTCGTCGAACGGCATCTGTTCCATGACCAACGGTGGATTGTCGGGATGCCGCTCATTGATCAACGTCTCGGCTCGTTTGATCATCGTGAGGGTTTTGAGCCCAAGAAAATCGAATTTGACGAGCCCGATCTTTTCGACGTCTCCCATTGAATATTGGGTGACGATTTCGTCGTTAGCTCCTTTGTAGAGCGGCACGTGGTCCGTGAGCGGCCCTTCCGAAATCACTACACCGGCGGCGTGAGTCGAGGCATGGCGGGCCAGTCCTTCAAGCGAACGGGCGATGCCCATCAGTTCTTTGACCCGCGTATCCGTTTCGACGAGATCACGCAGTTTCGGTTCTTGATCGAGTGCCTGTTGAAGCGTGATGTTGAGCTGATTCGGGACGAGCTTGGCTACGCGATCGACTTCGGCATAGGGAATCTCCAGCACGCGGCCTACGTCCCGGATCGCAGCTTTCGCCCCGAGCGTTCCGAACGTAATGATCTGGGCTACGTGGTCCTTGCCATACTTGTCGACCACGTAGTTGATGACCTCGCCACGTCGTTCCATGCAGAAGTCCATGTCGATATCGGGGAGGGATACGCGCTCGGGATTGAGGAACCGTTCAAACAGAAGCGTGTACACGAGGGGGTCGAGGTCCGTGATGCGCAGAGCATAGGCGACGAGACTGCCGGCGGCGGAGCCTCGACCAGGTCCGACCGGAATGTGACGCGAGCGCGCAAACTTAATGATGTCCCACACAATGAGGAAATAACCGGCGAACCCCATCGAGCAGATGATCGTCAGTTCTTCACGCAGGCGCAGCTCATAGGCAGCCGGCAGGATCTGGCTGGGCCGCTCTTTCAATCTGGCGGCCAATCCCTCCAGCGACAGGCGCTCCAGATAGGTTTCACGTGTGAATCCTTCGGGAACTTTGTACTGCGGAAGATGCGTCTTGTTCAGCGCCAGTTGGAGGTCGCAGTTGTCTGCAATCCGGCAGGTATTGGTGACGGCATTGGGGAACTCGATAAAGGCGGCCGAGACTTCTTCAGTCGATTTCACATAGAGCTGATCCGTATCGAACTTCATGCGATTCGGGTCGCTGATCGTCTTGCCGGTTTGCAGGCAGAGCATCAGTTCGTGCGGGCGGAAATCTTCTTTCTTGAGGTAATGGCAATCGTTGGTGCCGGCCAGAGGGATGTCCATTTTCTTAGCAATCTCAAGCAGGCCGCTATTTGCGACTCGCTGGTGGTCCAACCCGTTTGCCTGTACCTCAAGGTAGAAGTGCTCCTTCCCAAATATTTCCTGAAGCTCCCCAGCCACAGCCATGGCGCCGGCCATATCTTTCTGGCCAATGAGATAGGGAATCTCGCCGCTCAAACAGCCGGACAGAGCGATCAGTCCCTCATGATTCTCTTTTAGAATTTCTTTATCCATCCGTGGCTTATAGTAGAATCCTTCAAGATATGCTTTACTGACAAGATTGATGAGATTCTGATAGCCGGTCAGATTTCGAGCCAGGAGGATGAGATGATAGTAGTCGTTGTGGGCGAGCCCGCTGTCTTTGGCGGCGAAGCGACTGCCAGGGGCCATGTAGGCTTCGCAGCCGATGATCGGTTTGATGCCCGCATCTTTGGCTTTGCGGTAGAACTCGATGGCACCGAACATGTTGCCATGGTCAGTCATCGCCACAGCCGGCTGATTGAATGATTTGATTTGCTGGATGAGTGGCTCGATTTGATTCGCACCATCGAGCAGACTGAATTGAGTATGGAGATGGAGATGAACGAAGGACGAAGCCATGGCGGGATTCTAGGAGGGCGGGGAATGCGAAGTCAAACATAAGAAGGGGAGTATATAGAGACAGCAAGACACTGCCAGTGTGGATTGGATGGTACGTTTGCGTATTGCAAATGGGCTGGCAAGGTCTGCCGGCGGAGGCAGAGTGGGAGAAGGTGGCGCGGGGGATGCATGATCGCCATTTTCCCTGAGGCAATGATACTCCGATTTCGCGCCATGCGAACTTTCGGAATTCTGACAGGAGCAACCAGATTCTGACGGAGGAGTTTGCCGGCTACGGAAGATGTTTTTTGAGGATGCGGTGTGCAATTTTCGTGACTTTGGTGCAGCAAGGTCGTAAGATCGCTGTGAAGGGGAAACTAGGGTTCCGGCTGCCTGTACAGGGGAGTGTCTGGTCCGAGAGTTTCCGGTCTCGCATAACGAGACTCCACGGAGGGATAAAAGCCCGGGAGATCATGTACTGGTGGTACATGGCCTTCTCGGAATTTAACCCGCTCGACAAGGAGGCTTCGTTATGCACATCCATTCCATAGTTCTTTCCGTACCGGATCCGTCTGACTTGCTGCCAAGTCAGAGAGGCCTGTCATGTTAATCAAAGACAGTCTGGATATGGACCTTCCTGCAACCGCCACGACTGGTTCCGAGACACTCAACCGTAGTCTGAGTCTCTGGAATAGCCTAACTATCGGCTTCGCAACCGTTTCACCGGTAGCGGGACTCTATGCCATCATCGGTGTGCAGACGGTGGTGACGGGGGGCGGATGGTTTGGCGCGCTGGCGCTTTGTCTAGTGATGCAGATGTTGGTGGCTACCGTCTACGCTGAACTGTCTTCGCAGATTCCGATTGCGGGGGGGGCGTACAAGTGGGCGCGGCAGCTCGGAGGCGCCACCACGGGAAAGTATGCCGGTGTCATCTACGTCAGCTCCACGATCGCCATGCTTACCACGACCGCCTATACCGGCGGGGTGTGGCTTGCGCTGTTTTTTGGATTTGCGAGCGGAGGAGGGCTTACCTTAGTGATATGGGGCGCCATATTTTTGTTGCTCTGTACGGTGCTCAACCTGGTTCACGTGAATGTGTTTAAACTGGTTATTTCCCTGGGTGTGTATGCGGAAATCGTCGGTTCGTTCGGCGTGGCGCTGCTGCTGTTTTTCTTTTTCAGACAGCATTCATTTTCCGAACTGTTCGAGCACCTAGGCACAGGGACTGCGCCCAGCCAGACGGCTGCATTTCTGGCAGCGCTCGCCATTTCTGGTTGGGCCTTCATTGGTTTCGATGCCTGCTCCACCATCGCCGAAGAAACCCATAACCCCAAGCGGATGGTCCCACGCGCGATCTTTTTGTCCCTCTGCATGGTGGGAGGGGTGGTGCTCTTCAACTCCGCCGTCCTGACGTTGAGCTTCGATCGCGACACACTACGGACTGCCAGCGCCACGTCCGATCCCGTCACACCTGTGATTGCCAGCAACTTTGGAGCCTGGGCCGAAGCGCCGTTTCTGGCGATTGTCATGATTGCGTTCCTCGCGTGCGGGGCATCCATGGTGCAATACACGTCGCGCATCGTGTACTCCATGGCCCGCGAGGGCAATATGCCTCTGATGTTCAGCCGGGTGACGGCCTCCAAGATTCCACGCAATGCGGTGATCTGCGTCGTGCTGCTGGCGGGCCTCGGGCTGCTGTTCGGGCTGAACGATGGGGCAGTGGCCACGGTGATCGCCTTCGGCACAGGCGGGCTGTACGCCATGTTCGCCATGACCACCGGGGTTGGGCTCTACACCCGCCTCACGGGTCGTTGGAACCCGGCATTGGGTGAGCTGAAGCTGGGTGTCTGGGGATTAGCGATCAATGTGGCGGCCTTCCTCTGGTCGCTGTTTGAATTCGTCAACATCGCCTGGCCTCGAGCCTACGCAGTGGCGCCCAATGCACCCTGGTGGCAGCTCTGGGCAGTGCCCTTGGTATTGGGCAGTATTTTGGGTGTCACCACGCTGTATATCCTGGCCAGCAAAACTGACCGGACCTGATTGGAGAATATGGCGATGAGGTACTGGCAGGCTGTGGTACTCGGAATAGGGTACTTTCTTCTGGTCTCCTGGCACTCCACATCGATTGTGCTTAGCGATGATGGCCAAGTGCTCATCCTGAATGCGGCCACAGAACCGGTAACAAATGGCCAACTCGAAGTGTGCGGCCAGAATTCATGTTTGGAGAAATTGAGCAGGGGAAAACTAAGACCATTCAATACAAAGTACGGTCAGATTCACACTACAAGCTTGAGGTGAAGTTTTACTCGGGAAAGAAACTGGAAAAGGAACTTGGCTCTGTCACGAACGGCCAAGACGTTGAGGATGTCTTGACGGTGAACGATCGCGACGTGTCGTTAACTCGCTAGGATACAGCTCGAAGCTCTTTGCCTCCGCAGCTGGGCTACGGCTCCGTTTTCTTTTCCCAGGCCTTGAGGAATGGCGCGATGGTATCGATAGGGATCGGGAAGATGGTGGTGGAATTCTTTCCGGCAGAAATCTCGACCAGCGTCTGCAGGTAACGGAGTTGCAAGGCGGCCGGGTTTCGGCTGATCACATCGGCAGCATCGGCCAGGCGTCGAGAGGCCTCGAATTCGCCTTCAGCGTGAATGACTTTGGCGCGACGTTCGCGCTCCGCTTCCGCCTGGCGTGCGATGGCTCGCTGCATTTCTTGTGGCAAGTCCACGTTCTTGACTTCCACAGCATTGACTTTGACGCCCCACGGCTCTGTCTGTTGGTCGATGATCCGTTGGAGATCGCCGTTGATCTGTTCCCGCTTCGACAACAAGTCGTCGAGTTGACTCTGCCCCAGCACGCTGCGGAGCGTCGTTTGCGCCATCATGGAAGTGGCGTACAGATAATCTTCGACTTGAATGATGGCTCGCTCCTGGTCCACGACTCGGAAGTAAATCACCGCGTTCACTTTGACGCTGACGTTGTCCTTGGTGATGACGTCCTGGGGCGGCACGTCCATGGTCACAGTCCGCAAGCTGACGCGGACCATTTTGTCGATAAACGGGATGATAATCACGACACCGGGCCCGTTTCCCCCGATGAGTCCGCGGGCCAGGCGGCCCCATCGAAAGATCACGGCGCGTTCGTATTCGCGGAGCACATTAAAGCCTATGAGAACAAACACCACTGCGAGAATCAGAATGCCGAATTGAACCACGATCAGATTCATATCAGGCCTCTGTCTGGTTGGAGAGAGGTTTCACGTACAGGCGTAAGCCGTCTACACGTATGACTTCCGCTTTGTCGCCGGGCTGGAGCGGCCGATCGCTGATGGCCTCCCAGAGTTCGCCATGGACTGCCAGTTGCCCGCGGGGAGTCAGCGCTGTTTGGACGATTCCCACAAGACCGACCATTTCCTCACGGCCAGTCGCCGGTCGTCGTCGCATCGCTTTCACGCCCATTCCGACCATAAAGATCGAGAACGCGGCGGTCAGTGCAACAACCGGCAGGATGACCGACCAGGAAATCTGAAGGAACTCCACATCGGTCTTGATCAGCATCATCGATCCAAGGAGCATCGCGACAACCCCGCCGATGGCCAACAAACCGTAACTGGTCACGGTAGCTTCCAGGATGAAAAAGATCACCCCGAGGAGGAACAACAGCACGCCTGCGTAGTTTACCGGCAGTGACTGGAGGGAGTAAAACGCGAGGATTAGACTGATGGCACCGACGATGCCCGGCAGAATCGCCCCAGGGTTATACAATTCGGCCATAATTCCAATGGTGCCGATCGTCATGAGCAGGTAGGCGATGTTCGGGTCGCTGAGAGCCTTCAGGAGCTCGAGGCGAAGCCCCATGGGGAATTCGCGCACGGCTGCGTTCGCTGTGTGCATCACCGTCGGGCCGGATGGGAGAGAGATCTTGCGGTCGTCCAGTTGTTTCAGCAATGCCGGTATGTCCTCAGCAACCAGATCGATGACCTTCAGCTTCAAAGCTTCTCGTTCCGTCACGGACAGGCTTTTCCTCACGGCATCTTCCGCCCAGGCGACGTTCCGCCCCCGTTGTTCGGCGATTGATTTGATATAGGCCACGGAATCGTTCTCGACCTTCTCCTTCATCGTCTTATCCATTTCACCCCCGCCCATAGCGACAGGATGGGCGGCGCCGATATTCGTACCGGGAGCCATCGTTGCGACATGTGCCGCCATCGTAATAAACACGCCGGCGGAAGCGGCGCGCCCGCTGGACGGCGATACGTAGACGACCACGGGAATGGTGGCGCCGGTGATGTCTTTGATGATGAGCCGCATCGACGTGTCGAGACCGCCGGGGGTGTTGAGGCGGATGATCAAGGCCTGCGCGTTGCTTTCCTGTGCAGAGGCAAGCGCATCATGCAGGTATTCAGCAGCGACCGGATTGATGACTCCGTCATACGTGGCGAGGAGAACAAACGAATCGGCTCGTACAGGAAGCGGCCCAGCGAACAAGGCATTGAGGAGTACAGCAGTCGAGATAATCAGAAGCAGCAGGCGTGGGCAACTTCTTGGAGAATGCATCGTAATGTCCCTCCCTAAGACTGAGATATCGGGAGACAGAACGACTATATCGAGCATACGAGCCGCCCGATTTGCTGTCAAGGAAGGGGGGAGGGCTGCAAACCGTCGTAGATGTGCTGGGTCAGATGTCGGCGCGAGAAGACTCGCTCACCATGGAGAACGATCGGAGAGCCTCACCGCGGCAGGCATGCGGCAACAGGGGCGGGAGCCGTTAATGCTTCCGCCCTTGTATCTCGTCCATGCGCGCGTCTCAGCGCTTCTTCCGGTTCGGCAGATGGCCGGAGCGCACCTGGCAGGCTAGCACGTCGCAGATCACGCGAGTGGAAATCAAGCTGGTGATCTCGGCTGCGTCGTAGGGGGGCGCGCACTCCACGATCTCCATCCCGGCGATGGGCTTGCTGTCCGCAATGATCTGAAGAAACTTCAGTACTTCGCGTGGCAAGAACCCGCCCGGCTCAGGCCAGCCGGTTCCAGGCACGAACGCGGCATCCAAACAATCCACGTCGAAGCTCAGCCAGACCGCATCGACGCCATCCCAGGCCACCTCGAGCGCTCGCTTGGCGGCAGTCTCAATTCCCATCTCGACGCAATCAGTGATGGTCATGATCGTCGTCTGGCGTTCTCGTCCGACCTTCACACCGGGCCGCGGCGACTGCCAGCCACCGATTCCGATCTGCACAAGATTCTTTGCCGGCACGTTGGGAATATTCGTCGCGTGAAACCAGGGGGTAGTGTGCATGCGCTCGTCGAGATCGGTGTCCTGCGTGTCCACATGGCGGTCGAAGTGAATGATGCCGAGTTTGCCCCCTTTGAGATTCTCGGCCACGCCCCGTACGGTCGGGAATCCAAGGGAATGGTCGCCGCCGAGCACCACGGGAAATGCCCCGCTGGCATACACGTGTGAGACGGCCTTGCTGACCTGATCGAACGTTTTTTCAATATTGGCGGGGATGGTAAACACATCACCGAGGTCACACATGGAAATGGACTCCCGCAGATCCACGCCGAGCTCGAAGCTATAGGATCCATACAGAGCCGAAATTTTGCGAATACCTTGAGGACCGAATCGCGTGCCGGACCGATACGTCGTACCGCCATCGAACGGCGCTCCGAGAATGGCCACGTCATACTGACCGCACTTGCGGACGTCTTCGACATAGGGGGCTTTGACAAACGTGTTAATTCCGGCGAAGTGGGGGAGTTCTCCGCGACTGAACGTGGGAATCCGTCGGTCTTTAATGGAATCAGCGCCGGGTAATCCTAATTCAAGGCCTCGTGCTATTTCTTCTTCAAGTTTCGTAGTCGGCAGCAGAGCCTCAGCTTCAACGGCATATTTCGCCTCCGAACCATACTTGTCATGCAGGGGAACCTTGCCTTTGTACTTGTGCTCTTTAGCCAAAACGTCACCTCCTTCATATCCGCATGTTGATATCGCCTGGACCAGGATGCTGAGAAAGCCAGCCGGCCTGTCTCGTGTATTTAGCTGCTCGGTTGTTCTGAGTCAAACACACAACAAACCAGATTGAGTAGATCAATCAGATGAACCGATATTAGGAGTCCCGGGAAGGGGAAGTCAACGGATGATGGGACGCGCCCCACTTACTAGGCCTGTATCCGACCACACGCGAGTACTCTTGACCAGCGACTCCGTAGGAGAATTTTGGCGATCGTCTTCAGTGACTCGAAATGCCAGTATTTACAAGGCAATTTGGCCACTTACTGCTTGACGGAATTCACGAATCAGCTGAAAATGCGGCACGGGTTTTCTCCAAGTACGAACATCAAATGGCTTAGACTCGATCGGTATCTGTGCACATGTTGAAAGGAGCGTTTCATGGCGAGGAGCAAGGTTACAGCAGGAAGAAAGAAGAAACTTGACGCTGTGGCTATTCCCAAACGCAGCGCGGTTCCTGATCGCCTCGATCTGCGTGACAGACTGTATCAGCCGCCGGTGGCAGTGGTGCCGGACTTGGTGTTTGTTCTAAAGACCAACATCCCTGTGCTCGATCAAGGGCAGACCAACGCCTGCACAGGATTCGCTCTGGCAAGCGTCGTATACCAGTTGCAGCACAGCGCGAAGCGCAAGCGGATGGACTGTTGCGTGTCCCCATTCATGTTGTATTCGATGGCGCGCCGCTATGACGAATTTCCGGGCGATCCAAATGCTGACACCGGATCGAGTCTTCGCGGTGCAATGAAAGCCTGGTACAAACACGGTGCTTGTTCGGACAGGTTATGGACGTCTGAAGCCATGCCGACAGCCCAAGTCACAAAGTCCGCCGATGACTGGTGGCTCGATGCCGTTCAGCGTCCCCTCGGGGCGTACTACCGCGTGGACACGCGGTCGGTTACGGACATGCACGTTGCACTTAACGAGATCGGCATTCTCTATGCCAGCGCGGTTTGCCACTCCGGCTGGGATGAAGGATTCTCGAACACATCACGCATCAAAGGCGGGTATTGGATGATTCCACGGCGGAAGGCAAGCATCAGCGACGGTGGCCATGCCTTTGCGATCGTCGGCTATAACCAAGACGGGTACATCATTCAAAACTCGTGGGGCACGGGTTGGGGTACGAAGGGCCGCGCAGTGTTACCGTATGAAGACTGGCTCGACAATGCGATGGACTGTTGGGTGGCACAACTGGGCGTGGTCACCGACCTTCATCTGGAGATCGCACGATCAACGACGTTGCGTGTGGAAGCAGGCAAAGTGCAGCTCGCCAGCGAATCTTCGCTACGGACACGTGAAATCAGCCCATTCATCATCAATATGGAGAACAACGGCCGGCTGAGCAACACCGGTGACTTCCGCACGCAGGAGTCCGACATTACGGCACTTGTCACGCACCATCTCGGCAAGGCACGGACAACATGGGGATTAAGTAAGAATGATCCGGTGGATATCGCCATCTACGCGCATGGCGGTCTCACGTCCGAGGATACTGCGGGGGAAACCGCGGCGAAATGGATCCCGGCATTGTACGAACACAAAATCTTTCCTATCTTCCTGATGTGGGAAACCGATCTCTGGTCCACACTCAAGGGGCGTCTGGCAGACGTCTTAGCAGGCCAACAGCGTCCGACCGGCGGGTTGTTCGACGGCGTCAAGAATTGGTGGAACGAGCGGCTTGAAAAACTACTGGCCACGCCGGGGACGGCGATCTGGAGCGAGATGAAACAGAATGCGGACGCGATTTCCAATACCGCCGCGGGCGGAGGAATGAAACTTTACCAGGCGTGCCGACAATCGCCGTACTTTGCCGATCTGTCCAAGGTGCGCCTGCACCTAGTCGGTCACTCGGCCGGGACGATTCTGCACAGTCATGTCGTCGATCGCCTGGGAGGAAAAGGCTGGAAATTCGAAAGTGTGAATTTCATGGCGCCGGCGGTACGGGTCGATCTCTTCAAAAAGACCGTCGTCCCCGCGATCACAAGCGGCCAGGTCAAACACTTCAATCAATTCCATCTCTCCGATGACATGGAGCAGA
>Ga0307505_10002330_pt1 | contig 13396 bp, 12 predicted proteins | sample 23_S_MG_FD_202183 | JGI IMG/M metagenome (GOLD analysis project Ga0307505, IMG submission 202183) | Soil microbial communities from Populus trichocarpa stands in riparian zone in the Pacific Northwest, United States - 23_S | ecosystem: Environmental > Terrestrial > Soil > Riparian zone > Trees...
GCAACTGAATCGCGGCCCGGTCTTCCTCGACCGCCGCGCCGCCTGAACACCCGGCCGGCGAGCCTTTCCCTTTCGGCTCGCCGTCCTCCCGATGCAAAAGCGGGTTGCTTCAGGCCTGGCGGCCTTGTCTCTCCCTCAAGTCCGCCAGGCACCTTTCGGCCGTCCGCCCGTCCCAATATTGGGGTCGGGCGGGCGGCTTTTTCGTGCCGGCGAGCGCGGCCTTGACCAGGGCCGACACGTTTGCCGGCGTGGCGAGCAGGTTCGTGCCCTCGCTGATCGTGATCGGCCGTTCGGTATTCTCGCGCAGGGTGAAGCAAGGGATGCCGAGATAGGTTGTCTCTTCCTGGATGCCGCCCGAATCGGTCACCACCGCGCGGGCGCCGGCGACCAGGCTCATGAAGCGGACATAAGGCATCGGCTCGACCAGCCGCACGCCGGCGCCGGACAGGACGGCGCCGAGCCCGCTTTCCTTGAGCCGACCGGCGGTGCGCGGATGGACCGGAAACACGATCGGCAGCTGCGACTGGACTTCGATCAGGCTGTCGACGAGCACCTTGAGCTGGCGGCCATCGTCGACATTGGACGGCCGGTGCAGGGTCGCGACCGCATAGCCGGCGCCGTTGAAGCCGAGCCCGTCAGCTACCTTTTCCGCCTCGATCGCCGGCCGTTTCATCTCGAAGCTGTCGAGCATGATGTTGCCGACCCGGGTGATGCGCTCCGCCGGCACCCCTTCGGCGAGCAGATTGGCGTCGGCGTCGGGCGACGGCGTCCACAACACGTCGCACACCGCATCGGTGGCGATGCGGTTGATCTCTTCGGGCATATCACGGTCGCGCGAGCGCAGTCCGGCCTCGAGATGGACGGTGTTGATGCCGAGCTTCACGCCGGTGAGCGCACAGGCGACCGTCGAGTTGACGTCGCCGACCACCACCAGCCAATCGGGACGGTGCGCATCGGCGACCTTGCCATATTCGATCATCACCCGGCCGGTCTGCTCGGCATGGCTGCCCGAGCCGACGCCGAGGTGAAAATCGGGCTCCGGCAGGCCGAGATCGGCGAGGAAGGCGTCCGACATGTTGGCGTCGTAATGCTGGCCGGTGTGGACCAGCACCGGCGCGAAGTCGTCCGACTCCGACAGAGCGTGCCAGAGCGGCGCGACCTTCATGAAATTCGGCCGCGCGGCGGCGATCAGATGGATGGTCTGGCGGGTCAAATCTGGCGCTCCGGTGCAGCCAATTCATAGCCCGGGCCTGGTTAAGGCCGCCTCAACGGCGCCGACCGTCACTGGATCGTCCCGTTTCGTCACTCGGCGCTTGCCCGGCGCGGCGGCGGCCCGCCACGCTGCCCATATGCGCAGATTGATAATGTTGTTCACGGCGATTGTGCTCTTCGCGTCCGGCGATGACGCCCGGCCCCAGCCGTCGGAAGCAGCCGCGATCGCCGCCATTGTCGATCCGCTGATCGAGGCCGGCCTCGCCGAGTCCGGCAGCCCCGGCGGCGCCTTCGTGTTCGTCCGCGGCGGCCGCATCGTCCACGCTCGCGGCTACGGATTCGCCGACATCGCATCGGCAAGCCGCGCCGACGCCGCCCGCACCGTCTGGCCGATCGCCTCGATCACCAAGTCGGTCACGGCGATCGCGCTGCTGCAGCTGGTCGACGAGGGTCGGATCGGACTCGACGACGACATCAACCGCCATCTCAGGCGGCTGCAGGTGCCGGCGCAGGGTTACGGCCCTTTGACCCTGCGCCATCTGCTGTCCCACACGGCAGGGCTCGACGAGCTGCCGGGGCGCCAGACCGACGGCGCGGCGCCGGCCGACATGGCGGAATTCCTCCGCACCCGCCTGGTCCGGATTCGCGCGCCCGGCCGCCAGACCGCTTATTCCACCTACGGCATCATGCTCGCCGCCGTGCTGCTCGAGGACGTGACCGGCCGCAGCTACGCGAACCATGTTCGCGAGCGCATCTTCCGACCTGCCGGGATGGCAAGCGCGCGCCTCATCGCCGTCCGAGACGACGTCCGCGGACTTGCCACGCCCTATCTGGTCGACGACGGTCAAGCGCGGCCGATCGGGCACGAATTTTACGTCAGCCAGCCGGCCTCCTCGATGGTCGCGACCGCCGAGGACATGGGTCGGCTGATCCTTGCCCATCTCGTGCACCGCCGCGGCAGCGGGCCGCGGCTGCTCTCCCGGCAACGGATGCGGCTGCTTCACCGCCAGGCAGCGACCGTTCATCCCGCCTTGCCCGGCTGGAGCCTCGGCATGCAGATGGACCGCGTCAACGGCCGCACGATCGCCGAGCATGGCGGCGACATTGGCGGCTTTGCCTCCTTGCTGGTGGTGCTTCCGGACGAAGATGCCGGCTTCTTCATCGTCAGCCATGGCGAGGGCAGCAATGTGCGCTACGCCGTCCGCCAGGCGCTGATCGACGGCCTGTTTCCGGCCCGCCGCCCGGCCAATGCGCCGACACCGCGACCGTCCGATGCCGCTCGCCTGCAGACCTATGCCGGCCGTTATCTGTCGAGCTTCGCCTGCCACTCTTGCCCGGATTCGGCCGAGGACGCGTTTACGCTCGAGGCCCGACCGGATGGAACGCTTTCGCTGTGGGGGCAAAGCTGGGTGCCGCTGCGCAGCGACCTGTTCATCCGCGACGACGGCGCCAGGCTGCTCGGCTTCGCGCGCGATGCCGACGGCAATATCAGCGCGGTCAGCGCCGGATCGTGGCGCGTCGCCGAGCGACTTCCCGCTCGACGCGACTGATCGACTCTGGAATCATCGTCGCCGGCATTTCCGCTGGAGGCTGTCGTGCTCGCTCTACACCTGGATCCGCGCGGCGCATTCGATCGCCGCCTCTCGCTGCTCGCGATCACCGCTTTCGCCGCCTTCGCTCTGGCCTTGCTATCGACGGCTCAGGCCGCAGTCGCCCTTGCCCATGACGGCCAGGCGGTGCCCTGGATCGGCCTGCTGCGCGCGCGCATCGTCGACTGGTTCGCTTATGCCCTGTTCGTGCCAGCGCTCTACCGGATCGTCCTGCGCCATCCGATCGAGGCGCCGCGCTTGTCGCGTGCGCTCGCGCTCTACCTCGCACTGTGCCCAGCCGTCGCCGCGGCCAAAGAGACGGTCTACGTCGCGGTCGGCGAGCTCTTCCGCCCGGGCCTGTTCGATCTTCCGACGATCCTCGCCGAGGATTTTGCGTCAGAGTTGCTCACCGTTTTGGCGATCGTCGGGCTGCTCCACGCCATCGTCTTCCACCAGCGCGGCGCTCGCACTGCGCGGCCGCATCCTGCTGCAGACCCGGTCGACCGGATCGCCGCCCACGACGGGCGCGGTTTCCGGCTCATCGACACCGCGCTCATCGAGTCGGTCGAAGCGCAGGGCAATTATGCCTGCCTGTCGACGCCTCACGGTGCATTCCTGCTGCGCTCGACCATAAAGGGACTCGAGCGCAGGCTCGGCCCTCGATTCCTGCGCATCCATCGCCGCACAATCGTCAATCTTGACCGGATCGCGCGCATCGAGCCGCGGCCGCGCGGCGAATTTCAACTGCATCTGGCGTCAGGCGCGCGCGTTGCTGCGGCGCGCTCTTATGCCGCGGCGATCAGGGCCTTGCTGCGGCGCTGAATTCGGCTCGAACAAGATCCGGGGATTGACTCATTTCGATATTTAGCTAAATGTCGATTCATGTCGACCGTGTTCAAGGCCATTGCCGACCCCACCCGCCGCGAGGTGCTGGCGCTGCTGCGCGAGCGCCCGATGAGCGCGGGCGAGCTTGCCGACCAGTTCGACGTCTCCAAGCCGACCATGTCGGCGCATTTCGCGGTGCTGCGCGAGGCCGGGCTGATCGATGCCAGCCGGCACGGCAAATCGATCATCTATCGGCTGCGCATGTCGGTGCTCGAAGATGCGCTGATGGGCCTCGCCCAGGCGGTCGGCCTCGACCTCGGCGGCGCGGCGCCCGCGCCGGCCATGAACAGAAAGGAAGCGTCATCATGACTCCCGCTCGCACCGGCTTCGCATTCGCACTCTCGAGCACGATCGTCGTCGTCGCGCTCTCCGTCGCCTGGGCCGCAATGGTGCCGACCCTTGCCTGGGGCGCCGCGATCCCGGCCTTGTTCATGCTGGCCCTCATGACGGTCTCCGAATTGCGCGCGCGCACCACCGAAAAGGGACTGGTAGAGCGTCGCTACGGCGTCGCGGGAGCTGGTCTCCTTCTCGCCTTGCCGCTCGCAGCGGTCGTCGGCAGCTCGGCGGGGCTGTTCGCCGGCGATCCGTCCGATCTCAGCGCGCGGGCCTGGGGCGTCGCGATGGGCCTTGTGCTCGCCGCCTACGGCAACGTCATGCCGCGACATCTGGTTCGCTACGACCCGAATGCGACGGGGCCGTCGCCCAGGCAGGCCTGTCTGCGCTTCGCCGGCCGGACCTTCGTGCTCGCCGGCCTGGCCCATGCGCTCGTCTATGCGCTGGCACCCATGTCCCTTGCCGGCGAGCTGGCGATGCTCCCGGTCGCCGCCGCGGTACTGTTGGTTGGCTTGCGGTTCGCGCTCGCAAGGGCGCGCCGGGCGCCCGCGAATTGACGGAATTAGCCGTCGGAGACAGCAGAAGGGTCCCGCGCTGCCGCGAGACCCTTCCCCTCGAAAAAGCGCATTCAGTCGGGTTTAGGCGCTTCCGCCGCTCATCGCGGTGGAGACGTTGGTGAACGTCTGGTTGAGACTGGTGCCGAGCCCCTGCATCGCGGCGATGGCGGCAACGGCGATCAGGGCGGCGATCAGGCCATATTCGATGGCGGTAGCGCCTTTCTTGTCCCTGAAGAGCTTGCGAATGATCTGCATTTTCGGGTTCCTCCCCCTAAAGCAACACAACAGTTCCGATGCCGCCGATTTTTCGGTTCGACTTCGGGATGATCCTCCCCGAAGCTTGCCAAGTTGTTAACGCGCACATGCGCCCGAAGCGGCGCGGCCTCCGTCGAATGGAGGTTGCGGATCAGTCGTCCGGATCCTAGCCGGAAAGCGATGCAGCAACCCGCAAACACCGGTTCCGGCGCCGCCTCGGCGCAGCCGCGTGTGCTGGTCGATGCCGACGCCTGTCCGGTGAAGGACGAGATTTATCGGGTCGCGCATCGCCACGGCGTCGCCGTGGCGGTCGTCAGCAACGACTATATGCGGGTTCCTATCCACCCGCTCGTCGAGCGCGTCGTGGTCGGCGCCGGCTTCGACGCCGCCGATGACTGGATCGCCGAGCGTGCGGGCCCGGCGACACTGGTCGTGACTGCCGACATTCTGCTCGCCGATCGCTGTCTGAAGGCGGGTGCGACCGTGTTCGCTCCCACCGGCAAGCCGTTCACCGCCGACTCGATCGGCGTGGCAGTCGCAACCCGCGCCATCCTCGCGGATCTGCGCGCCGGCGGCGACATTGTCGGCGGTCCTGCGCCATTTTCGAAGGCCGACCGGTCGCGCTTCCTGCAAACGCTCGACGCAGCTTTGACAAGATTGAAGCGGTCGGCCTAGCAGCCGCCGCCTTCGGCGCGAGCGCGGCAGCCGTCGAGCGTCTCGACGAACTCCTGGCCGACGCGCCGCTGCTCTTCGTGGGCGCGGTCCCACTCCGCCTTGGTCAGGCAGACACGGCGGCGCATCGAGAGCTTGCCGGTCACGTCGGTGTAGCGGCAGATGCGTCGACCCTGGGACTCGCGGCTGCCCGCCTGGGTCATTTGCGCAACGCCCGTCTGGGTCAGCACCATGGTCGAACCCGAAACAATGATCGCGGCCAGCATCAGCTTGCGCAACATCGCATCCTCCTGTTCCAACTGCCTGAATTGTTAGGGGACAATGGAGAGGCGGGCAAGTCTCGCCTCAGGGCGGCCGAGGGCGGACAATCAACGCGCCGCAGGCAAAGCCGGCCGCGAGGAGCAATTCGCGATATTCGCTGGCGTCGGGGACACGTCGCCGAGCCCAAAGCGAGGACTTCGACGCCGGCAGTCGACCGCTCGTCTCGCCGACATCGCTTCCACGTGATCGCACCCGATTGCGGCGCCCTCTCGCGTCGCGGCATTTACGTTTCCTTTCAGCTCTTTCGCTATGGGGCGCTGTAATGGCGACGCGCGTCCTCCTTTCGGTCGATACCGAGCTCACCTGGCGCCACTTTGCGGGCGGGGCGGACTGGCGCCGAAATCTCGACTTGTCCTTCAATGCCTGCGGCGTCGGCGTGCCGTGGCAGCTCGGCCGGCTCGCCGCCCATGGCCTCAAGGCCTGCTTCTTCGTCGATCCGATGCCGGCCTTGGTTTACGGGATCGAGCCGATCAAGCGAATGGTCGCGCCGATCCTCGCCGCCGGGCAGGAAGTCCAGCTTCACGTCCACAGCTTCTGGTTCGACGTTGCCGGCGGCCGCCGCGACAAGGCCCGCTTCGAGCTGACCGAGTTTCCGGCCGACGCCCAGCGTGACCTGATCGCGCGTGCCCGCGACCTTTTGACCGCCGCCGGCGCGCCGCCGCCGATCGCCTTCCGCTCGGGAAGCTTCGCCGCCAATGCCGACACGCTCGATGCCTTGCGCTCGCTCGGCTTTTCCCACGACAGCAGCCATTGCGGCGCCGAGCACCCCTGGCCGAGCGCGCTTCCCTTCGACCCGGCGTTGATCGAGCCATTCGACTGCGGCGGCCTGGTCGAGGTGCCGATCACCCACATTCGCCGCCGCGACGGCGGCCTGAGGCCGATGCAATTGTGCGCGCTGTCGCGCGCCGAGCTCGAGGCCGCCCTGCGTCACGCCGACCACAACGCCCACAGCCTCGTCACCATCGTCAGCCACAGTTTCGAGCTCGCCAGCCGCGACGGCAAGCGCATCAACCGGTTGGTCCGTGACCGCTTCGAATGGCTCTGCGCACATCTCGCCGACCGCCGGTCGGCCATGCCAACGGTCAGCTTCGCCGATCTGCCCGCTCCCAGGCCGGCCGCAGCGGCAAAGCCGATGCCGGCGGAACCCCTGCGCGAGATATGGCGCATCGCCGAGCAGGCCTGGGGACAGGTTCGCTACGAGCAGCCCGCGATCGCCGCGGGCATCGCCGCCGCGCCTTCCATCGCCGCCATTGCCGCGATCGCCGCCGGTGCCGACTGACGTCGCCCTGCCGCTGCGGGTCGGCGCCCGCACCGTTTGGACCGTGCGCCGTCGCCTGGTCCGCCGCCGCCTGTCCCTGGACGAGGCGCTCGGCGACGCGGTTCCGGCGCTGCTCCCGCTTGCCGGGCACGAGCACGGCTATCTGATCACCGGGCTCCCTGAAGCCGTTGCCCAACAGCTCATCCTGCGCCGCCGGAGCATGGCGGCCTTCGTTCGTCAGCGCTATCGGCGCAGCTTTGCCCGGCTCGATCAGGCATTCGACCTCTATTTCGAAGGTTTCTCGGCCAAGAGCCGCTCGACCTGCCGACGAAAGCTGCGCCGCTTCGCCGAGCGCTCCGGCGGCACGATCCATGTCCGCATGTTTGCCGCGGAACACGAGATCCTTGGTTTTTACGAGGGCGCCCGCACGGTTTCGCGCAAGAGCTACCAGGAGCGCCTTCTCGACTCCGGCCTGCCGGCAGGCGCGGAGGCGCTTGCCGACATGCGCGCGAGCGCTCGCGCCGGAAAACTGCGCAGCTGGCTGCTCTATCTCGACGGCGCCCCGATCGCCTATCTCCATGCGCCGGCCGAGGGCGACGCGCTCGTCTATGCCCATCTCGGCTACGATCCCGATTTTGCCGACCTGTCGCCGGGCACGGTGCTGCAGCTCGAGGCGATGCGGATGCTGATGGCGGAACGGCGCTTTCGCCTGTTCGACTTCACCGAGGGCGAAGGCCAGCACAAGAGATTGTTCTCGACCGGCGGGATCGACTGCGTCGACCTGCTGCTGTTGCGCCCGACGCTCGCCAATCTCGCCATCGGTCACGCGCTCGGCCGGTTCGACGATACAGTGGCGTTCGCGAAGAAAGTGGTCTCGGCGTTCGGCGTCGGCACGCTCGTGCGCCGTCTCAGGCGCTAGTCAGCGCCAGACCGCGCGCGCCAGCGCAGCGAAAACGGCGCCGCGCACGAACAGGCGGTCGACGATGTCCGGCCCGCGCTCGGCACCCATTTCCCGCTTGTAGCCCGGATCGCCAGCGCCCCAGCCGACGGTGACGACGCCGTCGGCCGCCGCCTGCTGAAGCTCGCGATAGAGCAGGATCCGCCCCGGGCTGCGGTCGGCGAAGCGCTCCGAATAGCTATTGGCGATGAAATGCATCGTTTTGCCGGTGCGCAGGCTGAAGGTGAAGGCGGCGGGAATGCCGCCGACATAGAGAATCGAGGCGCTGAGCCGTTCGGCGATCTCGACATCTTCCAGCGCGCGCTCCCAGGTCCGGCGGTTGTCTGCGGCGAGAAATTTGGTGTCCCCGCCGGTGGTCGATTTCGCCACCCAGCTCTCGGCCTCGATCCGCGCCAGGCAATCGATCACGCCGTCATTCCATTCGCTGCCGCTTACGTTCCGAAATTCGAGCGCACCGGCCTCGCCGAGGCGACGCTCGAGCCAGCGATTCTTGCGCAGGGTCTTGCCGCTCGGCCAGGGCCCTTCGCCGGTCAGCCGCGCCAGGTCGATCTTGAAGCAGATTGCGGAACGCCGCTCGACCATCGCCCAGCCGGCCCGCCGAGCCGCCGCTGAAATCAGCGCGAGACTGCTGTCGTCGCGAAGCGCCGGGCCGATCCGCCAGGCGCGGCCGAGCGCCTCGTGCGCCTTGGGCGAAGCCAGCAGCTCCGCCAGCTCGTCCTCGCTCGCGTCGGTCGCGATCGGCGGACAGCGATACGGCCAATAGGGCCCGGCAATTTCGACTAGCGACAGCCCGGCGCGGCTGCGCCGGACCAGCGGCAGCGCCGCGATCGGCGCGCCGAGCCCGCCGCGCCGCGCGACCAGGGTGGTGAGCGCATCCGCTTCGGCAGCAAACCAGGCCGAGCGCATGAAGCCGTGGGCCGGATCGGCGCTGGCGGCAGCACGATCGAGCGCCGCCGAGGCGCCCGGCTCGAGCGCGACGTCGATCGTTCCTTCGGCAATCAACGGACCTGCATGCAGCACGCTGCGGACTTCCCTCGGCTGGCGATGCCGCCTGTTACGCGTCCCGGGTTAAATCGCTGTCAACGCGCCGCTTCTTCCCACACCGTGCCGACATTGTCCTCGGAATTGCGGTCGACATAATAATTGTAGGGATCGACCCCGGCATGGGTCGGCCGATGGGCGGTGACGAAGCGCAGCACCTGCCGGCCCGAGCGGATCGGGCGGAGCTCCATCAGCACCACGTTGGTCCGATCGAACGCGCCCCGCCCCGGCAGCGCCGTGAACAGGCCGATCTCGATCGGCTCGGCGAGACGAGTCTCGCGCTCGTTGCCGCGGCCGTCCGCGTAGAACTTTCGCGCGTCGACCGTCACGGTCACGTCCCAGCGGCCGTCGCGCCGGGGCACGGCGGTCGGCTGGTCGACCTTGAGGTCGTAGAGCGTGATCCGTTCGAACAGGTCGGTGATCAGCGCCTGCTGCTCCGGCGTCGTCGCCTCGGCCCGCAGCAGCCGGATCAGGTCGATCGAGCGCGGATAGGGCGCGCCCTGGAAACGGAAGCGCTCGACCAGCCGGCGCAGCGCCCGGTTGACCGCCGCCTCGCCCATCCGCTCCTGCAGCAGGTACATGACCAGCGAGCCCTTGCGGTAGTGGATGTAGGGCTGGTTCTCGACCCGGGCGAGCGGCAGCTCCTCGATCGCCTCGCCGCCGCGATTTCTGAGGTAATTGTCGAGCTCGAACTGGAGGAAGCGGCGGATCTTGTCGTCGCCATAGAGCCGCCGCATCACCATCAGCGCCGAATATTGCGCGAGCGTCTCCGACAGCATCGTCCCGCCCTGGGCATCGGCGCCGATCACCTGGTGGGCCCACCATTGGTGGGCGAGCTCGTGCGCGGTCACATAAGCGACATAGTCGATCCGGTCCGGATCGCTGTTGTCGGCGAGGAAGCCGATTGCCTCCGAATAGGGCATGGTGTTGGCGAACGCCTGGGCGAAGGTCGCATAGCCGGGAAACTCGATGATCCGCGCCTGGTCGAACTGATAGGGGCCGAAGGCGGACTGGTAATAATCGAGGCCGGCCTCGAGCGCGTCGAGCATCCGCGGCACGTTGCGGCCGTGCTGTGGATGATGGAGTACCGACAGGGCGACGCCGTCATGGACGCGGCGCGCCTCGGCATAGCGCGCGGACTGGATCGAGAAGAAGGTCAGGATCGGCGCGTCCGAGACGAAGCGGGCGGTTCGACGCCCGTTCGCGGTCCGGTCGGAGAGCTTTCGACCCGGCGCGATCGGCGTCTGGTCGGCATTGGTCGAGATCGTGATGTCCGCCGTCGACCAGCCGCCGCCGAAATAGGAACGACGGGTCGCCGACTCGTCCTCGAGCCGCGGCGGCCGCAGCTCGGCCGGCAGGCCATGGCGCCGCCGGGCCACCCGGTCGCGCAGCAGCAGGAACCGGTCCATGCCGATCGCCGGCGCAAGCTCGAAATTGTTGAGGAAGGTGCCGTTCGGCACCAGCCTCATGTCGTTGTCCTCGTTGCGGAAGCCAATCTGGTGGCGCCGCGCGCGAAAGCCGAGCTCGCGGGTTTCGTCCGGCGCCATCGGCCGGTCGAGCCGGTAGATGCGATAGTCGAACTCCCGGTCGTGCGAGGCAAGCCGCGCACCCGGAAATTCGACCGCGAGCAACGCGAGCTGGCGATTGCCGTTGCGGACATGAACGTCGCGAATCGGCCGGCCGGTGAGGTTGGTCATCCGATAGCGGCCGCGCACCTCGGCGCGGATCTCGTCGGGATAGAGATCGACCGCCAGCGTGACGTGGCTGATCGTCGGCTGGGGCAGCGTCTCGTAGCGCAGGAAGCGCTTCTCATAGTCTGCGAAATATTTCTCGTCGGCGTCGGACGTTCGGTAATCGTTGAGGACATTGGTATTGTAGAAAATCCAGCCGCCGGTTACCGCCGCCACCGCCAGCGCCGCGCCGGCGATCAGGCCGGAGTAGCCCTTCAGGCGTGCCCGGGCCAGTTTCAACCTCGGACGAAGCCGGGTCTCGGTCCCGCGCCGCCAGAGCAAATGCGCCGCGACCAGCAGCATGACGGCGACCGCCGCCCAGTAGAACCTGAACCACCACGCCGCCCGCCAGTAGATGCCGGCGCCGTTCATGTCGGAGACCGGCTCCTCGGCGGTGCCGCCGTACAGATAGAGATTGTGCTCCAGCCCCACCGACTGGAACACGATGGTCGCGACGATGTAGAGCAGCATCACGCCCCAGCCGAGATATTTGTTGGGGCTGAGAGCCTGTACGAACACCGCAAGCACCGCGATCAGCACCACGTTGAAGCCGACCGGCAACACGTACCAGAGCAGATATTGACCGAATTCGAAGCGGGTATACCCTTTGAGCAATTGCACCAGCAGAGCGGCCAGGACGCTGATTGCGACGCTGGCGAGCAGCACCAGGGCGACCGCGAGCGCCTTCGGCACCGCGAACGCCCAGTTCGGCAAGGGCGACGCATCGAGGATCTCGTTCATCTTGCGATCGCGGTCGCGCCAGACCAGTTCGCCGGAATAATAGATTGCGATGATGATCGGAATCAGCGCGAAGCTGCCGATCAGGTCGGGGATCTGGGCAAAGGTCGCCGGATAGACAGGGGTGCCGTAGAGCTCGCCGGCGAACCAGAGCGAGGCGGCCGCATTGAACATGCCAAGCGCCATCAGCACGACGAAAGCCGGGCTCTTGAAAACCAGCCGCATCTCGAACCAGGTGCGCGCGCCAAATTGGGCGCGCGCGGCGCGATTGTCGTGACGCGGTGCCGGCAGCGGCCCGAGGGCGCCTGGCGCGCTCTCCGCCTCAGCCTCGGCCGCTTCGGCCAGCTTCTGCTTCTTCAATTTGCGCCGCGACAGGCCGCGATCGCTGAAACTGTAAAGCCAGTAGGCAAGGCCGAGGAACAGGACCGATATGCCGATCCACAGCAGCCGGTTCCACAGAATCAGCCCGGCCAGGTCCGGCAGCAACATGTTGCGCTCGGCCGCGGTCCAGTAGCGGGTGATCTGGGCGAAGGCGCCGATGCCGAATGGGTCGAAGAGCGCCAGTGTCTGCTGCTGATCCGGAGCGCGCGCGAGCGATGCATTGATGATCAGATAGACCATCAGGAAGCCGACAACGCCGAGATATGTGGTCATCATCGAGCGCGTCGCCGTCGCCAGCGCGAAGAACATCGCCGACATGATCAGCACGTTGGGAAGCGCCAGCACCAGATAGGACCAGGCGTAGTTGGAAATCCGATTCGGCCCCATCGTCTCGGCATCGACCCAGGGCATCAACGAGCCGAGCCAGAGTCCGATCGGAACGGCGAGGAAGCCCAGGGCGGCGATCGGGAAGGCGCCGAGGAAGCGGCCGAACAGATAGTCGAACTTGGTGATCCGGGTGGCGCGGATCATCGGCCCGAAGCCGCTTTCGTCGTCGCGCACGACGACGTTGGCGACGAAGGCGGTCGCCGCGAACAGGTAGAAGATCGACATGACCAGCTGCGCCTGGGCGATCATGAACGGGCCATTCTCGTGGACGTTGCTCCCCGAGCCGCCCAGCTGCACCGACTCGCTCGCGGTGACGCCGTAGGAGAGCAGGAAGAAGAGCGCCGCCGAAACCCACAACACCGGATTGCTGCGCTGGTAGCGAAACTCGAAGGCGGCGATCTTCGCCAGCATCTCTCGCCCCCTCAGGCCGCGCGGCGCGACTGGGCGAGCGTCGAGAAATAGACATCCTCGAGCCCGCCAACGGCCGGCGCGAAGCCTTTGCCGGGATTGGCGCGAGAGAGGATGTGGATTTCGGTCTGCCCGGCGCTTAGCCGGGTCGAGATTACCTCAAAGTTGCCGCGATAATCGTCGAGCTCGGCCCGCGGCACCGTCTTGGTCCAGATCAGGCCGCGGGTCTCGTCGATCAGCCGCTGCGGCGGCCCTTTCAACAGGATCCGCCCTTCGGCGATCACCGACATCAACGGGCACAGCACCGCGACATCCTCGACGATGTGGGTCGAGAGGATGACGACGACATTCTCGCCGATCTCGGCAAGCAGGTTCATGAAGCGGTTGCGCTCCTCGGGGTCGAGCCCGGCGGTCGGCTCGTCGACGATCACCAGCTCGGGATTGCCGATCAGCGCCTGGGCGATGCCGAAGCGCTGGCGCATGCCGCCCGAAAAACCGGCCAGCGCTTTCTTGCGCACCGCCCACAAATTGGTCTGCTGGAGCAGGGTCTCGACCGTGTCCTTGCGCTCGTTCTTGCCGGCGATCCCCTTCAGCACCGCCATATGGTCGAGCATTTCGTAGGCCGAGACCCGCGGATAGACTCCGAAATCCTGGGGCAGATAGCCCAGGGT
>Ga0307505_10002331_pt1 | contig 13391 bp, 5 predicted proteins | sample 23_S_MG_FD_202183 | JGI IMG/M metagenome (GOLD analysis project Ga0307505, IMG submission 202183) | Soil microbial communities from Populus trichocarpa stands in riparian zone in the Pacific Northwest, United States - 23_S | ecosystem: Environmental > Terrestrial > Soil > Riparian zone > Trees...
GCAGTGCTCGAACCGCAAAAGATCGACGTGCTTTTTGGCGATACGACCCGGCGTCTTATTCACGCGCAGGGAGCTGCGAGTTAAGTCGTCGACAGTCAAATAACAAAGCGGCCCGAAGCAATTCGAGCCGCTTTTCTATGCCTATTGACTTGCCGTGTTACTTACGGCGAAGCAGGAAACCGATCACAAGTCCGATCGCGGCCGAGATCAGGATCGTCTGTCCGGGCTTCTGACGGGCAAATTCCTTTGCTTCCTCAACGATCTGCTTCGGGTCCTTGTCCTTTAGCTCGTTAAACTTATCGCCCGCCCAAGAGAGCTTCTCTTCGGCGAAGACCTTTGCCTTTCCGGCGGCGTCTTGTAACTTCGTTCCGTATTCCTGTGCCTGCATCTTTAAGTCTCCCAAAAATTCATCGTCTAGCCTTCCCTCCGGTACGACCGGCACCAGACTCTGCTCAAGTTCCCTTTCCGCTTTCTTCACTTCCGCTTCAAATTCTGACATCGCTAACTCTCCCTCCCGTGTTGTCGCCCTTTCCTTCCGAGCGTTCTACGGCTGTTTCTGATGAAACCGTCAGGTAAATAGTTGTAACGAATTCTTGGCCGATTAAGTTCCGGATGACAACAGAAGGGAAAAGTTTGGCGGTGTCGGCGGCGCTTCTTCGCATAGCTTATTAAGACCCGTGCCCAAAAAAAGAAGGGAGATTCCTCATGATGCGATCGAGTGCAGCCAGACCGTCCATAATCCGAGCTACGTTTGTAGCCCTTTTCCTGCTTCTCAGCGTGGCCGCGTTGGCAATTTCGACCGAGATGGTCTCGTTCGGGATCTTCGGCCGGGTTGGCGCACAGGCCCAGAACCCCAACACGCCTGTACGGGGACAGGAACCGACCGGTGATCCGGCAAAGCCCGCCGAGAACCTACCGAAAGCTCAACCGTCGGCAAACGGACGTTTCGTATTTGCTCTCGGCGATCTTCCGCTGTCATCGTCGCAGCGCCGCGACCGGCTCTATTCGATCTCCAACGGCGGGCCGGCTCAGGAACTTGGATCGATAAACGATTTTGAGCCGTCCTGGTCGCCCGACGGCCGAAAGGTCATTTTTGTCAGCCGCCGTGACGGTGCCACCAACGACGACCAGAACCGGAATATTTACAAGATGAACGCCGACGGCACGGATCAGGAACGAATTGGTTTCTCCGGACCTTACATCGGCGGAGAAGCTCAGCCGTCATTCTCCTTTCATACGAATCCCAACTTACAGAGGGTCGTTTATGTCGCGGATTATTCCAGCTCGGGCCATGACACGGGCGTATATGCGGGTGACACCAACGGTAACGATACGCCGATCAGGATCGATGCCGGATGTTTCGAGGAAGAAGAACCCGAAGAACTCCACCGCTCGCGAGTGAAGAAGCAGGCTCTAATGTCGCCCGGGATCTTCGGTTTCGATACGCCCAACTATTCGCCGGACAATAACTTCATCATCTTTGGCTATTCCAACTACGATAACTTTTCGACCGACATCTACCGGGTGAACGCGGACGGGACGAATTGTATTCGGATCTACGAGGGTGAGTACGATTCTTATGTTCCCACGACCGCGAAATACTCTCGTGACGGAACAAAGATCGCCCTTCACCACAGGGAAAGTTCCTTCCCCTACGCACACAAGCTCCGGATCATCAACTCCACTACGGGTGCCTTGCTGCAAGAGCTCGAGCCGACGAATTTCCAAGGCTCTCCTGTCTGGTCTCCTAACCTGGGCGAAAACAAGATCGCATACATCGGCGGCAGCAACGACCCGGACGAGCCGATCGCGAATCTCGAGATACGAACTATCGACCTTAGCTCGCAATTCGAAGAACAGATAGCGTCAACCGGAATTCCCGAGGGAATTCGCGGGTTCGATTGGACTGCTACCAGTGCGTTTACTCCCGCGTTGACCTTGAGGATAAACCAGCCGCATCCGGTACCGGCGGGAACCTCCACGACCGGAACTCTTACTCGCTCAACCCCGGCACCTGCGGGCGGCGTATCGATCCCGATCCAGGCATTTAACCCGACTGGCCCGGGCCAAACGCCGATCGTGAACCTGCTTGCGACCTCCGTAACGATCCCCGAGGGCGAAACGCAGGTCACGTTCCAGATCGACGCACCCTACCGGACCGATTTCCGGACGGTCGACATATTTGCCAACAGTCCAAGCCCGAACTTCGGCCAAGCCCTCGCGACGGTTTCGGTAACGCCCGCGAGGCCGGATCTTGAAACGGTGTCTATCTCCGGCCCTGCTAGTGTGGCGCCGGGAGCATCGTTCCCGCTCAGCATTACTGTCAACAACATCGGTCAGGAAACTAGTCAGGCATGGACCGACAGAGTTTATTTTTCGACCGACGATCAATACGATCCGGGCGACACTCTCGTCAGAACGATCAATAACTCACCGTCGCTTGCCGCCGGCGGTACACGGACATTCTCGAACCTGGCGACCACGATACCCTCGTCGGTCGCTAGCAGTGCCGGCCAGTTTTATCTGATTCTGCGTACGAACCAGCCTGAAACCGTTAGTGAGGCTGGTCGAACCGCAAATAATATGGCGGTTACGACGATACAGATCGATCTTCCCGACTTGGTCCCCGAAAACCTCGTTCTTCCGCCATTGGTCCAGCCTAATGTCACTTATCCGGTTAGCTGGACAACTCGAAATATCGGCACGATCGCGAGTGGAACAGCTAGTTCGCGACTGTATTATTCGCCGGACGCAGCTTTCGGCGAGGCGAATGACGTTCTGATCGATACGGTATCGAACGCCGTGCTTGCTCCGAATTCGACTCAGGTTCACAACACTTCGCTGAACATTTCCACCGTGCCGGCACGGCCTGACGGGACCGCCTATTTCTATGTCAGGACCGACTACGGCAATACCGTTTACGAGGGGCTGCCCGAGGGCCCGGGCGAGAACAACAACACGATAAGCGCGAACACACCGTTCGAGTACCGCGTCGCAGATCTCCAGGTCCCGGCAACCGGAGCACCGGCTGAAGTCGAAACTGAGACCGCGTTCGCGATGCAGTGGACGTCGTCCAATACCGGCAACAAGAGCGCCGGCAATTTCCGCGACCGCGTCTATTTCTCTCTGGACGACCAAGAAGGCTCGGACATCCAGATCGGTGACTTCCTGCTGTCCGGCGGACTCGCTGCCGGCTCATCTGTCGAACGCATCCAGAACGTCACGATCCCGACAAGCGCGATCCCAGTTAGCGGTAACTACTGGGTCTACGTCAAGACCGACGCGACCACCGCCATAAATGAAGGTGAGAACGAGAACAACAATACGCGGTTCCAACCGATCTACGTTCGGCGCCTACTCCGTCCCGATCTCACGATCACAAATGTCACCGGGCCGCCGACGGTGTTCTTCGATCAGACAATCCAGGTTCAGTGGACCGTAACGAATAGCGGTGCGGGGCCAACAAATGCACCGCAGTGGAGCGACCGCCTGTACATCGGCACGAGCCCGACGAGTCTTTCGGGGGCGACGAGTCTGAAAACTACTCAGAGCGTCAGCGCTCTAAACCCTGGCGAGAGCTACACTGCCTCGGCGATCGTTAAAATACCACGCGGTATCAACGGGAGTTACCATTTCCTGGTCAGGACCGATTCGAGCGGCGCTCTCAACGAAGAGAATACGACCAACAATATTAGCTCCAGTCCGGTGCAGGTAAATGTACCGCCGCTTCCCGATCTGATCGTCGAGACGGTGCAGGCCCCCGACGAGGTTTTCGCCGGACAAGAAATCTCGATCAATTACTCGGTTAGAAATATCGGAACCGATGACGCGGGCACGCGTCGGGACCGGATCTATTTCTCACGAGATACTGTTCTGAGCACCGGCCAGGATCGCCTCGTATTCACGAGTGACACTGTCCCGAGCCCTGCTGCGGGCCAATCAAGCCCGTACACTTCCCGAAATCGTATCGGCAGTAGCAACCCGCCGGAGTATCAACTCGCGCGCATACCGTCCGATATGGAGGGCCTTTGGTATGTGTTTGTGGTGGCGGATTACTCAAACACCGTTTACGAATTTACCGGTGAAAACAACAACACCAATTACGACAGTGTTGAGCCGGGTGCACCGATAAACGTCCTGGTCACGCCGCCCGATCTTGTCATTCCTGATGAACTAACTGCACCCGAAACTGCTGCTAGCGGTACGAGTTTTCCGGTCACATTCACGGTTAGAAACCAGGGTGCCTTCAACGCGGCGGCGTCTCTCAATCACGCAGTCTATCTATCGAATGACCAAACGTTCGACGCATCGACGGATACGAGGATCGGTGCTTTCAGAGATCCGAATTTCTTTGGCCCAGGTGTTGAACACCCGATCACGCTGAGCGTTTCTTTGCCCAATTGCCTTCCGAACGGGGACTACTACTTATTCGCGGTCGCAGACTACGATAATCGGCAATTCGAATTCGATCCGGGATTCGACGCTGAAGCGAACAATGCGAGCGCTCCCCACTTGATCACACTTTCCACGTTTCCACCGGACCTGCAAGTCACGAGTATTGTCGTCCCAACGATCACAACGCCGGGAGAAGTTGTCGGTCTAAGCTGGACAGTTTCGAATCTAGGCGGAGAAACGACACGAACCTGGGTCGACCGCGTATACCTACACTCGCTCACGCCAGGCATTGGAGCCCAGCTGCTCGGATCGTTCGAGCATGTAGGTGGACTGCCGGCGAGCGGAAGTTATACAGAATCGAGATCTGTAACACTGCCGTTCTACATGGAGGGCGACTATTACCTGAAAGTAACGACTGACGTATCCAACACCGTTGCGGAATGCGGGGCTGCGGATAATAACAACGCCGCTCAATCGAGCAACTTCTCGGTTCAGAACAATCTACCTGATCTCGTAGTTGATACGGTTACGGTTCCGGCTACGGCGGTCGTTGGCGACACCTTCAACGTTCAATGGAATGGCCGAAATGCGAACAACGATATGCCGGCCAATTCGTCGACCTGGCGAGACAATGTCTATCTTTCATCTAATACAACCCTCAGCAACAATGACGTCTACCTTGGGACAGCTCTTCACGATACGCTCGTGGGCTCCGGTCAGACATATTCGAAACAGGCCGATGTCACTCTAGGCAATATTGCGGCGGGGACCTACTACATTCTCGTCGTCGCAGACGCCAGCCGAAATATTTACGAGGGCACCTCAAACTCGACGCACGAGGCGAACAATCTGCGCGCGTCAACGCCTATCACGCTTACCTCACCGGCCGTCGATCTCATAGTCGGCAGTGTGAACGTCTCGCTGCCGCATCATTCGGGCACGTTCCGCGAAATTTCCTGGACCGTGACCAACAACGGCTCGACTCAGACGCTGGGATCGGCATGGACGGACTACGTTATTCTCTCGCGAGATTCCGTTCTCGATCCGACAGATACGACGCTTGGATACCGACAGCGAAATGGAGTCCTGGCCGGCGGCGCGAACTACCTGCAAACAGGTACATTCCTGATCCCGGCGGGTCTAACAGGCGACTACAACATATTCGTCATCACTGACAAAAATAACAGCGTCGTAGAGGACAATAATGCGAACAACACGAGCTCACCGCATGCTATTAACCTGACACTTCCGCCACCGGCGGAACTGAATATCACGAATATCACGCCGCCCGCTACCATCTCGCTTGGCGGCCCGGCGTTGTTCGGTTGGACCGTTCAGAACACGGGTGCAAATGCCGTTAACGGCCAGTGGCGAGACACCGTCTACCTCTCGCGAGACCAGTTCTGGGATGCCAGCGATATCCTGGTCGGCGTTCGTGATTTCAATAGTCAGACGACCAGTGTCCCTGCGGGCGGCGGCACCTACACCTCGAACTTTTCATTCCAGGTTCCGCCTGTCGAAGAAGGCACCTATTACGTCGTCGTTCGCACCGACGCTCAAAATCGGATCCGTGAAACCGACGAGGGAAACAACGTAACTACTTCGGTCGGCACGACCAATGTCACTATCACGGAACTGCAGTTGAATACGCCATTGAACACAACGCTGGGCAACGGCGGTCAAATGTTCTTTAAGTATGTGACGGAACCGGCGGAGACGCTCCTGTTTTCGCTGGTTACGGACAAGCCCGCACGATCGAACGAAGCGTTTACCAAGTTCGACACGATGGTCAGCCGTGCGGACTACGATTTCTTCAGCACACGTCCGGGCGAGGGCAACCAGGAAAATGTTATCGAAAGCACGCAGGATGGGGACTACTATTCGATGGTTCGTACGGACCTGATACCTGAGAGCTTTGCGGGAAACTTCGATAAAACGCCGGTTAAGGCTGCCGCCAACAAGTCGCCGCTTGGCATTCCGGTCGAGGCGCAGAACATAACAGTCGAAGCCAAGATCCTACCGTTCTCGATCCGTAAGGTGTCGCCTGAGGTCTCGGGAAATGCAGGATACGCGACCATCCTGGTCGAAGGGGCAAAGTTCCAGCCGGGAGCGACGATGAAGCTCGTACGGGCCGGAAACCCCGACGTTGTTCCGGGCAAGCAACGAACTGTGTCCAACAAGATCATCGGAATGTTTGATCTGAAGGGTAAAGCGGCGGGCGAATACGACGTCGTGGTCACCAATCCTGACAATCAAACGACGACTTTAGAAGATGGATTTGAGATCGTAAGCGGCGGCGGTGCCGCTGAACCTCGCATTTCGATCGATGGCCCCGGATTTACGCGCGGCGGCAGAAATCGTTATACGATCTCGATCTCGAACGATGGTCTAAACGACCTGTACATGGTGCCGGTGTTCATAGTGATGCCGAGCCAGCATAACTACGAACTCGACCAATCGAATTTCATTAACGACTTCTCTGAAGATCTGCCGCCGGACTCTGTGCCGTCGCAGATACCGGTGCACTTCGACCAGGACGGATTCCGACTTATACCGTTGACGACACCAGTGCTCGGATCGAAGCGCACGGTACGTATAAACATCGACGTGATCTTGCCGTTCGGATTCTCGGACTTTGAGATCAATGCATTTGCGTTGCCGCCTCTGGAGGATTGGCAGGGCCTGGCCCGTTCGGCTCAGGAAGAGTTTCTAAATGGGCAACTCTCAGCCATGGCTTCTGCTGAGGAATGCGAGGGCAAATGGAATCTGTGTATGGCAGAGGCCCTCAGAGGAGTTTTCTTTACGCTACTTGCCGAACTTCTCCCCGCAGGTTGCGTTGGCGAGGGATGGAAGGCAGTCCTCGGCATAACCGACTATGTGATCGGCATTGTCGTCAAGGGATCAGAAGCGAACCTTTGGGATGCCGTCAGCGGCACAGGCAATATATTGCTCGGAGCACTCGGCGGGATCGCCAAAGAGTGTTTTCTGGAGCAAATTCCATGGTACAAGGCAGCAGCAGGGGCCGTGGCCATATTTAAGTTGCTGATGGATTTCTATAACTGTTACAAGCAGTACTTAGATTGCATGGCGCCGCCGCCGGTGAAGAAACCTGTTTCATTCCCATACTCGCTAGATCCCAATGACAAGGTTGGGCCAAGGGGATATGGCGCTGAATCGTTCGTACCAATTGGGCAACCGCTCGAATACCGTATAAATTTCGAGAACGTCGCGGAAGCAACCGCCCCTGCGCAGCTTGTAAGAATAACGGATACGCTGCCGCCTGCGTTGGACCTGCGGACGGTGAGGTTGAAAGAGATCGGCTTTAAGCAATACCGATTTGTCATGCCCGCCAATCAGTCGTTCTATCAGAGCCGGGTTCAGCTCGGCGAAGATCTCGGCAATATGCAGGCAGATATTCTGGCTGGTGTCGACCTCGTAAACAACAGGGTCTTCTGGAATATCCAGGCGATCGATCCGAATACAAGCGAGGCCCCTCTAGACCCGTTTGCGGGAATTCTGCCGCCGAACAACGCTGAGAAAGACGGCGAAGGCTACGTCATCTTTACGGTCGAGCCTAATCCATCGTTCCCAAATCGCACGATGATCAGCAATTCTGCGTCGATCATATTCGATCAGAACGAACCGATCATAACGAACGCTACCGAGAATCTACTTGATAGTGTCGTGCCAACAAGTCAGATCGCCGCGCTGCCTACGACCTCGGCGGTTCCTGAGATCCAGCTAAACTGGTCGGGTACCGACGATTCCGATGGTTCCGGTTTTGCGGGCCACAGTATCCTCTACTCTGAAGACGGAGGAGGATATCTGCCGTTCGTTAACAGTCCGAGCGCCACTTCGTCGACATTTACTGCCCGCTGGGGCAAGAGCTATCGGTTCTACTCGACCGGAAGAGACAATGCTGGCAACATCGAATTGCCGCCAGTTCAGCCCGACGCCACAATCACGGTCCTCGGCGGCGACACCGAGGGAGATGTTGCTCCGCGGCCGAATGGGAGTGACGGACAGGTGGACGGTTCGGATCTGACGCAGATCCGGCGGTTCGTTGCCGGGCTTGATGTCGACTATCTCTACAACGAATTCCAGCGGGTCGACATAGCTCCTCGTGACGTAGGCGGAAACGGCGGATTGACTGCGTCCGACATTGTTCAAGCACGGCGTTACGCGGCCGGGTTGGATACCAGAGCGGAAGCGGCGGGGCCGAATCAGGGCGGTTCGTTCACCTCAAATCCGATCGCGGGGAGGAAAATGTCGGCAGCAGGCCTTCCGAGAGAGTTGCGCGTGGTACGACTGAGCCGCATCGGAGACAAGCTGCACGCAGCGGTTGAGATCGGGGCCCAGGGTGATGAGGTCGCGGTCGGCTTTACGCTCAACTTTGACCCGGCAGTGCTTTCTAACCCCTCGAACATTCAACTCGGCAGCGGGGCCGGATCGGCAGTCTTGACGGTCAACTCCGACCAGGCCGATCAAGGACGGGTCGGGATCACGCTCGACAAAGCGCCGACCGATCCTATTCCCGCCGGCACGCGCCAACTCGTGACGCTTGAGTTTGACATCGCAGCCGGAGCTCCTTCCAGTACGCTCATAAGCTTCGGCAACGGGCCGGTATTTGACGAGGTTGCGAATGGGCTCGCCGAGCCTCTGCAAACGGCGTTTGCCGAGAGTACGATAACGCTCCTGGCACCCACCGTAGCAGGGGTCTCGATCTCGGGCCGCGTCACAGACCACTCGAGAGGTCTCTCAAACGCCATCGTTACGATTTCGGGCCCGGACGGCACGTTTTTCGAGACTCGAACAAATACATTCGGAAACTTCCGATTCAAGGGGGTTCCGGCCGGCCAGACCTATGTGATCGCGGTCCGTGCGAAGAGATATACGTTCAGCCCTCGCATTCTCAGCGTGGATAGCGATATAACCGGCCTCGAGATATCTCCAGACCCGGTGCGATAGCTAGCCTCGCAAACCAGAGAAAAGCGCCCCCGGCGTTCCACAACATCGGGGGCTTCGTCTCGTCGGCGTTGTCGGGTAAGCCGGTGTTTGGCTCCGACGTCCGCGTGCGAGTCGGCGGTGTCGGCGTCGGTCGACCGGGGGAAGACTTCCGTGCAAGAGGCTCGCGTGGGGTCGTGCGAAAAACGGTGCAGGGTGCGCAGAATGTGTGGCATCGTTTTCGATACTCACTTCATCGTTCGCCCTCGTCGTATTCCGAGTCTTGCTCTTGCGGACTCAGCTCTTGGTTTTCTACACTTTCACCCTGCCGATCGGGTCCATCCCTGCCTTCGCATTGATCGGCTGATCGGAATCATCGTGCTCGACGTAAACACCGAAGCCGTGTTGTTTGCTTTCGTTGCAAACTTTTCTCAAAAAGGTCTTGACAGCGCCATATTCGAAATGCAAATCTTAAAAATTCATAAAGTGAGTAAGCACTTACTTACAGTGAATTGGAGACTGATTTGGACACTACTTTTTTCAAATGCGATCACGACGGGCACGGCCGGATGACGGGCGATAAGCGTCGTGAGCAGATCTTACAGACCGCCTTCGACCTCTTTTCTCATAAGGGGTTTAGCGGCACTACGACAAAAGACATCGCGCGGGCGGCGGGCGTTTCGGAGGCGATGGTGTTCAAGCACTTTTCGTCCAAGGACGAACTCTATGGAGCCCTGCTCGAAGCAAAGAAATGCGCAGAAGGCTTGACTCAGTTCCCATGGGAGAGCAATGAACCGCTGATTGCCGCGATGAAGGCGAAGGACGATTTCGGGGTCTTTTATCACTTCGCGTCTCAGGCGCTGAACAAGCATCAGGAAGACATCGCGTTCATGCGAATGATCTTCTATTCGGCGCTTGAAGAACACGAAATGGCCGAGCGATTCTTTAAGGATTTCGTCGGCGAGATCTACAACTTTCTCGGCGGCTACATCAAGAAAAGGCAGAAGGACGGAGCGTTCAGAAAGATCGATCCGCGGATCATCGTGAGGTCGTTCCTTGGAATGATGATCCACCATTCGCTGAACAACATCCTCTGGGACAAGAAGCGGGTGCTGCTGGACATACCTAACGAGGAAGCGGCGAAGAATTTTGCAGAGATCATTTTGCGAGGGACAGTCGAACAAGCCGGGTAAGAATAAACTCCGAACTGCGGGGGCATAGATACATCAAATGAGTAAGCGCAGGCATTATTTTTGGATAGCATTGGCCGCGACGCTGTTTGCGGCAGGTTTGATAACCGGATGCAGTTCCGGCAACTCGGCAACGACGGCCAACGCAAGCAACCAGCCGGCGACCGTCGACGTGACGACCGAAGCGGCGATCATCAAGCCGATCCCGACCTATATCGAGGCGACCGGAAATCTCGCGAGCGACGCGCAGACCGACGTTGCACCGAACGTGAGCGGCAAGATCGTCGAGGTGAATTTCGACATCGGCACCTACGTGAATCAGGGCGACGTGCTCGTGCGGCTAGACCCGCGTGACGGACAGATCCGCGTCGAGCAGGCTCGGGCACAGGTCGAGCAGCAGCGGCAGGCCGTCAATCAGGCGAACGCGAATGCCGAACAGGCGCTTGCGATGCTTCGGCAGACACAGGTTCGTCTCGGGATCGGAGACGGCGAGACGTTCCAGATCAAGGACTTCTCGCAGGTCAAATCCGTGACGGCTCAGCTGCAGCTTGCGGACATCGAACTTCGCCGAGCCGAGCGGCTACTGGAATCCGGAGATATTTCGAAGTCCATCTACGATCAGCGCAAATCACAGCGGGACGCTCTGCTGGGTCAGCTTGACGAGGCCCGCTCGAACGCCGCCGTCGCGATCAAGGCGATCGATACCGCTCGCGAAGCTTACAACGCCGCACGCGCAGCTGCGAACACGGCCAAGGCTGCGATCGCAACGATCGAAGCTCAGGTCGCGGCCGCCGAGAAATCGGTGACCGATACAGTGGTCCGGGCGCCGATCAGCGGATTCATTGCTGATAAGACGGCCGACGTCGGCGAATACATTTCGCCCAACACACCGAATTCTAAACTCGCGACGATCGTCCGAACATCGACGCTCAGAATGCGCATCGACGTTCCCGAAGCGGCAGTCGGAAAGGTCGCGACCGGCCAAGGGATCTCGCTGCAGGTGAGCGCATATCCGGACCGCAACTTTGCCGGCACTATCGTCCGTATCGCTCCGAACGTGAATCAACAGGCGCGTACGCTGACGGTCGAGGCCGAAGTGCAGAATTCCGAAGGGCTACTCAAGCCCGGCCAGTTCGCCACCGTCCGCGTGACGCAATCGAAGCCCGAACCCGCGGTCGTGATCCCGGTGAAAGCCGTGAAGACGGTCGGCGACACCAATTCCGTCTTCATCATCAAGGACGGCATCGCCCGCGAACAGATCGTCCAACTCGGCCTGCTCGAGGGCGACACTATCCAGATCAAACGCGGCATTATCGACGGCGACCGGGTTGTTACGAGCAATCTCGGCTCATTAACGGATGGCGTATTCGTGAGGCAGTAAGAGTCCAAAGTCCGAGGTCCAATGTCCAAGGTCTCGGAGGTTGAAGCGTTCATTACAAAACAAGGAGACTCATCAATGGCGAAGATCGAACGGTTTGAAGATATTGATGCTTGGAAGCTTGCTCGAGAATCGACGAAATTGATTTACGAAGTTAGTTCGGTTGGCGGTTTCGCAAGGGATTTTCCGCTTCGCGATCAGATCAGAAAATCGTCGGTTTCGATAATGTCGAACATCGCTGAAGGCTTTGAGCGCGACGGCGATAAAGAATTTGTCAATTTTCTCTCTATTGCGAAGGGTTCCTGCGGCGAGGCAAGATCGCAGCTATACGTTGCTCTCGATCAGCAATACATCACGACCGATCAGTTCGATATCGCATACGGCTCACTGAACGAGACCGGTAAGCGTATCGGCGGATTCATGCGTTACCTTCGGCAGTCGGATCTCCGCGGATCGAAGTTCCGGTAACCATTCCGACATTGGACCTTGGACGCTTTTTTGACCTTGGACCAATTAAGGACTTTGGACCTTGGACAGTTTTTGACTTTGGACTAATTAGTTATGCAGTGGTTAGCAGAAGTTTGTGTAAAGCGTCCGGTTTTCGCCACGATGTTGATCCTCTCACTGGTCGTGGTGGGTACGTTCTCGTTCTTCAGCCTCGGCGTCGACCTGTTTCCGAAGGTCGATTTTCCGACGATCACGGTGACGGTGCTCAACCCGGGTGCGTCGCCCGAAGAGGTCGAGACCGAGATCACCGAAAAGATCGAGGAAGCGGTCAACACGATCAGCGGTATTGACGAGCTGCGGTCGAGTTCGGTCGAAGGCGTCTCGCAGGTGTTCGTCCAGTTCGTACTGGAGAAGGACGTGAACGTCGCGGCCCAGGAAGTAGAGAACCGCGTTCAAACGGTGATCCCGAACCTTCCCGACACCGCCGAACAGCCGACCGTACAAAAGCTCGACAGCGACGCGGCCCCCGTGCTTCGTATCGTCGTTTCGGCGCCGACAAGCCTTCGCGACGTGACCGAGATCGCGAAAAATCAGGTCAAAGAACGCATCGAATCGGTCAACGGCGTCGGCCAGGTGAGCATCATCGGCGGGCAGGAGCGGCAGATAAACGTCTGGGTCGACCCGGACAAGATGCGCGCCTACAACATCACGCCGGGCGAAGTTTCGAACGCCCTTCGCATACAGAATATCGAATTTCCGAGCGGCCGTCTGGACGAAGGTGCAAAGGAAACAGCCGTCCGCACGATGGGCAAGGTCCAGAAGCCCGAGGATTTCGACAACGTCGTCGTCGCGATGCGCGGCGAGTATCAGGTAAAGATCAAAGATATCGGCCACACCGAGGACGGCGCCGAAGAGCTGCGGTCTGAGGCGCGTCTGAACGGACAACCGGCGGTTACGCTGATCGTCGCAAAACAGTCCGGCCAGAATACGGTCGCGGTCGCACACGAGATCAAGGAACGGCTCAAGGAGATCCAGCC
>Ga0307505_10002332_pt1 | contig 13391 bp, 12 predicted proteins | sample 23_S_MG_FD_202183 | JGI IMG/M metagenome (GOLD analysis project Ga0307505, IMG submission 202183) | Soil microbial communities from Populus trichocarpa stands in riparian zone in the Pacific Northwest, United States - 23_S | ecosystem: Environmental > Terrestrial > Soil > Riparian zone > Trees...
GCGTCTCAGGTGATCGGATCTGGCGGGTCCAGGCCGGCGGCGGCGCGCCCGTCGAGGTCATCAGGCCGGAAGCCGGCGATTCGTCCACTCGCACCGTTTGGCCGCTGCATGCACCCGATGGACGACGGTTTCTGTACACGGAAGTCGGAGGGGCGCACCGGATCATGCTCGCGGACACCGACGGCCGCCGCACGCCATTAGTCGAAGCATCGTCGCAGGCGCAGTGGATTGATCCGGACTGGTTGCTCTTTGTTCGCGAAGGCACGCTCCTCGCCCAGCAGGTGGATCTCGATGCCGGGAAGCCCGTCGGTGAGCCCGTCGCCATCATGGGCACCGTGAATTTTTCGACGGCAACCGGTTGGTCGAATGTCGCCGCCTCGCGCAGCGGGACGATCGTCGCGCAATGGGTCCGTGACGAGAGCCGCGTGGCCTGGTTCGACGCGAGCGGCAAGGAACTCGAATCGCTGGGCCGGCTTGGTGCGTACTTCACGCTGCGACTTTCGCCCGACGATACGTCGTTGCTCTTCGCCCGGCTGCGGCCGGAATTGGGCACGTACGATATCTGGCGCACGGACCTGGCCCGGCCAGGCGAGCAACCAGTCACCACGTCGCCTGGCATGGAAACCGGCGAGGCGTGGCTACCCGGCGGCCGCGCGATTGTCTATGCGGCTTCGCAAGGCAGTTCGCCGAACCTCTTCCATCGAGACCTGGTCACCGGCGCCGAGCGGCGCCTGATGACGTCGCGTTTCTTTCAGTTTCCGAACGACGTGTCTGCGGATGGCGCTCAGGTCATCTATCAACAACGCAACGAGTCGGGTGCGTGGGACCTGATGGCGATCTCCATCACGGATCCCACGCCGACCCCCACGGCTCTCTTTACGTCGGAGGCGTCGGAGTTCGGCGCGCGTCTGGCGGCGAACGGGGCGCGGATGTCGTTCACGTCCAACGAGTCGGGCCGGGCCCAAATTTACGTGTCGCCATTCCCGGCGACAGGCACGAAGACTGCGGTGACCTCGGCTGGCGGCACGCAGGCGCGTTGGCGCCGCGACGGACGCGAGTTGTTTTTTATCGGACCCGGCCGAATGCTGATGGCCACGGCCATTGACGCCGCGGGCCATCCCGGCCAGACGCGCACGCTGTTCAACGTGAAGGACTGGCTCGACTACGACGTCGCCAAGGACGGACGGTTCCTTGCGGTCGTGTCCCAGCGCGTGGCGGGCGAGCAACCGCTCGCCGTGATCGTGAACTGGCGGAAGTAGGCATAGCGCGCACGTCCCGGTTCTCGATCCTTGTCCTCGCGGGTGCGTTGGCGACCGCCTTCGGCAGCCAGGCCGGCCAGACGTCGCCGCAAACGCCTGCGTTCCGCAGCGGTATCGACCTCGCGCGCATCGATGTCACCGTCATCGACAACAAGACCGGGCCGTCCGGTGAGCGACCTCACGGAAGCCGATTTCACGATCAGGGAAAACGGACGGGCGCTGCCAGGACGACGTCCGTCGCCTCACGCAGGATCTTTGGCCTGGCCTGGTCCGACGCGATGAATGCCTGGCATTGTTCGCACCGCCGGACGTGCCGTTCGATCGAGGCGCGCACGTCCGCCGTGAGGCGCCGGCACCCGCCGCTCACGTCCTCCTGGACGGACGGCACAGCCGCAGGATCGAAAGTGCCTTCAACTCTGTTCGAACAGAGTTGATGCGCGGGGGAAGATTTTACAAAGTTTCTTACGGGATCCCTTGACAGGTTTCCAGACGGCAGTTGCGGCCCGGACGGGCCGTCAGCCACACCAGCTCGCTCTGGCGCGAGTTCGCCGCACGCGCGCCCGTCGTCTCACAAGTCGCGCGCGCCGAGCTCGGCGCGCCGATCGACCGCGGTGCGACCGGCAATGACGACGAAAATGACGATGCTATAGAAAGTGGATGGCGAACAACTCCACGATTGCAAATCGGCCCGCGTTCGTATCCCCTGCCCAGCTCTCCGACAGCGACCTTCTCGACATGACCGTGCGGGTCGCCGGTGATGAGCGCCGGACGACGGCCGAACTGCTTGCGCTGCTGGCCGAACTGGACTCGCGCAAGCTCTATCTTGGCGAAGGCCATTCGTCCCTCTTCACGTATTGCACGCAGCGGCTGCACTTGTCCGAGTCGGCGGCCTACGGCCGCATCACAGCGGCCAGAGCGGCGAGGCGATTTCCCACATTGCTCGCGCGCCTGGCCGAGGGCGACGTTACTCTGACCAGCATCAGTCTGCTGGCCGCGCATCTCACCGACGACAATCACGAATCGCTGCTTGATTCGGCTCGGCATGCGAGCCGGCGCGATGTGGAACGGTTGGTCGCGAGTCTGCACGCGCAGCCAGACATACCGGCGATCGTGCGCCGGATGCCCAATGGCGGAGGCCCACTTGAGGGAGGCACGCTCGTGTCCGAACTCACAACGGCGACGCGGATCGCTCCGCTGAACGTGTCAGACGCGCCAGCAGCAAAGCAGGTATCGGCGGTGCCGCACCCCCCCACGCCGACACGACCCGCGCCTCGCCAAGCCGTCGCGCCAGTCGCGACCGACCGCTACCTGCTGCGCATCACGACCAACGCGTCCACGCATGCAAAGCTCGAGCGGGCGCGTGATCTGCTGCGGCACACCATCCCGAACGGCGACCCGGCAGCCATCGTTGACCGGGCACTCACTGTCCTTGTCGATCGACTCGAAACGCGCAGGACCGGCCGGGTATCTCGCCCATCAGGAGCCAGAATACGCGCGGCAGCCGGCCGCGGACGATACATTCCCGCCGCGGTCAAACGCGCCGTCTGGACCCACGACCAGGGACAATGCGCGTTCGTCGGGCCTCACGGTCGATGCCGCGAAACCGGATTCCTTGAGTATCACCACGTCGTGCCGTTCGCCGCGGGCGGTTCGACTGACGCAGCGAACCTCGAGCTCCGCTGCCGCGCGCACAACGCCCATGAGGCCACGGTCTGTTTTCGGGGACCGACACGCACAGACGCCGCGTCGCGTTGAGGCCCCTCATTTTTTCATCCTCTACGCTCGGACAGTCAGCCGCCTTCGTAGCCCTTGCGCGCGCGGATCTTGAACGACCCGGATTGCGTGAGCTTGACGCCGAGTTCGTGCCAGCCGGGAAGGGCCACACCCTTCGGCGAGTAGCGCAGGATGTAGCTGCTGCGGAAGTCCGCGATGATCTCCGCGAGGGCCTCGGCTGCCCTGGTCGTTCGCAGCAGCGTCCCGCCCGTCCGTCGCACGGCCTCATCAACCGGCCGGAAGCTGGCCTCCCATTCGCGAAGCTCGCGGTCAGCCACCCTGGCAGAGGACGGCGGCATCGCCAGCGTTGCGCTCGGACCATCACCCGGCGTGGCCCATGAGACGACGTGCAGCACGGCGTCGGAGCGGGCCGCCAGGTTCGGCAGCGTCTGGACTTCGAGCGTGCTGTCCTTGTCCCAGCCGTCGGTGAAGGCCACGACGAGATGGCGGCGATCCGGATCGATCGGCCACGCCAGCGCGTAGAAGAGGCCATCAGTGAGCGACACGGCCCAATTCTGCGTCTGCCCGGGGTTCAACACGGTGCTGAAGCCATTGAAGAGCCCGCGCACCGGCCTGAGCTTGTCGATCCGGGAATCGGTGAGCACGTCATAGTCAGCCGCGACCACACTTCCGCGCACGGCGTCATCCACCACAATGACGCGCAGACGGTCTGCAGACTGGAGTAACCGGCGTGTGCCCTCAGCGCTGACGAAGTTGTCTCGCGCGCCACTCGAGCGATCCACCTGGACTGGTGTGAGAACCAGGGTCACGTCAATCGATTCATGGCCGGTCGCCACGTCGTCGACGGTCTGGCGCACCCCGTTGTCAGTGATCTCGAAATCTGCGGCCTTCAAACCGACCACCGGCTCGCGTCCCTTCATCACCGACACGGCGACAGACACGACGTCGGTTCGCGCGCGAAACGCCGGCTGCTGCGCGTTTCCGACCGCGATGGCCGCCGCGAGGAACCCACCGAACCCTATGAACCTGAGCACCCGAGGACCTGAGAACCCGACGAACCCGGTCATTTCAGCGCCTTCCTGATCTCCCTGATCCACTCCGGCACAAACCGCGCATCAGCACGCCAGAGGGTGATGATGAAGTCCATCGGCGCCGGTCGCGCGTTCAGCGCGCGATCAAGCGTCGCGTAGGCGTCGCTGCGTTCATTGCGCAGATACAGCAGGGCCGAGAGGCGCGTTGCCAGATTGCGCATCGTGGGCGTAATCTCCAACGCCCGCTTGTACGCCGTGATGGCCTCGTCCCGATGGTCCTGCTGTTCGAAGGCCCAGCCGGAGAAGTAGTTGGCGGCCGCGCGAAGGAGGGGCTCGGAGGCCTTCGACCGCGCCGCGTCGAAACGCGCCAGAGCGGCAGGCCATCGTTTGCGCCGCAGTTCGAGATAGCCGATGCGCAATTCGACCTCGCCCGCGAGCGTCGCGTCCGCGAGGAGTGGCTCGAATGCCCGGATGGCGCCCGGGATGCGCCCTCCCGCGCCGCCCAGGAGCGGTTCCGCACGAAGAACATCGACAAGGCGTCGTCGATGCGAAGTCTGCAGCAGGCCCAGGTCGAGATTCGTGCGAGCGAGCACGGCAGCCAGAGACAGGCGCGGCTCGTCAGGCAAGTGCTTGCGTGCGAGCGGAAGGATCTCGCGCTGCAACAGGCCCCACGCATGGCCGTCCTCGACGATGCCGACAGTCGTGAGCCACAGCAATCGCTGGAGGGGGTCGGGTGCGCCCGCCGCGGGCAACTGCTGAATCGCCCAGCGCGCCACCAGCGGCTGTGCGTAGAGGGACACGAGCGTTTCCCGCTCGGGCGAAATCGGCGGGTTGCGGCCCGACCCGTCGCCGAGCCAGTGCGCGTTCGCCTCAGTACGGGTCGCCGCCCAGGTCGCGTCGAGTGCAAACGCAGCGGCCACGATGCGGCGTCGAGGCCGGGTTTCCGGATCGCCATCGGCGATCCATTCGTCGAGGGCGCGCGTGAACGGCGCGACTTTCAACGCGCTGGTGTCGAGATCGCGAACGCCGGTTTCAAAGTCGCCGCGCGCATAGCGCGCAACGGCGTCCGGCACCGACAGCCCCGCCGCCGTTTGCGCGAGCGGTGCCAGAGAGACAGGCACCAGAACAAACGCGATGACGAGGCCGGGCACGGACCAGTGCGGCATGGCAGCCGAAGTCAGGGTAGCACGGCGATAACTTGCAACTGTGGCGACCGTCACGCCACGTTGGCGTATATGGCCACATATGGCTATACTTGCGGGCATGCAGACCGGCATCCGCGAGCTCAAGGACAATCTGAGCCACTACATCCGGAAGTTGCAGTCGGGCGAACGCATTGCCGTGACGGCCCACGGCAGGGTCGTGGCCGAGTTGGTCCCGCCCTCAGCAGGATCGCGGGGGCGGCGACCCGGGCGGTACCACGCGCTGGTGGCCGAAGGCCTGATCCGCCCGGCCGCCGAGGCGGGCGATCTCCCCAATCGTTGGCCTGACATCTCACTGCCGCCGGGCACAGCGGCGCAACTGATCGACGACGACCGTGGCGAAGCGTAGCCCATCGAAGCGCGGACGATCGCCGCGGCCGGAGTCCCAGGGCGACGCGGAACGGCTCGTCCGCTACATCGAGTCGAGCGCGCTCGTTGCGGCGCTCCTCGAGAACGATGTCGCCGCGCGTGCTGCGATCCGCGCGCCGGGTTTGCGGATCACATCGGCGGTGACGCTGGCGGAAGCCGATCGCGCGGTTATCCGTGCCCGAACGACGGGCCGGATCTCTGACGCTGAAGCCAGGGCGGCCGCCCGCACCGTGCGGGCGCTTGAACGCCGCATTGACGTCATCAACGTGACTGACGTGATTCTCGCCAGAGTCCGCCGCCCCTTCCCGGTCGAACCAGTGCGAACGCCGGATGCGATTCACCTCGCCAGCATCGAGGTCCTCGGCAGCCCTCCGGACGCAACGACGGTGGTCACGCGCGACGAGCGTGTGCGTGCCAACGCGCGAGCGCTCGGCTACGCGGTTGAGTAGACGAAAAGAGACGCCGGTCCCCTCATGCAGACGGCCTTAGCGCTCCAGATACAGACCGGCGCCTGGCCCGACCGGAATCCCAAGCGTGATCCACACGACCAGCAACAGAGTCCAGCCCACGAGAAACGTCAGCGAGTACGGCAGCATCGTCGCGACCAGCGTGCCGAGCCCGGCCGTTGGTTGGTACCGTTGCATGAACGCAATGATCAGCGCGAAGTAGGTCATCATCGGCGAAATGATGTTCGTCGTGCTGTCGCCGATGCGATAGGCGGCTTGCGTGAACTCTGGCGTGTAGCCGAGCAGCATGAACATGGGCACGAACACCGGCGCCATGATGGCCCACTTGGCCGACGCGCTGCCCATGAACAGATTGATGAACGCCGACACGAACACGAACGAGACGATCAGCGGAATCGTCCCGAGGCCCGCGCCTTTGAGACCCTCGGCGCCTTTGATCGCGATGATGAGGCCGAGATTCGTCCAGTTGAAGAACGCCACAAACTGCGCGGCGAAGAAGACGAGCACCAGGTAGACGCCGAGCGTCTCCATCGACTTCCCCATCGCTTTGACGACGTCGTTGTCGCTTCGGATCGTCCCGGCGCCCACGCCGAAAGCGAGGCCGACGACCAGCCCCGCGAAAAAGATCACGGCCACGATGCCGGTCAGAACCGGTGACGTGAGGATGCCCCGCGTCTGGACGTCGCGCAGGAAACCCGATTCGGGCACCAGTCCCCAGAGGAGCACCGCCGTCACGGCCAGCGCCGCGCCGCCCGCCCACCACAGACCGCGTCGCTCGGCGGCGCTGAGTGTCGTCGCCGCGGCGTCGGTGTGCGCCGCCCCGATGAACGTGCCGAGACGCGGCTCGACGACGCGCTCGGTCACGAGCGTGCCGAGCGCCGAGATGACGAACGTGGACACGAACATGAAGTAGTAGTTGGCCGAAGGGTTCACGACGTAGCCGGGCTGAACGATCCGTGCGGCCTCCTGTGAGAGGCCGGCCAGCAACGGATCCACAGTGCCGAGCAGGAGGTTGGCGCTGTAGCCCCCGGACACGCCGGCGAACGCGGCGGCCAGACCCGCAATCGGATGGCGGCCGACCGCGTGGAACGTGATGGCCGCGAGCGGGATGAGCAGCACGTAACCGACTTCGCCTCCGGTGTTCGACATGACGCCAGCGAACACGATCGCGAATGTGAGCAGACGCGGGGGCGCCGAAAGCACCACCAACTTCAGGCCCGCGCCAATAAGGCCGCTCCCCTCCGCAACGGCGATCCCCAGCATCGCCACGAGCACGGTGCCGAGCGGCGCGAACGACGTAAAGTTCGTCACCAGACTCGTCATGATGCGGTGGAGCCCGGCGAGCGACAGCAGGCTCACCGGTTGCACGGGTTTGCCCGTACCAGGATGGGTGACCGTGAGGTCAAACTGCGCCGCGATGCCCGACACCACGACGACGCCAATCGCCATGAGGGCGAAGAGCGTCGCCGGGTGCGGCAACGCGTTCCCGCCCCGCTCGACGATGCTGAGAAACCGCGAAAGAACCGTGGGGCGCGGCGCGGCGTCAGCCATGCGGCATTCTGGCCGAAGTCCGCGCGGCCTTCAAACATCGCCGGCTACTTGATCGCCGGCGACGTGCTCACGCTGGTGTCCTGGAGCACTTTCCAGGCGCCGCCTGACTTTGTCCAGATCGTGACGAACCGGCCACTGTCGGTGCCGTCGCCCTTCGGGCCGAGGCCCGTCATCATGTACTGGCCGGTCTGCACCGCCCACTCGCCCGAATCCGCGACGCGAACCGAATCGGTGATCCAATTCGCGATCCCTTTGGGATTGTCGGCGTAGTCCTTCGTGATGTACGCCTGGAAAGCGGCGGCGTCCAGGGGCGGCTGGTTCTGGCGGATCACCGTAGCCCCGGGCGCGAGCACCGCGACTTCCATCGCGACGTCCTTCGCCTGTGCGGCTTTGAGCCACGCCGCATCCACCGCGCGGATCGCCTGTTCTTCCGCCGCGAGATCAACCTTTGGTGTGGCGGGCGGCGCAGGCGCGGGCTGCGCGCACGCGGCGGCAACAACGGCGACGGCGACAAGGGCAGGCATCGGAAGACGGACGATTCTACGCATTGGGGTGCCTCCAGGCAGTTGGATAGTAGCGCAGGACGCCGTGAAATCGGGCCGGAATAGCCGGACAGCGCCTATTTCTGGGTGAGCACGGCGAACACGGGCCGGTGATCGGACGCGACGCGCTCGTCGATGACGCGGACCTCACCGGCCGCGAAGACCGTCGCCGGCGCGTAGAACACGTAGTCGATCTCGCGCTCGGGCGCCGTGGACGAGAATGTGAACGACTGCCCGGCGGGCTTGCGCGCTTCGGTGGCGCGGGCGCGGAAGAGCGCGAGCGTGCGCGAATCGGGCACGTCGTTGAAATCGCCGATCAGGACGAAGGGCACCGTGAGTCCGTCGAGGAACTTCGCCAGCGTTTCCGCCTGCGCGAACCGGAACCCATCGTCGTTCACCCAATCGAAGTGAACATTCACCACCGCGATGGTGCGACCGTCGGGCAGGCGGACATGGACGACGAGCGCCACGCGCGGTTCATTGCCGCGCGGCAGCATGACCGACTCCGACCTGACGATGGGATGGCGCGAGAGAATCGCCATGCCGTAGGCGCCACCCTGGTAGTCCATGAACTTCCCGAACGCGTGGTGCATCCCGAGCAACTTCCCCATGGCTTCGGCCTGGTCAACGCCGCCGCTCCTCGTGGCCTTGTCGTCCACTTCCTGCAGTCCGACGACGTCTGGTTGCAGCGGCCGGACGACCGCGGCCGTGCGCTCGAGGTTGACGGCGTCGTCCATGCCCCGGCCGTGCTTGATGTTGTACGAGACTACGCGCAGAGCGGTGGCGCCCTGTGGCTGGGAAACGGGCGCGGCCGCCACGAATGCGGCGGCGAGGATGACGATGCCGGCGGCAATCCACCGTGCGGTCGGAACAGCGGGACGAAGTCGAGCCACGGTCGGATGCTAGCCGCCCGCGTTCGAGCGCGCAAGACGCGCGGCGAGGCCGCTGGCGGGTCCCTGTGGAACGCTAGACAGACAATCGCGGGTAAACCAGGCTCGATGTCCCAATCAAGGCCTTCGCGGCGACGGGGTCCGTCGCCAACGCAGCCGGGCGGCGAGCACGATCAGTCCAAGACCGAGCAGCGCGAGCGAGGCCGGCTCCGGGACCGGATCAATCTTGCCTTCGTTCTGAGACTCCTTCGCGCCCGGAGCGATCAGGTATCCGCCCGCCAGGCCGATCGCAAGTTTCTCCGAGGTTTCGCAGCTACTCTGCTTTGCCCACCGATTCATCGTCGCGCTGAAGTTGACGAAGTCCATGGTGGCGGTGAGGTCGGCGCCACCAGCGCCCCAGCACCACAGCGTGGATTCAGTGCCGACGTCGAACTGGTTCGTGAACACCGATTCACCGCCCAGCGACCAGATCGTCATCAGCGTCCACGCGGGAGCGATCCAGTTCGTCGTACTACCTGGCATTATGGGCGCGGCGCCCGAGCGCGTTTCAGGACCGGCGCCAATGGCCAGCCGGAGTGGGCCGGCCTGCGCCGGCAGCGCCGCAGCCAGCAACCACAGCCCGAGCGCGATACTGATTACCGCTGGTCTGGATGGCTTGGCCATGCTGCATCTCCTCCAGACTGGTACGCACTTCAGGTACCAGCCGCGAAGAGCACAGCAGCGCAACGGCGTGCCTTCAATACGGGAGATGGCGCGGACAATTCCCACCTGCCCACGAAAATGACGCTATGCAGAAGTCCGCGAACGGGGTCAGGTGTGATTTATCGCCATACTCCAAGGCACCGCTGCCTGGCAGGACCCTGGGGTGCGTATTGTTGCTAAGTTTCTAGCACTGTGCTAATTTCACCGCTCACCCCCATGGCCCGCCCTCTGGCCCACTCGCTCTCGCGCCGCGAACGGCAGATCATGGACGTGCTGCACCGCCTGCCGCGGGCCACGGTCGCCGCCGTCCGGACGGAACTCCCCTCGCCCCCGAGTTACTCCGCCGTGCGCGCGCTGCTTGGGATCCTCGAAAAGAAGGGACACGTCCGGCACGTGATCGATGGGCCCCGCTATCTCTACGAGCCGGTCGCGTCGCGCGCGCTCGAGCGGAAGTCCGCGATCCGTCATCTGATCCGCACGTTTTTCGAAGGCTCGACGCAGGACGCCGTCCTCGCTCTGCTCGAATCGTCCGACACCCGGCTGAGCCGCAAGGAGATCGATGATCTTCTGCAGCGGATCGCCGCCGCGCGGCGGGAGGGCCGATGATCGCCATTGCGCTGGACCTGACGCTCAAGGCCACCGGGATCGCCGTCCTGGGATTTGTGCTGGCCGCCCTCATGGGCCGCGCATCCGCGGCCTCGCGCCATCTGGCGTGGGTCAGCGTGTTCGCCGCCCTCGCCGTTCTGCCGCTGGCGCGCCTCTCGCTTCCGGTCGTCAACCTGGCCGTGCTGGCGCCGCCATCAGTGGCTCCTGTCGTTACTCGTCCGATCGTCGCTGCAGTGCCGAACCCGGACCGAGCAAGGACGACGATCGCGCCCGTTCGTTTCTCATCTGGAGAATCGCCCAACGAGGGCGGCCAGCGGACGATCGCCAGCGCGTGGACGGCAGAGCGGCTGCTGCTGACCTTGTGGATCGCCGGTGCCGGATTCGTCTGGCTGCGAGCGCTCATCGGCGCGGTGCGGACGCGGCGGCTCGGCGGTCGCGCACGGCCGGCCATCGAACCCGATCTCGTCAACCGGCTCGAGCGTATCCGACAGGCTCTAGGCGTGCGGCGGCCGATTCGCCTGTTGATCTCGACTGATGGATGGACGCCCGTCACCTGGGGCGTGAGCCACCCCACGATCCTTCTTCCGGCGAACGCACTGGCGTGGCGTACGGCCTGTCCCGATCGGATCGATGCGGTGTTCGCGCACGAAGTCGCGCACGTCGCGCGATGGGATGTGGCGGCGAAGTTCGTCGCGCGACTGGGGGTCATGATGTTCTGGTTTCATCCACTGGTATGGATCGCGGCGCGTCAGGCCCGGCTCGAACGTGAGCAGGCGTGTGATGACGCGGTGCTGGCGCTGGGTTCGAAGCCCTCCACCTATGCCGGCCATCTCATGGCCGTCGTTCAATCGTTCAGGGCGCCGGCGCCTGATGCCCTGGCCATGGCGCGGCCATCGCAGATCGAGCGGCGCGTGCGCGCGATTCTGGACGCCCGCGTCAACCACCGCGGCGCGTCACGTGCCAGCGTCGTGATGGCCGCTGTACTCGTCGCGACGGCGCTGCCCGTCGCATCCGCACAGCTCACCGCACGCGCGATGCCGGTGCACGTCGCGGTACCGGTCCCGGTCCCTGTCGCGATCGACGTCCCCGCGATACTGACGCTACCGCCACTGTCCTCGACGACATCCCCCGCCAGGCGACAGACGGCCGCCAACCAGGCCGTGGCCGCGTGGCGCGCTGAGCGCGAGGCGCTGTTGCGCCAGCTCATCGAACGCGCCGAACGGCATAGGCGCGACTCACTTGTCAGAGTGGAGATCGGCACCTTGGCGCCGGCCGAAACAGCGACTACCGAGACGACCGTCCGGACGCTCGAGGCGGCATTGCTCGCCGAACAGAAGCGCACAGACTTGAACAGCGCGCCTGTGGACGCCGAGTTGGCGGAGGTCAGACAGCGCCTCGCGCGGGCGCTTCGCTACCTTGACGCCGCCGAGGTGCGGTGGAACAACGGAGTGATTACAACCACGGAACTGAGCGCGTTTGTGCTCGCGGCCTCGCGCGTGATTCACGTGCCGGCCACGCCGCCCGCCGCCGGCCAGGCCGGCGGAATCGCCAACACACCGCAGGCCCCAGGAACCGTCGCAGGTGATGGCAGTAACGCCCGAGCGCTGTATGAATTGCTGACCGGGCGGGTGACGTCGATCGACAGCACAGCGCAAGCCCGGGCGGGCCAGGATGTGAAGAGCCTGCAAGAGCTGGTCGAAGAGTTGGTGAAACGGCAGCGCGACGTCGCCGCCAGGGTGGCCCGCCTCGGCAGCGCAGACGCCCAGGAACGTGCCCAACTCTCTCAGATCAAAGACGAGATGCGCGAAGCGGTCGCCGAGATCGAGCAGCAGCTCGGCCGGCTCGATCGTGCCGCGCAGGCGTCAAGGAACGGGGACGCCGCGCGCAGGTTTCAGGATGCGGCGGGCGTGATTCGCGAAAAGATGATCAAGGAAAAAATCGAGTACTCGAAGCAAACCATGGCCGGCGGATCCGAATACTCGGGACCGATGGAGAAGGAGATCACGTCCAACCTCGACGCGGTGCGGCAACGCATTGATGAGGCCGCGGCAGCCGCCGATCGCGCGAAGCAGTCGCCGATGTCCGACGCGGCGCTGGTGGCCGCACTCAAGGACGCGGCCGCGACTGCAGCCGCGACAGACAGCGCGAACGCGCTGATCGCGCTCGCCCTGCGGCACGCCTTTACGCCAGAGATGGTCTCGCTGTACGTGACCGCGGCCAGCGGCATCTCCTCAGAGGCCGAACGCGCGCGGGCGTTCGCGCAAGCCATTCGCGTGAAGCCAGCCGGACGCTAGGCAGCGTCAGGCGGTGCCGACGACCGCCAAGGTCAGGCTGCTTTCTGGTGCAGCATCGCCGGTTGCAGTCGAGAGGTGGCGTCAGCCGCGATCGCTCTTGACCGAGGTCGCAAACGATTCGACGTCGTTGGCGCCACGCGCCACGCCTCGGGCACCGCGAGCCACTTCGTGTGCGCCTCGCGCGACGACGTCGGCCATGTCATCCCGCACGGTCTGCCCCTTGCGGGCGAATTCGTCGACGACGCTGCCGACGCGGCCGGCGACCTCGTCATAGCGTTCGGAGGCGCGGCGGCCCAGGTCCTTGGTGGTCCGGGTGACGCGATCGCGCAACTCGGAAGCCGATTTCGGCGCGAGCCACATCATCAGACCGACGCCAACGGCGGTGCCGGTCAGGAATCCGATGGCCAGTCGATAGTCGCGCGGTTCGTTCGTGTGTTCATGATGTTCATGCATGGTCGTTCTCCTCTGGAAACGGTAGCTCGACGGACCGGCGGCGGCTGTGCCGAACGGGACAGCTGATATCAGACCGATCGGAGTACCGACGCGCGCGCGTTTGACGCGGGCCCGCCGAGAGCGCATACTCCCGCACGTCATTTCCCTCTTCCCATACCTGCCCCTTGAAGGAGGCTCCGTGAAACTGCTGAAACTGCTCTCGTCCGTCATTGGTATTGCCCTGGTCGCATCGTCGTGCGGAAGAGTGACAACCCCACCGTCACCGAAAGAAGCGGTCGCCGCGGATCCGGC
>Ga0307505_10002333_pt1 | contig 13383 bp, 16 predicted proteins | sample 23_S_MG_FD_202183 | JGI IMG/M metagenome (GOLD analysis project Ga0307505, IMG submission 202183) | Soil microbial communities from Populus trichocarpa stands in riparian zone in the Pacific Northwest, United States - 23_S | ecosystem: Environmental > Terrestrial > Soil > Riparian zone > Trees...
TCCCCATTCCGGGCGTGGGCGGTTTCATCTGGCGCTTGCTGCGCCGCTTTCACAGGCCAAGCCGCGCCGTGATGACGCCCACGGCGACGGTTGCAAAAGAACTTGAGAGCCGGAAATTCGCCAATGTCAAAGTTTGGACCCGCGGTGTCGATCACCGGAAATTCAGCCATCTGCCGCGTGACTACTTCTCCCTGCCCCGTCCGGTCATTCTTTATGCGGGCCGGGTCGTGAAGGAGAAAAACATGGAAGCCTTCCTCAACCTCGGAAACCCCGGCACCAAGGTTGTGGTGGGCGACGGGCCGGAAAGAAAGCTTTATGAGGACAGGTATCCGGCTGTGGTATTCACCGGATATCTGGGCGAGGAAGTCTATGCCCGGGCCCTGTCATCCGCCGATGTCTTCGTTTTTCCGAGCCTGACCGATACCTTTGGCCTGGTCATGATCGAGGCCATGGCCTGCGGCACGCCCGTTGCCGCGTTCAATGTGGCAAGCCCCATCGATGTGGTGGAAAGCGGCGTGACCGGCGCGCTCGATGCTGATCTTTCCATCGCCGTGGACACGGCGCTCAAGCTGGACCGGGATGCCGTGCGCCGTGGCGCGGCCAAGTTCACCTGGGAACGGGTGGCGGAACTGTTTGAAGCGTGGCTGGTGCCGCTAGACGCCGCAACGGCCGAGGTGATGCCTTCAGTGTTCGCGCGAACCTGATTGTGCAAGGGCAACGCCGGCCAGCATGATGGCTCCGCCCGCCACAAGCCAGGGCGTGACAGGCTCGCCAAGGATGAGATATCCCGCCGCCACGGCAATCACCGGGAGAAGATACAGGAAGGCGCCCACGGCCGCGCCGGGCAGATGCCGGGTGCCGTAGTTCCAGAGCACCGCGCCGAGGAGCGAGTTGAAGGCCGCGAGATAGACCAGCTCCGCCCAGGTTCGTACAGTCGTGGTCGAAAGAAGTTCAGCATAGGGCTTGCTGGCCATGAGCAGAATGAGCGGCGCGGCCAGCAGCATCGAACAGCCGGTGATGGCGAAGCCGGAATAATGGAAGAGCAGCGGCTTGGCGCCGATGGTGTAGACAGCCCAGGAGATGGGGGCCGCCAGGAGAAACAGGATTCCCACCGCGTCGACCGGGTTCGCGGTGGATGCGGTGATGTCCGGCCAGAACAGGACCATGGCGCCGATCAGCGATACCAGCAGCCCCAGCCAAATCCGCGATGACAGGGGTTCGCGCAGAAAGACCCAGAACAGCAGCGCGATGATGATCGGCTCGACCATGGAAATCACCGTGCCGAGGCCGGCGGCGATGCGCGCAAACCCCTGGATCGTGAACCAGGCGGAGCCAAACATGCCTGCGCCCGTGATGATCAGGCGCGGCCAGTGTTCACGTGCGATGCGCCAGCCGCCTGTGAGCAGCAGCCCCGGCACGATCATGAGCACCAGCAAAACATAGCGCAACGCCAGGGCATTTTCTGCCGTCAAGGTCAGCGCCGTTGTCCGCATGAATACGGCGGCCGTACCCCAGATGAGCATGGTGGTGAGCAAGGCCGCCACGGCCTGCGAGCGGTACGCTGACATGCCTCCATCGATGCCGGATCGCCCACGCACAGTCAATGCGCCAGCCGAAATCACAGGCGGATCGATGTGAGCCTTCGTTTTCCATTGCTATGTGGCCTGCCACCCGAAGCCTTGGCGCGGGATGGCGGAGACGGAGGGATTCGAACCCTCGATACGCTGTAACACGTATGACGATTTAGCAAACCGTTGCCTTCAGCCACTCGGCCACGTCTCCGGTGGCTGGGCTTTTGCCGCGATTTGAACGCGCTTGCAAGCGCGTGTAGCCGACGGCCCGCAATTCTTTCGCCGGAAGTGGCAAAATGTCATAACCGACTATTTTAGTCGGTTTTTTCTTGACACCGCTTCTCATGGTGTTATTCCTGCAAAAAAACCAACAGGAGATAGCGTCATGAAGTTTTCCCTCCGCGGCCTTATTGCCCTTGCAGCATTTGCAGCGCTTCAGACTTCGGCCCAGGCGGCCGAGGAAGTGAATGTCTATTCTTACCGCCAGCCGGAACTGATCAACCCCCTGTTCGAGCAATTCACCAAGGAAACGGGGATTGCGGTAAAGACGGTTTTTGCGGAAAAGGGGCTGATTGAACGGATGGAGCAGGAAGGCGCCTTGAGCCCGGCTGATCTTCTCATGACCGCCGATGTCGGCCGGCTTGTCATTGCCGCCGAAAAGGGCCTGGCGCAGCCCGTTGACCTGCCCGAAGTCCTCGACAAGGTTCCGGCGGCGCTGCGCGACACCGGCAATCTGTGGTTTGGCCTCACCATGCGGGCCCGCGTGGTCTATGTGTCCAAGGACCGGGTGACGCAGGACAGCTTCACCTACGAGGAACTGGCCGATCCAAAATGGAAAGGCAAGATTTGCAGCCGGCCGGGAAATCATCCCTATAATCTGGGACTGATTGCGGCAGTGATTGCCCATAAGGGCGAAGCGGCGGCAAAGGAATGGCTGACCGGCTGGAAGGCGAATCTCGCCATCAAGCCGAGCGGCGGCGACCGCGACCAGGCCAAGGGCGTGTTCGCGGGTGAATGCGATCTCGCCATTTCCAACACATACTACATGGGGAAAATGATCACCAACGAGAAGGAAACCGAGCAAAAGGACTGGGCGAAAGCCACCCGCATCGTGTTCCCCTCCTCGCCTGAGATCGGCACCCACGTAAACATTTCCGGCATGCTCCTGGCCAAGAATGCGCCGCACAAGGACAATGCCCTCAAGCTGATGACCTTCCTGGCCAGCGACGAGGCCCAGCAGCTTTATGCCAACGGAAATTTCGAATATCCGGTAAATCCGGCGGTGCCCGCCTCGGAGATCGTCCAGAGCTGGGGCAAATTCACGCCCGACACATTGAATGTGGCCGAGATTGCCAAGCTGGAAAAAACGGCCTCGAAGCTGGTGGACGAGGTCCAGTTCAACGACTGACCCCTGCAAAATGGAAAAGGTTCGCGTGCCCAAAACCACGCGAACTTTTTTTGTCTCAAATTTTAATGCAGCGTGAGCAGGTCGCGGGCCTGGCGCTGGGCATGGGCCACATCAGCCGGGCTCATTTCACGGGAAATCTCGCAGCGGTATTGCTTGGCGCTTTCGCTGCCCTTGAGAGCGGCCAGGTTGAACCACTTGTGGGCTTCAACAAGATTCATCGAGACATCACGCCCGATGCAATATTTCATGCCGATCTCGAGCAGATCTTCGGCGGTGGCGGCGGCGATTGAAATCTCCGCTTCGTTCTTCATCATTTGACGTCCCATGTCAGTCCCCATCATACGTGTTATTGCCAACACGGAAGCGTGCGGGCGTTGAGGGCAATTCTGACTCCCGGACGGCAATGCGGGGTTAAACGACAGGCTTAAGAAACTTCAAATGAAGCGGCGGGCTGATCTGGCCCGCCGGCGGATTAAGCCAATGAATCCGGCATTTTATGCAAATATACAGGGAAAATTTACGACGAATAATTCATCTGCGATTTACCAGGATGGCGATAACCGGGAGGCGGTGCAGAATATCCTAGGGCACCGGAACGGCAAGTTTCATGTATATGGGGAAGTGATCGGAGCCTGCCCCGTTGCCGATGCCCTCGCTCTCAAGCGGGCGAATGCCGGGGCTCACGAAGATGTGGTCAATCGCCACCTGCGGCATGCCGGTTCGGGCAGGCCAGGTGGGCAGGTTGGTAAGGCGCAGGAAATTGCCCTGGGTGGCAAAGGTCTGGGTCACACGCGAATAGGGCGTGGCGTTGAAGTCGCCCATGACAATGCGGTGGCCGGTAATGGCATCTAATTCAACAGCCAATGCCCGCATTTGCTCAAGCTGCGCCCGTGAGTGGGGAAAGCGGGTGGTGTGCACGCCATATATCGAAACGCCGCCGAACTCGGGGCCAAGGGATACCCGGATATAGGGAGGGCCGTCCCAAAGTATCCGGTCACCGATTTTTGTCAGGGGAAATTTCGAAAGAATGCCAAAGTTGCAGTGGGTCGGGTCCGAGCATTTGGCCTGGTAGGGATATTGCGAAAGAAGCTGGTCAAAAAGCCCGCGCTTGTTTGGCCCCAGTTCAACCAGGACCATGACATCCGCGTCCAGCCGTTGAATCTCCGCCTTGACGTCTTCGACACGGTCATTGCGCAGCCAGGTGTTGTAAGTCGCGACGCGGAGTTCGCGCTCGCCTTCCTTGACGGTGCTCAGGACCGAGGGATTTGCGCTGACATAATAGGGCCACATGCTGTAGCCGGCCACCAGGACAACCAGCAGCACGGCGGCGGTCAAAACCTTTCCATAGGGCGTGAACAAGCCAATGGTAAACGCCACGATCAGGAACATGAACTGCGGGGTGAACTGGGAGAATATGTCAAAGCCCACCCAGAGGTGGCCGAGGCGCGCCGCCGCTAGGCCCGCGATGCCGATGGTCAGGCCAAGGATACAGCCGAGATAGCCTTTGGGGCGTTTCCGTTTTCGTTTGGCGGCAGCTTCGGCTTCAAGCGCATCCTTGCGCACGAACTTCTTTTTCTTAATTTCGTCCACAAGGAATGCCTTCGTCAGGAATCACAGAAGTCTGCTCTCCATCGGCAGAATCTGTTCCGGTGTACCAAAACCAGGCATAGCTTCAATACGTTTTTTCCAGGACACAATATTCGGGTAGGGCGTGAGATCTATCATGGCCTCGGGCGCATAGCGCACGATGGCGTAAATGCCGATATCGGCGATGGTCGGTTTCTTGCCGACAACCCACTCGGACTTTGCCAGTTCGTGCTCGATGACGGCCAGCGCCGCCTTGGCCTCGGTGTCATACATGTTGCGGACTTCATCGCCGAACTGGCGGAAGCCGCGGTTGCGGGCCCGCAAGCGCAGCAACGGCACGGAGAGCTTGTCCCACTGCCAGAACAGCCACTCGCGCACCCGGATTTTCTCAACTGGGGTCTTGCCGTCAAACTTGTGAAGGGCCTCGGACAGGTGCTCGAGGATTGCCGCGGACTGCACCAGGAAGAGCTGGCCGTCGCGCAGGGCCGGCACCTGGCCATAGCGGTTTTTCACCAGATAGTCGGGCTGCTTGTGCTGGCCTTCGCGGAGATTGACGTGGATGTAGGAAAAGGGATGGCGGCACAGGGAAAGCATGAGCCCCACCGTGTAGGACGGGCCGGACGTCATGGTGCCGTGGAGGGTAAAGCGCTGCTTGTCGCCGCTTGAGGTTGCTACTTTGGCAGACTTCTTAGGCTTTGATTTTACTGGCTTTTTTTTGGCAATAGGCTTTTTAGCCACTTTCTTGGCTGGTTTAGCCATCGGAGTATCCTCGCTTGTCCCACTTGCATAACAAATCTGCACACGGACTATAGCGGAAAATATTCGGAAACGGAAATACTATCTAAGATGCTGAATCTACTTAGTTAATTCCAAGTTTTTGACGGAGCAAATCGTTAACGGCCTGGGGATTTGCCTTGCCGCCGGTGGACTTCATGACCTGGCCCACGAACCAGCCCAGCATGGAGGGTTTGGCCAAAACGGCGGCAATCTTGTCAGGATTCTGGGCAATTATCGCGTCCACGGCCTTTTCAATGGCGCCGCTGTCGGTCACCTGTTTCAGGCCGCGGCGTTCGACAATTTCGGCGGGTGAGCCGCCCTCGGCCCAGACAATCTCGAAGACGTCCTTGGCGATTTTCCCGGAAATCGTTCCCGACGTTATGAGGTCCACAATCGCGCCAAGCTGATCGGCGGAAACCGGGGTGGTTTCAATGCTCTTGCCTTCCTTGTTCAAACGGCCAAAGAGCTCGTTGATCACCCAGTTTGCGGCAATCTTGCCATCCCTGCCCTTGGCCGCGGCTTCAAAGAAATCCGCCGAGGCCCGCTCGGCGCTCAGCACGCTGGCGTCATAGACGGACAGGCCATAGGCGCTCACGAAACGGGCACGCTTTTCATCGGGCAATTCCGGCAGGCTGTTCCTGATCGCCGCCACCCAATCATCGGTGAATTGAAGCGGCAGCAAGTCAGGATCGGGGAAGTAGCGGTAATCGTGGGCCTCTTCCTTGGAGCGCATGGAACGGGTTTCGCCCTTCCTGGGATCGTAAAGCCGGGTTTCCTGATCAATCCGGCCGCCATCCTCAAGAATGCCGATCTGGCGGCGGGCCTCGAATTCAATGGCCTGGCCCATGAAGCGCACGGAGTTCACATTCTTGATTTCGCAGCGGGTGCCGAATTTGCCGCCGGGCTTGCGCACCGAGACGTTGACATCGGCGCGGAGCGAGCCCTGCTCCATGTTGCCGTCACAGGTACCGAGGTAGCGCATGATCTGGCGCAGCTTGGTCACATAGGCGCGCGCCTCGTCGGAGGAGCGCATGTCGGGCTTGGAGACAATTTCCATCAGGGCGCAGCCGGAACGGTTGAGATCGACAAAACTCATGCTGGGGTGCTGGTCATGCATGGATTTGCCGGCGTCCTGCTCAAGGTGCAGGCGCTCGATGCCGACATCAACCGTCTTGCCGTCATCCAGATCAATGGTGACCACGCCTTCGCCGACGACGGGCTGCTTGTACTGGGAAATCTGGTAGCCCTGCGGCAGATCGGGATAGAAATAGTTCTTCCGGTCGAAGATCGAATAATTGTTGATTTTGGCTTTCAGGCCGAGCCCGGTGCGCACCGCCTGTTCCACACAGAACGCGTTGATGACCGGCAGCATGCCGGGCATGGCGGCATCCACCAGCGAGACATGGTCGTTGGGTTCGCCGCCGAATTCGGCCGAGGAGCCGGAAAAGAGCTTGGATTTTGAGGTGACTTGGGCGTGGACCTCAAGGCCGATGATGATTTCCCAATCACCGGTTGCACCCTTGATCCAGTCCTTCGATTCCGCCACGCGCTTTTCAGAAATCATTGCTTTCACCTGTATTTGCGCGCCTTGGTACTGGTTTGAGGGCTTGGGTTCAAGCCCCGGGCTTGTCCATTTCACGGCCGATGGCGCGGAACAGCCAGAGAGCTCCCAGAAGCATCAGGCCCACGATTCCAAGGAAACCGTAATCCTGGGTCGTAAACTCAGCGCCGGCCTTTTGCCAAAGCGCCAGAAGCAGAAAACCAAGAAGCAGGATCGCCGCGCCGAGGCTGGCATAGCGCATGGCCTTGAGCAGCAGGCGTTGCAGGGGAGACATGTCGCTCATTTGCTTTCTCTGGCCCGTCTTGGCATGTAGATAGGTGTCTTAACCCGACTGGGCGTGGAAATGTCAAAAAAGAAGACTGATCTCACTTCACTGAAGCCGGAAACCAGACTTGTCGTGGCGGGCCGCGAATATGCGGAACACGGGATCGTCAACCCGGCGGTTTACCACGCCTCCACCATCACCTTCCCGACGGTCAAAGCCCTTTTCGAACGCGACCAGCCCTATACCTATGGGCGCAAGGGCACGCCCACATCGCGGGCGCTTGAAACGGCCATAGCGGCTCTCGAAGGCGGGCATGACTGCAAGGTTTCCTCGTCGGGACTTGCGGCGGTCACGACAACGCTGCTGGCGTTCCTGAAAACCGGCGAGCATGTGCTTATCCCGGACACGGTCTACCATCCGGTGCGCCAGCTCTGCGATAGCGTGCTCAAGGGACTGGGGATCGAGACGACCTATTATGATCCGCTGATCGGGCGGGGCATTGCCGGGTTGATCCGCGCCAATACCAAGGTTGTCTATTGCGAGAGCCCGGGCTCGCAAACCATGGAGGTGCAGGACATTGCGGCGATCGCGGACGTCGCCCACGGCAAGAACTGCATCGTGATACTGGATAATACCTGGGCGGCCGGGTTTTTTTTCAACGCCTTTGCGCATGGCTGCGATGTTTCGGTTCAGGCGGCCACGAAATACATCGTCGGCCATTCGGATGCGATGCTGGGCTCCACGGTCTGCAACGAAAAGACCTGGGGACAGTTCAAGCAGGCATTCGAGACGATGGGGCAATTCGCCGGCCCCGATGACATGTATCTGGCGCTGCGGGGGCTGCGCACCATGAGCGTGCGGCTTGAACGGCACATGCGCAACGCCACGGCCGTGGCGGAATGGCTGCGCGGGCGGAGCGAGGTTGAGAGCGTTCTCCACCCTGCCCTGAGCAATGATCCGGGCCATGCGCTGTGGAAGCGCGATTTCACCGGCGCATCGGGGCTGTTTTCGGTCGTGCTCAAACCCGCATCGGACCAAGCACTTGCCGCCATGCTTGACGGCTTGAGCCTGTTTGGCATGGGCTTTAGCTGGGGTGGATTTGAGAGCCTGGTGGTTCCCTTCAAACCGGTGCGGACCGCCACCACCTGGACGGCGCCCGGCCCGTGCCTCCGCTTCCACATCGGCCTTGAAAGTCCGGATGATCTGATTGGTGATTTAAAACAAGGGTTTGAACGCCTCAAAAAATCTTCTTGAATTGACGGATATAATTCCTATCTAAGATTCCCTGAAGGAGATTGGGATGCAGTCATTTTTTCGGTTTTTCATATTTGTTTCAGCGCTTCTGGCGCTCACCGCCACGGCCTTCGCGCAGGAGGGCGACGATCCGGAGCTCATTTTCAAGAAGACCACCGTATGGCGCCTCCTGTCGCCCGACGCGAAGCTTGCAACCTATGTCATTGATGATCCCCAGGTTGAGGGCGTCGCCTGTTATTTCACCGTGCCCGAGATTGGCGGATGGTCTGGCTGGGCCGGATTTGCCGAAGAACGTTCCGAGACATCGCTGGCCTGCCGCCAGGTGGGACCGGTGACGCTGAAGGCCAAGTTTGCCCAGGGCGAGGAAATCTACCGCCAGCGTCGTTCGCTCTTCTTCAAGAAAATGCAAATCGTGCGCGGCTGCGACGCCAAGCGGAATGTTCTGGTGTATCTCGCCTACACGGACAAGATCATCGAGGGCAGCCCGCAGAACTCAACCTCCACGGTTCCGATCATGCCCTGGGGACCGCTGCCGGCGCCGAACTGCGGAGAATTCCTGAACAAATAACTGCTGCGACATACGGACGTGGCCGAAACCAATCGGCGACAGTCAGTGATATGTAGGCGAATGATTATTCATCAGGGGTTCGGATGCGGACATCGACCACCGCATGCCAAGCTTGTCAGCGAAGGCAAGCCATGTTTCGCCCAGGGATGTCCAGCGCAACCGGGTCTCCTGATCGTCGGCAAGTTGCGCGTGAAGGAAGCAGCGTTCAGCCTGGGCGCGAAATGCCGCGAAGTTGCCACTGCCGATTTTGGGTGCGTCCGCCACGTCTCGAAACTTCTCGGAAAATTAAAGGCCCCGGCAGGAAATCCGCACCTGCCACTTCAGAGACGTTGCCCAATCGAAATCATGATTTCAATTCGCCGGCAAAGTTATGCACTGATTTATTGATCGGACGCCGCAGCGGATTGCGGCAACTCGGGTGCGCAATGGTGAATTGACGCTGGTGCCTCAAGCCGTCATTCTGAACGCATGACATTGGCGCGCCGGCTTGGACTTGCAGCATTGGGGATCGCACTGGGCTCTGCGGCTGGCGGGGGTGCCGGGTTGCTTGCCGGATTGGCCTATATCGAAATTGCCAGCACCTCGGGATTTGAAGGCTATTCGGGTTTCGTCGTGGCGTTCTGGATGCTTGGCGGCGTCACGCTTGGCATGATTCTGGGATTGGTTGTTGCCTACAGGTTTGCGCGAAAACGCAGCACCTAGATCCGGGCCGGGCAGTTCAAGCGACCAGAAATGGTTCCAACTGTTGCTTCCGGCGGATGTAGTATTCCTGATCCGATTCAGGCACCAGGTTTTCCGAGAGCGCGATCCAGTCTTGCGCAAGTTGAATCCATAACCGCTTGGATGCGGGATTTTTCGCCACCTCAGCCCGTGAATAACAAAATTGCGCCTCGGCCCAGTATTCGGAGAACTTACTCTGATTCATGACGCTCCTCACCTTTGCGCCCCCAAAGAAGGGCACTAACCGGACTCTTTTATGGAGACATTGAGGCAAAAGTGGCGCCGCTCGCAATTGGGGCTTGCCCGCCAATGGCAGAATTCTCAGACCCTGGCGCAAGTCTCCGCTCCTGCCCGGTGCATACTTCGCTCTCGACGCTATCAGAAGCTAACCGACCAGGATCACTCCCTCATGCCAAAAAAAAGGCCCGCCATTTTTCAGCGCGGCCATAAAACTGGCCTCCCCGCAAAAGGCTCCTGACACTGAAAAGGCCCTGCCGCCAGCACGGAGACAGGGCCCGGTCACTGGTTCAGAGTGAACCAGAACGCGTCCAAAAGGGCAAACCAATGGACGCATGCTCCAATGCGAGGCTGGTCGCGCAAGACTGGAGCCACCGCTTAACCGAAGTAGGCTGCGATTTGTTCCAACGACTTAGGTGCGGCGAACCGAGTCACCGGCTTCAATGATGGTCTGGATTAAAGCGGCGGCCACAGCATTGGTTCTGTCCAATGTTTCAGTTTCAGTAGTGGTTGTAACGCTTCCCTTATCTTGGTTCAAAGGCATTTTGGCCTCCTTCCGCCACTGCACTAATCTAAATCAGTGTGAACCGCTGAAATTTCTGTAATAGGCGGAAGCCCAAAGTGACGGGACTTGCTTTGAAGTCGTCAGTGCGACGCAAGAGAGTGACCTAAAAAGCTCTTTTAGAAGTGCCAATCCAGACCGGCTCGGACGACGATTACATCGTTTAGGGACAGAGAATCGCCGTCATCGGAATCAAGAGTTAGCTCACTGGTGTCTTTTGTCTCGTCAAAGATGTAATACAAACCTTCGAGGCGCAGAGAAGCATTTTCAGTAATAGCATATGCGGCCCCGCCACCGACAACACCACCAAAGGCGTTGATGTCAACTGAACCGGTATCTTGTCCTGGACCAGCATTATTTATGACTGTGAATTCACCGTTTGCATAAGCCAGGCCACCAGTAACGTAGAACAAGGCGCGGTCCGCTGTCACGCCAGCGCGCAAGCGCAGTGAGGCAAGAGCATCAAACTCAAATTCAATGCGGCCGCTTCCAATGAAATCGCCGACATCATCGTCCCAACCAGTTAAGCTGGCGTCGGCCTCTAGGCCCCAGAAAAATCCATCGATTTGCCAGTTATACCCGGCCTGGATTCCACCCAGGAAACCTTTGACGTCAAGGTCATCACCATACGTGGCTTCTGCTGGAGAACCAGGAAGCTCGTCGCTATCGAAAATTCCATCAGTTTTCGCTTCGCCATAACCCGCATGCAGACCCACATAGCCGCCGCTCCAATCGTATGCTGGATCACCTAAATCTGCAGCAAATGAAGGGGTCACGAGGCCTAAGCCCGATACCAATAAAACCGACGCCAAAAGGTGTGTTTTCATTGCGATAATTCCCTGTGCGACCCCTGTCCCAAGGAGTTTCTACCAGAATTGATGAGCAGGAGTCGCTATGCTTTAGAAAGTTCCCTGGTGTTGCAACTCAGCAACTCTTCGCAATTTTCATCGTTCAGCGAGGACTGCCGTCAACTATGCTTCTTTGACGAGATTGACTCCCGCAGGAATTTGTTCTTTTTTCGTTCCATGGTCCGTCACAAAGGCGCAAATCAAAAACCCTGCCTTATCCAGCGGCTTCGCGGTCAATAGCACCACGGCTGGGACGCAAAGGAGTTTGTGCCGCCGCCAGAAATTCAGACTGAGGCGGCCGACGAATTGCAGCGCATGGAATATCGGCTCTCGCTTCATAAGAACTATTTGACGGCAAAGGGATTGTTTGCGGAATTTGTGGAGTGGGCTGATACTGCCGTTCGGAGGTTGAGCAAATGACATCTCGCCGGGAGGAATGCCGCGGGGGATACATCATTCAGGTAATGGCGGCGCCGCGGGATTGAACCGCCAAGAACCCTCATGCTTAAGAAAAAATGCTGTTGATCCAGTCTCTATGAGCTTGGATGACGCGATCACGTTCTTTCAAAGCATTTTCCCACTCGTCATTGTCCGGCGAGATAATGCCTGGCCGCACGAGTGAAAGTGGATGCGCGTGGCACTTCTTCTTCGCTTCTTGAATCCGGGCAATATGCCATCGGTCGAGCGCTTCAATATCCATGACTGTTCTCCTTTTAGGCGGACAATCTAGCCGATCTTGGCCAGGCCTATCGGGGTTTGTCGCCTATCTCTTCCCTGCGCCCCAGCTCACAGGAGGCAATACCAACTGATACCGACGACTGCGGATGCTGAACAGAACGATATCAAAGAGACGTAGACCATAATCGCGCTTATGGCACACGGCATGGGCCGGCCCAGATCGAAACCAAAAAGGGAGCTTGAGGGAGGTCTCATTGCGTGCTGCTCGTATTTCAGTGAACAAACGCGACCAAAGCGTATGTAAAGCAATGAGGTCAAGAGGCCCAAAACCAAAAAAGCGATTCCAACAATGGCAGGCTTCGCGAACGATGCATACCGCACCCACTCGACGGTAGATTGGAGAAAAGCTAGAATAGCAATAATTCCTGCGCCATTGATGAGTATCAATGCTCTGGCTATCTCCAAATCCATGTTGGCGCGCAGCTCAACGCCCTTGGATAATTCCACCATCTCAGCCCTTACCTTTCTTCAACGCCAACTCGACCAGGCGGCGGATTGCTGCGGAGCGTGAGGGCTTGTCCGTTTGCTTCGATGCCCACTGGTCTATTGACGTGCGCATCTCCTCAGACAGACGAATTGCGCTGACCGGATCTTTACCAGTTGCCGGACGGCCACGTCGCTTTTTGGGTACTACATCTATTGACGGCATAAAAAATGGGTACTACACAATATCGAGTCGGACAAGGTGATGAGTACTGCCCGGCGCAACCCACAACACATTAATGGAGGCCAAAAATGGCTGTTCTTCCAGATAGCGCAACTGCGCCCAAAATTCAGAACCATGTCTCAAGCCAGACGCCGGAGCCTAACATTTATACACGTCAGTTGTACTTAGACATTGAACATGACGTCCTTGAGTTGTTCGGTGGCGTGGTTGCACTAACCGCTTTTGCAGAAACAATTTTCAATGACACTATCGACATTCGAGGGCGTACTGATTTTCGCGTACATGAAGAAGAAAGGGAAGCGTTGTTTGTTCTGATCTTTCTAGTCAACCGGCACGCACGCGCCATCCGCGACCGCTTTAACGAGGAACAAAAGAAATCCGCTCTCTTATCATGACGGGCTAGTCGAATAAGCCCGATCGGAAACGGTCGGGCTTTCCGTTTCAAGTGCCTCTAAGAGCAGCCAATAAAGGCTGGAATGCCTTTTCCAAGATTTTCTCTTCAAACACGACATAGAAGGGAAATTTTACTTCAATGTATGGATGTTTCTTCCCGTTTTGATAATCCAAGAACTTGCCGCCTTCCTTGCGGGACGCACGTTCAAAAAGTTCGCGATATCGTC
>Ga0307505_10002334_pt1 | contig 13382 bp, 12 predicted proteins | sample 23_S_MG_FD_202183 | JGI IMG/M metagenome (GOLD analysis project Ga0307505, IMG submission 202183) | Soil microbial communities from Populus trichocarpa stands in riparian zone in the Pacific Northwest, United States - 23_S | ecosystem: Environmental > Terrestrial > Soil > Riparian zone > Trees...
AATGTCCGTTCGGCGATTGCAGCCGGAAACCATGAGCACACAGATCGCGGGAATCAGCAGCGTTATCCTGAACGTCATCTTGACTTCAGGCTACGCCGGGAAGCCACGGGCCGGTGTGCCGTCTAGAACACGTCGGTTTGCCAATAGGCGATGCGGGGGTCAGCGAGGTCGGGGGCGCCAGCGGCAATCGGCCACGGCGCGTCACCGATCGGCCGAATCATCATGATCTCAGGCGCCGGCATTTCGGCGACGATCCGGACCTGCGGCGGCCGGAGATCCGCCGGCAGCCATCCGTTCATGCGGAGCAACGGATCCGCCGGTGTGCGCGCGGCCAGCACCTGGAGGATCGCGCCCACACGCGCGCCGCTGGGATCGCGATCGCCACACTCTTCCAGGACCGCGCCGGCGGGTCCGCGGGTGATGAACACATAAGCGGCGGGCCGATGGCCTTCCTCGGCGACAAAGAATTCGACCTCGCGCAGCCCGGCCGGACCAAAGCCCGCCAGCAACCGGCGTCTCGCGAAGCCGAACCCAATCAACTCCGGCGATCGTTCGAGCGAGAACGTCTGCCCTTCGCCATACCGGGCGGAAATCTCCGCGATCAACGGAAGATCGGTCGTCTCGCCTGACCGAACGAACGTTGCCGGGGCGCCACGGCCAGACTTGGGCACGACGGCGAGCGTCGCCCACGTGCGCGGAAGGACGCGAAAGCCGAGGGACTCGTAGAACGGCGATCCGATTTCCGAGAACAGCAGCGCGTAGCGGCAGCCTCGCACGGACCCGTCGGCCAGCATGGCCTCGATCAACTCGCGCGCGTGGCCGCGGCCACGGCGATCGCCGGGCGTGAAGACGGCGCCAATCCCGAGAACCGGCGCGGGGTCGCCACCGACGCGGGCGTGAAAATCGTAGCGCTTGGCGCTCGCCAGCAGGGTCCGATCGTTGGTCCAGGCCATGCGCCGGAGATGGTCGCGGCCCCAGGCGGTGGCCAGCTGGGCCCGGTTCCACGACCGGTAGGCATCGCGGCTAAGTCCTTCTCCCCAAATGGGATACGTGCCGTCCATGATCTCGTCTGTCCGATCCTGGTCCGCCGTAATCAGTTGTGGCACTTTTGGTCTGTGTCCTTTCGCCCGAGTACAGGTCTAATTGCTCATGATGCGCAACATACTCGTTGGTCGCAGGGCAACCCGAGTCGCGGTTCTGGCGGCACTCCTCACAATGTCCACCGGTCTGCTGCAGGCCCAGAAGGGCGCAGTGCCCGGCAAGCCCGATACTCGAACCATCGCACATGTGCTGGATCGGATCGGCTTTGGCGCAAGACCGGGCGATGTCGCCCGCGTCCAGCAGGTCGGCCTCGCGGCGTATATCGACCAGCAACTCCATCCGGAGCGTATCGCGGATGGCGCACTGTCGGCGCGATTGAGCGAGTTCACCACGCTGTCCATGAGTTCGTCGGAGCTGGCGCAGGAGTATTTCGTCCCGGCGGACCAGGCGCGCCGAATGCAGCAACAGGCGCAGGCGCGAGCGGCGGCAACGAATCCGGCAATGACGGGTGGGGCCACGACCGGCGGATCGACGATGATGGCGCCGCCGGCCCCGAATCAGCCACAGACCCCGCCGTCACCGGAACAGCGCATGCTGCAGCAACGGCAGCAAACGGTCGTGCAGGAATTGATGCAGGCGAAGCTGCTGCGCGCGACGATGTCGGAGCGGCAGTTGGAAGAAGTGCTGGTGGACTTCTGGTTCAACCACTTCAACGTGTATCTGCAGAAGGGCCAGGTCCGGCAGTACGTGACCGAGTACGAGCGCGATGCGATTCGGCCGCACGTGCTGGGTAACTTCCGTGAACTGCTCGGCGCCACCGCGCACAGCCCCGCGATGCTGTTCTATCTGGATAATTTTCAGAGCCGAACCCCCAACGCGCCGCCACAGGGCCGCGGCCGCCAGGGTGGGGCCAACTTCCCGAACCTGCAGCAGCGCCTGAACGATCCCAACCTGACGGCGGAACAGCGGCAGCAGATCATGGCGCGCCTCAACCAGATCGATCCGCAGCAGCGCCGGCCGCAGGGCGGACTGAACGAGAACTACGCCCGCGAGTTGATGGAACTGCATACGCTCGGAGTGGACGCCGGCTACACACAGCAGGACGTGATCGAAGTCGCACGCATCCTCACCGGCTGGACGATCGATCGGCCGCAGCAGGGCGGCGGCTTCGTGTTCCGGTCCGAGATGCACGATACCGGCAAGAAGACCGTGCTCGGCAAGGTGTTCGAGTCCGGCGGGGAAAAGGAAGGCGAACGCCTGCTCGACATGCTGGCCATGCACCCGAAGACGGCGCACCATGTTTCATACAAGCTCGCGCAGCGGTTCGTGGCCGATGAACCGCCGGCGGCGCTCGTCGACCGCGCCGCGAAGAAGTTTCTGGAAACGAAAGGCGATCTCCGCGAAGTGACGCGCGCGATCGTCACGTCGCCCGAGTTTTTCGACACGAAGTACTTCAACGCCAAAGTAAAGACACCGCTCGAATTCGTCGTCTCAGCCGTGCGCGCGACCAACGCGAACGTGAACAACGCGCAGCCCATGGTGCAGGCGCTGCAGCAACTGGGCATGCCGCTCTACGGGGCGCAGCCGCCGACCGGATACAGCATGACCGCCGATGCCTGGGTCAACACCGGCGCGCTGATCAACCGCATGAACTTTGCCGTGCAACTGATGAACGGCGGCCAGCCGCAGCAGGTGGCGCCCGGACGCCGAGGCCAGCCGGGCCCCGATGGGATGCCGACGCGGCCGATTCAAGGGCAGGGCCAGGGACGTGGCCAGCAGCAGATGCAGCAGCAGGCACAGCGTCAGGCGTTGCTCACGGGCCGCGGCCCCCTCCAGGTGGATGTGCGCGCGCTCGCGCCGGACACGACCGAGGCGTCCGTCGAACGCGTGATCAACATGATCCTGGCCGGCGAGGCATCGGATGCCACGCGCCAGACGATCGGCCGCGCGACGACGCCGCAACAACTGGTGGCGCTGACGCTCGGTTCACCGGAATTTCAGAAACGCTAGCGGGAATTGAGGCCAACATCATGATGACACGACGCATCTTCCTCAAGAACGGCAGCGCGGCACTTGTCAGCCTGGGCTTCACGCCCGTGTTCATCGCGCGCGCGGCGCAGGCTGCGCAGACACGCAAGAAGATCCTCATCGCGATCTTCCAGCGCGGCGCGGTCGATGGCTTGAACATGGTCGTGCCGTTCGGTGAGCGCGCGTATTACGCCAACCGCCCGTCGATTGCGATCCCGCGTCCGGGCACCGAGGGCGGCGCGATCGACCTGGACGGATTCTTCGGTCTCCACCCGCGCATGGCGGCGCTGCAGCCGTACTTCAAGGACGGCGACCTCGCGATTGTCCACGCGTGTGGATCGCCCGATGAGACGCGCTCGCACTTCGATGCGCAGGACTACATGGAGAGCGGCACGCCCGGCCGGAAGAGTACGCGCGACGGGTGGATGAACCGCTACCTGCACGCGAAGGAGCACGCCGAGAAGTCCACACCGTTCCGCGCCGTGGCGCTCACACAGGCACTGCCCCGGACGCTGCAGGGCACGGCGCCCGCGCTGGCGATCGGCCAGCTCGGCCAGTTCGGTATCCGCGCGGGCATGGATGGCGACATGATGTCCAACGGTTTCGCGTCTCAGTACGCCCAGGCCGCCGATGCCATGCTCGGCGCCACGGGACGCGAGGCCTTCGATGCGGTGAAGATGCTCAAGGACGCCAACCCGCAGGGGTATCAGCCCGCCAACGGCGCCGAGTATCCGCGCACCGGCTTCGGCGAGGCCATGCGGCAGATCGCGCAGATCGTCAAGGCCGACCTGGGCCTCGAAGTCGCGTTTGCGGAACTCGGCAACTGGGACCACCACGCCAACGAGGGCAGTTCCACAGGCCAGATCGCCAATCGCCTCGATGAGTTCGCCAACGGCATCGCGTCGTTCGCGCGTGACATGGGCCATCGCATGGCCGATGTCGTGGTCGTGACGATGTCCGAGTTCGGACGCACGGTGCGGGAAAATGGCAACCGCGGCACCGACCACGGGCACGGCAACGCAATGCTCGTGCTCGGCGGCGACGTGAAGGGCGGCAAGGTCTACGGCACGTGGCCGGGCCTCGAACGCGAACAGCTCTACGAAGGCCGCGACCTCGCCATCACCACGGATTTCCGCGATGTATTCGCCGAGTGCGTCACCGGACACCTGGGTGCACGGGACATCTCGCAGGTTTTTCCGGGACACACCTACGCGAAGAAGCTCGGGTTCATCAAGACCTAGCGCCCTACTTCACGGTCATCGTGATCTTCGACCTGATGTCGCTGGTCAGCGATTCGGTCTTCCCGTCGACGTTCAGGCCCATGACCAGGGAGATCGTCGAGTCCATGGTCGTGGGCGCCGCCAGCGCGGCGAACCGAACCGTGGTGGTCCCCGACCCGGATCCGGTGAGTTTCTCGAGACGGGCCTGCTCCGCGGCCGGCGTACCGGGTTTGCTGGCTGACTGCGGCGGCGCCGTTTGCCCGGTCTTCACCGTGATGGTCGCCCTGGCGGCGTCGAGCCTGACGAGCTCATATTCGGACCGCTTGAACATCGTCAGTCCGTCTTTCTCGACCGTCTCCCGGATCTCCCATTTTGCGCCCACACCCACGGCGGCTTCCGGGAGCGGCGTGAACAGATATTCGATCGTCGCGGATTGCTCAAGCGAGGCGCGCACCGCGGGATCCTCGATACGGTCGAGGTTCATCTTCATGGACTTCGTGATCCCGCGCGACGTGATGGTGCCGGTGCCGCCCAGGCCCTTCAGCAACGCGAGTCCCATCGCCATCAGCGCCGCGACAGATTCATCCGGCCCCGCGGCACCGGCCCGCGCGTCGGTGAAGGTCATGCCGAATGTAATGTCACCCGACGTTGCAACGTCGGTCACGCGCAGATCGATCACCATGATGGTCGGCGGCATCGACATGGACACGCCGGCCAGATGCATGACGTTGGTGACCGACTGCGAAATTTCGACGGTGGACTTCGCTCCTCTCGCCACGGTGTAGCGCAGCGCACGGCGGGGCGCGGCGCCCGGCGCCACCAGCGTCACGTCCACCGGCGCCCCTGGCGCGGGATACCCCGGCATCGTCGGCACCTGGGGCTGAGCACTGAGCGCGGTCGTGGCGGCGTACACGATAAGCAGATGCAGAGCGACAGGGCGGGGGGATGTCACGGAAAGCGCCTCCGGCCCGAATGGTAGCCCAGATATCGTTCCCAGCCCTTTGCCCTTTGCCCTTTGCCCTTCTGTTAATGTCTCCCCCGTGAACATCCGGGATCTGCCAACTCCATTCGTCGTGATCGACCGCGCCCGCGTGCGCGCGAACATTGCCGCCATGCAGACGCTCGCCACCGGCGCGGGCGTTGCGCTTCGGCCGCATGCCAAGACGCACAAGAGCCCGGCCATCGCGCGCTGGCAACTGGAGGCCGGCGCCGTCGGGATTTGCTGTGCCAAGCTCGCCGAAGCGGAAGTCTTTGCCGAGGCTGGCGTCACGAACATCCGGCTGCCCTATCCGGTCAATCCCTCCAATGGCGAGCGCGTGCGGGCGCTGCTCGCGCAGGGCGTGACGCTGTCGATCATCGTGGATGATCTCGAGGTCGCGCGCGGATGGTCGCGCGCGCTGGCCGGCAGCGGACATCGGCTGGATGTGCTGGTGAAAGTGGACGTCGGGTTTCATCGATGCGGGATCGATCCCGACTCGCCGCGCGCGCTCGAAACGATCAAGGGTGTTCGCGATCTGAGCGGCCTGTCGTTCCGGGGCCTGTTGAGCCATGCCGGCCACAGCTACGGCGCCGGATCCGCGCACGAACTGGCGCAAGTCGCGGATGCTGAAACGTTCGAACCCTTGCCGGCCGGGCGCGCGAGGCCGGTATCGAAATCCCGGAAATCAGTGTCGGCTCCACGCCAACCGCGCGGTTCATCCCGTTGCAAAAGGGCGCGACGGAAATGCGGCCGGGCAACTACGTCTTCTTCGACCGCACACAGGCGGGATTGGGCGCGACCACGCTGTCGGGATGCGCCATGTCCGTGATCGCCACCGTGGTCAGCCGGCCCGTCGCGTCGCGCGTGGTGTTCGACGCCGGCAGCAAGACGCTATCGTCCGACGCCGCGCGCGGCTTCGGCAGCTCAACCGGGTACGGCACGGTCTATTCGAATCTGGAAGCCGACGCGCCGGAGCTCTCGATTGCGATCGAGCGCCTGTCTGAGGAACACGCCGTCGCGCGCGTGATGCCCAACTGCACGCTGAAACCCGGCGACCGCGTCCGCATCCTCCCCAATCACGCCTGCGTGGTCACCAACCTCGCGAGTGAACTGCTGCTCGCCGACGGACTCGAGGTCGTGGATCGAATCCCGGTGGAGGCCAGAGGCAAGAACTACTGACACCGACGATGGAACTGCTGTTACACTCCCGTCCATGGCTGCCCCCAAGTCCGTTCCCGGTGAAGCACTCGGCATGGTGGAGACGCGCGGATTCGTCGGCATGATTGAAGCCACCGACGCCATGGTCAAGACCGCGAATGTCGTCTTTGTCGGCTGGCAGAAGGTGGACGCGGGACTCGTCACCGCCATCGTCCGTGGCGACGTGGCCTCCGTCAAGGCGGCCACCGACGCGGGCGCCGCAGCTGCGCGCAAAGTCGGTGAGTTGGTTGGTGTGCACGTGATTCCCAGACCAGCCGACGGCCTGGGCGATATCTTCCCGATCGACTAACAGCGCCGGATGGGCCTGCCAGGGCCTGGCGATCCTATCGGCGATGGACCTTCTGCAGGTTCTCCTCGAGCACGACCGGCGGCGGCTCTCCAAGCACATCGGTCAACGCGTCAACCTGGTCGGGACTGAGGTTGTCGAACATCACGGAAAAACCCATCGCCGGCTCGACATAACGCACTGTCGCCGGAATCTCGACTGACCGGCCATTCACGGGCATGACAACCGTGACAATGGTGCGTTCAGACACGCCGGGCGACGTCATGGTCTGGAGGTAGCATCCACCCCAGCTGATGTCGGAGATCCTGCACGGCGATGCCCCGGAATGACCTCGGTAGGTCCCGTCAAGAGGCTGGATGATTCGAGGATACTGGCGGCGTTCCTTCATGCCTGGCGACTGCTCGCAACCCGCTTATCGACCCCTGACCCGCAGGAGATTAGCGGGCCATCCGCTGGACCTAACGGGTGACGACTTTGAAACCGGCGATGTCCTGCCCCAACCGGCCGGCCGCCCAGGCGCGAATCGCGTCCCGGCTTGCCGCCTCCCGCGGTGGCATCCAGGCGTCATCGGCGAGATCGAGGGCGATTGGTCGCCCGGACGCCAACGCGGCATCAAGTACGCCAGCGGGGTCGGCGGGCCAGTCCCACCCGGGACAGACGAGGTCAAAATCCCGCCGGGCGAGAATCGTGGCGCCAAGCCGCGCGAACGAACAGTAGTGCCCCGGCACAAGTAACGTACCGGCCGGAAGTCTGGCGATGCGCTGCATCACCGCGGTTCCGCGCGCGGCAACGGCGCGGGACGGCTGCGCGACAATCGGGACCAGCATCAACGGCACGACGAGGGCGGCGATCGCCAGGCGCGGGCGCGCAGACAGCCAGATCGCCGCAGCGGGAAAGCACGCGAGCGGAACCGTCGCGAGCATGTAGCGCGGACTGAACGATCCATCGGGATAAAACAACAGCACCGCCGTCGCCAGCGCAGCAGGCAGCGATACCGCCAGCCAGCGTCCTGCCGGGCGGCGCAGCAACATGACGAGACCCACGATCACGGGTACCGGGCCCGCCGCCAAGACCCAGATAAGCGGCGCGACCAGCTGCCACGCGCCCACGCGCTCGGACACTGTCGACTTCGCCATGGACTGCGCCCACTGTGTGAGCGCCGGTGGCGGAAACAACCAGACCACGACGACGAGGGCGCCGGACATGACCGCGAGGGTAAGGATGGCGCGGCGGCCGAGGAGCCAGATTATTGCGACGATGTGAACCGCGGCGGTTTCGCGCGTGAGGATAGCCGCTGCGAGCAAAACACCGGCGAGCGCCGCGCGCGAACCGGCAGCCGCGACCAGCGCGAGTATCGACAACGCCAGCGCCGGCCCGTCAGTGAGCACTTGATGCGACGAATGCACGAACGACGGCGACAGGGCGAGCAACGCGCCTGCGGCGATCGCGGCCCGGCGATCGAGCCCAAGGCGAAGCGCGAGCGTGGCCATCGCCGGCGCGGCGGCAGCGCTGACGATCGACCAGAACCAGCGCAAGACGGGCTCGGCGGACGCTGGCTCGACGCCGGCATCGAGAACCAGTCGGGACACCAGCAGAAACAGCGGGCGTCCCAGCAGGAGTCCGCTCGGGCCACCTTCGATCGCCAGGCGCACGTAATCGCCGGCATCCCAATAGACGAGCCCGTGCGTGCCGACTGCGGCCGAGGCCACCAGGGCCAGCAACCACAGGCCGATGAGGTCGGTGGCACGCATACCGGGTCCTTCGCCAGCAGCTATCGGCGCACCATCTCACGGCGCTCGAGATTGAGCTCGATCTCCGCCCGCGTCAGCCAGACGGGTTTCAGTTGCTTGTTCGCGAATAACTCCAACTGGTCGCCGATGTGAGACGAACCAGGCTGGGACGCGTTGCCATAGCTGATGAGCGAGCGGGCTCGGACGGTGGGGCCGAACTCGATCGTGGCCACGTAGCTGTCGCCGCCGGTGGCGCGCATCTTGCCATCCTTGTCTTCGGCGAATCCGACAACGCGGAAAATGCCGAGGTCGCCGGGTCCGCCGTTCGCCGGCAGATCGCGACCGCCCACGCGCAGCCGATACACCTCGCCCCAGGGCACATCGATCGCGCCGTGCGCCTTGGTGACGAGGTCGGCGGCCTCAACCAGCGTGCGGACCGCCTGAGCTGGATTCGCAAGTCCTCGCGGCGATGTCATCGCTTCCGCCTCACTCCATCGCACGGCAAACACGTTGCCCGCGCGGACCGCCCGGCGGTACCACGCTTCGAAGAGGACGGCGCCGCGACTGTCGGCGTTCGCCGATCGATCCCATTTCTCGAGTACCAGCGCAGCCTCCGCCGCGGCGCCACCGGCGGTTCTTGCCGCGGGAATCAAGTCGTCCAGGACGCGATCGGCCAGCAGCATCCGTGTCGAGTGTTTGTATTCGACGAACTCGTCCAGCGTGATCGATGCGTCGGCGGCCATGAGCCTCGCCGACTGCTGCGCGCGCAGCGACATGCCACGCGGCGCCATGTAGCGCGGAAAGACGTTCGCGTCGATCGCCGCCGGAAACGTCGTCGTCCACGGCGGGTCGTTCGCGTTCTGCAGCCATCCGCTCGGTGGATCGACGATGCGTGGCAGTTCGGCATACGGATGCGTGTTCGTCCACAGGGTCGCCGCGCTCGTGCCGGGCACGATGCCCGACCAGTCGTAGTCGCCGGCCGGGCGCACCGGCGTCCGCCCGCCGAAGACGTGCATGATGTGCCCGTCACGGTCGGCGTACATCACGGTGAAAAACGGCATCTGCAACGGGCGCTCGGCTGCGTCAAATTCCGCGAGCGTGCGGGCGCGCAGCATGCTCCAGTACTGACGCAGGATGTTCGGTTGATCGATGCCCGCCACCCGCAACGCCAGCGCTTTGCCTTTCATGTCGCGGACGACGGGGCCGTGCACGGATTCGCGAATCGTGAGCGGTTCGTCTTTCAGGGAGCCGTCCGCCTGGCGGATCCGCAGGGTCTCGGTGCGCGTGTCGAACGCGCGAATGCCGTCGTTCCAGCGGTAGCCGCCGTCGGCCAGCGCGAGTTCGTACAGGTCAGCGGCGTCTATGGTGTTGTTGGTGTGGCTCCATCCCAGCCGGTCATTGAACGCGATGCCGGGGAATGGCATGCCAACGAGCGTCGCGCCATAAGTCATGGTGCCTGGTACGACGACCTGCGCTTCGAACCACGTGAAGAAATCTGACCACGGCAAATGCGGATTGGCGAGAAGTAAGGACCGCCGGGACGCCGATCGAGCCGGCGCGACGGCCCATGTGTTGGAGCCGGCGTCGGACCAGCGTCGCATCTGCGCGTCGAGCGATTGCGGATTGGCGACAAACGCAAAGTGGACCACCCGCTGCAGGTGCGCCAGCACGTCGTCGGGGGTTACGGGCAGGACGATCTTGACGTCGGGCGCGATCCGCGCCGCGTGCAGAGTGGCGTACGCATTGACGCCGGCGACGAACGCGGAGAGCGGCGATCGCATTTCGGGCGCCTGTTCCTTGACCCATCGTGAGGCCCGCGCCGGCACGCCCATCGTCCGCACCCACCGGTCGGTGTCGGCGTAGGTGGCGCCCCAGTACTCCGCGCCGCGGCCGCGCGCCTGGCCGTAGAGGCGCAGCATCAAGTCGCCGTGATTCTGCATTTGCGCCCAGCCAAACGCGTAGAAGGCGCTGTCGATGTCGGGCGCGAAGATGTGCGGCACGCCCCAGCGATCCCAGAGAATGTCGGTCGCGCCGGCAGACGACGTCTGTGACGTCGTCGATGTGGCGGAGATCGGCGCTGGCGGGGCAATGGTCGCCGCGGCCACGAGACACAGAACGAGAAGGATTCGGAGTGTGAGCTGCACGAGGCCGTAGGATGGCACAGTCCCGGAAAGTCAGCCAAACCAAGGACTCTTGTCGCGGACTTGCGCGGACTATCCCACAGGGCTCGCGCGCGACAGAAACGTAAAGGGCTGATATTTCGCCGAAACACGCCTGATCTTGGTTCGCGGAGGCAGGTCAAACATGGACCGCCCTTTGCCTGAGAGAGGGTGTCGGCCCGCTTCGGGCAAGGGGTGCATCGTGAAGATACTTCGAAATTTTGTCCTCGTCGCCACGGTCCTGCTGGTTGCCACGCCGGCACGGGCGGCCTCGATTTCGATCGTGGTCGGCGACAAGGACTGGTTCGGCACGGGCCTGGTCGGGCAGATTCCCGGCACCAGCCTCGGTCCGTGGCTTGGCAATCCGGCGCAGGGCCTCTTCGATCAACGATCAGCCGGCGAGCAGGCCGCGACCAACGGCGCGCACCTCACGGACATCTATTCCGCGCTGTACTTCGACTACGCGAGCATCGGGTCGACATGCAACCCGGCCAACAACCCCGGCTGCACGCCCAACGGCGACACCGGCTCGGTAATCATTCCGTATGCAGGCACGCTGCTCTCCGGATCGATTTCGATGTTGATGGGTGACTTCGAATGCGCGACGTGGGGCAGCATCACCGCGGCGATCAACGGGGTGGATGTACCGTTCTGCTTCCAGGACGGATTCCGTGGGACGGCGCTCCGCACGTTCGCGTTGACGCCGCAGATGATTGCCGTGGCCAACATCACGGGCCGATTCGAGATGACGTTCAATCACACGGGCGGCTACGACGTGGACGGCAACTGGTTTGGGTCGCTCGATTACTTCGCGTTCGACTACTTCGAACTGAACGCGGAAGTGTCGCCCGTCCCGGAACCAGGCACGCTGGTGTTGTTCGCGATTGGCCTGGCCGGCCTCGCGGCATGGAAGCGGCTGCGCGTCTGACGGCAGCCTGCGCGCGCGCTCAGGTGTTCTTCTTCTGTCGCGCGCGACGTTTGGCGCGGCCTTGCACTGGTTTCAGTGGCAGACCGTCACCGGTGATCAGCGGCTGCGTGGGATCGACGAGCAGATCGAAGATGTGACCGTGCCGTGTGCGCAAGAACAGGCCCTTGCCGTCGGTCAGCAGTCGCATTTCTCCCGCGTCATCCAGCGTTTCTGACAAACGACGTCTGAAGCAGTCGCGGAGCGTATCCATCATCTGCTTGAGGGCGGCCGGCGCGAATCCGCGCCGGCGCAAGTCGGCGAGCGCCAGCAGCTCCAGCACGTCGACCGGGGTGTAGCGGCGCTCCGTGAATCCGCCCAGGCTCGTCCGGCGCGACGCAATCGCCGAGAGAAACACGCGCGTCGAATCCCATCCCTGCAGCTGACGCGCCGTCAACCCAGTGAGGGCGGCCACTTCCCGTGAGGAATAGCTCGTCTTGAGTCGCATGATTGCCTGGCCGGGCGGTCGAAGCCGCGCTAGGTGGCCATCCGTGCCGCAATCATGTCCGATTGCCTGGCGCCGTCAAAGTCCTTGGCGGAGACGCCGGCGTCACTGTGCGTGGACCACGCGACCGTGACGCGGCGGTAGCTGACGTGCAGATCCGGGTGATGATCCGCCGCTTCGGCCTCGAACGCGAGCCGGGTAACAAAGGTGACCGCATCCGGAAAGGTCGCGAACGTGAAGAGCTTGCGGATCGCGTTCTCTTCGAACGTCCAGCCAGGACAACTCGTGAGTCGATCCGCGATTTCCTCGGGTGACAATTTCATTGGGGCACTCCTGATTGTGAAGCCGGCGCGCGAAACCGATCGGGCGATGTCGCGGACATGGCAGGATCGACCACGCGATCGAAAACATAGCGCGAGACGAGGCTGGCCGTGAGCGGCGCGAGCAGAATGCCGTTGCGATAGTGACCCGTCGCGTACGTCACGTTCGGCGCGAAGCTGGATGGCCCAATGATCGGAAGGCCATCGACCGTGGACGGCCGGAGGCCGACGCGGACCTCGCGCACGCCCGCGTGCCGCGTATCCGGCAAAAGCTGGATGACCGCGGCCGTCAATGACTGAACGCCGGCGACCGTCGTCGATTCGTCGAATCCCACGTCTTCCACGGTGGCCCCAACCAGGAGCGTGCCATCGGTCCAGGGAACGGTGTAGCACGCCGAGCCCCACACGACGCGCGTCGCCGGCGGACCGCCGGCCCACTGCAGATGCAGCAATTGCCCGCGAATCGGACGCACCGGCAGCGCGGCCTGGCCTGCGACGCGCACGCGGCGCGACCAGCTGCCGGCGGCGATCACGACGTGATCGGCGGTGTAGTGCCGGGCGCCGGCGCGAATGTCGACGCGTCCTGCGACCGGCGCGACCTCAACAGCTTCGACCGGCGACTCAAACACGGCGCCCGACAATCGGGCGCTTTGCACGAGCGCCGCCACCAGCGCCGGCACGTGCACGAACCCGTGACTATGGATGCAGAGCGCGCCGATGGCTGCCGCCGAGACGGCCGGTTCCGCGGCCCGCAGTGCATCGCCTTCCAGCCATTCGTTCCTCACCCCCGTCTCGTCGAGCCACGCCCGCGCGGTCTCAAGCCGCGCCGCTTCATCGTCAGAGAGCGCGACCTCGAGCGTGCCGCTGCGCGAATAGTCGACAACACGCCCGCTCCGCTCACGGACGCCCATCAAGAACGGATCAAACAGATCGAGGCTACGCGCGCAAAGGTCGAGGAGCGTGGTCTGGCCGTGCGCCTCGATATAGGGCGC
>Ga0307505_10002335_pt1 | contig 13380 bp, 17 predicted proteins | sample 23_S_MG_FD_202183 | JGI IMG/M metagenome (GOLD analysis project Ga0307505, IMG submission 202183) | Soil microbial communities from Populus trichocarpa stands in riparian zone in the Pacific Northwest, United States - 23_S | ecosystem: Environmental > Terrestrial > Soil > Riparian zone > Trees...
CCCCGGAACGGGGAGGATCTCAAAAATCGACCTTGTCGTAATGCGCCGGGGGGACGATCACTTCCATCCGCTCGCCGAGCAAGGGCCGGAAACCGGGCCGCGACTTCATGACGGCGTACCAGTCCTTGGTCTGCTTGTGGCCGCGCCAGTCGAGCGCGCCGAGATAGTCGATCACGCTTAGATGCGCCGCCGCGGTGAAATCGGCGAGGCTGAGGCCCGGACCGGCCAGCCAGCGGCGATGGTCCATGAGGTAATCGACATAATCGAGATGCTCGGAGGCGATCCGCATCGCCTCGCGCAAGACGCGGGTGTCGGGGCTCTCGCGGCTGACCAGACGCTTGCGCATCCGCTCGTTCATCAGCGGCTCGACGGCCTCGCGGTAGAGCTTCTGGTCGAACCATTCGGTCAGGCGGCGGATTTCGGCGCGATGCGCGGCGTTGCCGTGGATCATCGGCATCCGGTCGACCGTCTCGTCGAAATATTCGACGATCGGCTGCGAGCCGATGAGGGTGATGCCGGCGTCCGGGTCGACCATCACCGGCGTTTCGCCGGCCGGGTTCAGGTCGACGAACTCGTCGCGCCGCTCCCACGGGTTCTCGCGGACCAGCTCATGGCCGATGCCCTTCTCGGCCAGGACGAGCCGGACCTTGCGCGAGAAGGGACACAAAGGGAATTGAAAGAGCTGCCACATTGCCGGGCAGCTTTAGCGTGGCTGCGGCGCGCGTCTAGCGCCTGGGATAGCCGGGCTGAGGCATATTCGCGGTGGCCTTCTCCATCTCGCGGCCGGCCTCCTGCAGAGCCTTCATCATGGCCGGAAGGGCGGTATTCATCGCCTTCATCGCCGCCTGTATCTGCGGCCTGGCGGCATCGATCTGCTGGCCGATCTGCCGCTCGCTCATCCTCGTTTCGCTGCGGACGGTCTTGCGTTTGTCGGCCGCGGTCGGTTCGCGGCCTTCGATGGCTGCCTCGACTTCCCCGACCGGCAGGTCGAGAACGGCCTTGGACAGGGCTTGCATGACGTTCGACAATTTGTCGGCCATGGCCGGGTCGGTGAGCTCGCGGGGGATTTCCACGTCCGGCATCGTCGCCTGGGCCGCCGCCGGAGCAGCGATCAGGGCCAACGGTGCGATCAACAGTGAGGCGCGCATGGTCCGACTCCAAAGCCAACTTCGCTTGTTGGCCAGCAGCTTAGCCGAAAATCGCGCGGAGTGAAATCAGCGAAGGGAAAGCCAAACCAGCGCCGCCGCACCGACCACGATCCGGTACCAGGCGAAGGGCCCGAAGCCGTAGCGCGTGACGATCGCCAGGAAGGCCTTCACCACAATGAAAGCCACGATAAAGGAGACGAGGCTGCCCAGCCCGATCCACTTGAACTGGCCTTCGGGGATCTCGTCCCAATGCTTGAACAATTGCAGCGCCGTCGCCCCCGTCAGGGTCGGGACGGCGAGGAAGAAGCTGAACTCGGCGGCCGTCTTGCGGTCGACTCCGAAGCTCATCGCGCCGAGAATGGTCGCGCCGGAGCGGCTGACCCCGGGGATCATGGCCAGGCACTGGACCAGCCCGACCATCGCCGATTGGTACAGCGTCAGCGAGGCCACGCCATTGCATTCCTTGGGCTTGGCCAGCTTCTCGACAATGAGGATGGCGATGCCGCCGACGATCAGCGCCCAGGCGACGACCAGGGCATTGCCCAGCAGCAGCTCGATATAATTGCCCAGCGCCAAGCCAAGCACGACGGCCGGCGCGAAGGCGACCAGGATGTTGCGGATGAAGGCGATGGAGGTCGGTGCGGCCCGGAACAGGCCGGTCAGCACCTCCCAGAAGGTCCGCCAGTAGAGGACGACGATGGCCAGGATCGCGCCGGGCTGGATGGCGATGTTGAACACCGCCCATTCGTCCGCCTTATAGCCGAGCAATTCGGTGGCGAGGATCAAATGCCCGGTCGAGGAGACCGGCAGATATTCGGTCACGCCCTCGACAATGCCGAGCAGGACGACGAGCAGCAGGACCGACATGCGCTAGGCTGTCACTGCGCGGCGATGTCGACCCGGCGCCGGGCAAAGCGGCTGCCGCTGTACCTGGCCAGCCAGTCGGGTGCGACCGCGGCCAGCGGGGTCGGCCGGATGCCGAACGATTCGAGGCCGGACGATCCCGGCGTCGTGACATTGTCGCGCTTCAGCATCAGCCACTGGTCGCGGGTCATCGGTGCGCCCGGCAGCCAGCCGAACCGGGACATGATGGAGCCGGCGATATCGGGCAGCTCGACGACCTCGGTGTCTAGGCCCGCAGCGGCGACGATGGCCTCGTTGAGTTCGCGGAAGGTCATCACCTGCGGGCCGCCGATTTCATAGATCCGGCCGCCATGCGTGCCCGGATCGAGCGTAGCGGCGGCGATGGCCTGGGCCAGATCGCGGACATAGACTGGCTGGAAAAGGCGCCTGGCGGCAACCACCGGCAGCGATCGCGACATGCTTGCCATCGAAGCGAAGCGATTGGTGATCTGGTCTTCCGGCCCGAACACCAAAGACGGGCGGATGATGGTCGCCTGCGGGTAGGCCTTGCGAACCGCCTCCTCGCCGCGCCCCTTGGTGGAGCCATATTCGGACTCGCTGTCAGGGTCGGCGCCGATCGCCGAGACGTGGACCAGAGCCCCGGCGCCGCTGGCCTTCGCCGCTTCGGCGACATTCCTGGCGCCGTCGACATGGACCGCAGTCATGTAGCGGAAGGCGCCGACGAGGTTGATGACGGCGCTGGCGCCCTGACAGGCCGCCTGGGCGGACAGAGCGTTGGTGATGTCGGCCTTGACGATGCCGGACTGTCCGACCTGAGCGAGCGGCTGGATGAAATGGGCCAACCGCGGCTCCCGGCAGGCAATGCGGACCCGCACGCCGGCTTTCAGCAATGACTCACAAACATAGCGGCCGATGAATCCGTCGCCGCCGAAGACCGTGACCAGCTGTTCGTTTGGATCAAGCACGGCATCGCCCTAGCTCCCCCCGCTCGCCGTTGACAAGCGGGAGGAGGGGCGAACGCGATCAATAATAATCCTTGAGCGTGACCGTAACCTTTGAGCCGTCGGCACGCTGCAGCACGACCGGCGTTCCGGCGGAGCCGCGCGACCAGTCGCGGGCGCCATAGAAGTCTGGGGTAACCTTCACGCCGTCGACCGCGACGATTTCGTCGCCGTTCTTCAAGCCGGCGAGAGCAGCCGGTCCCCGCGGGGAAACGAACGCCACCTTCAGCCGGTCGCCAAGCAGGTCGAACCGGGCGCCCGCCCGATCCCGCTCGAAGGCTGGGGCGTCAGCGCGCGGGGTCAGGTAGATGCGGTCGCGGCCAAGATCGAGATCGACATGGAATTGTTTCAGCAGGCCGATGCCGACATTGGTCATCCTTGCCGGCTCATGATTGCTCCCTCCGGAGCCGAGCGTGGCCGGCACATTGGCAAAGCTCTTTCCCGCCAGGACGACCCGGGGCAGCGTCACATTGCGGCTCGGGTGGAGACCGCCGACACCGCCGGCCTGGCCCTCGGCATAAGGCAGCGACGTCAGTTCCGGCCGCTCGCCCCAATAGGTTTCCGGGACGGACAGCGCACCGCCGTTGCCGAGGTCGAGCAGGGCCTCGACCGGATTTGCGCCGGCAATTGCCACCGGGATCGTGTTGAACGGCCCGCGTCGTTTCAGCTCGAGGGTAGCGGCGTCCTTCCGGGCGGCGAAGGCGGCGTGCGGGGTGACCTTGAGCTGACTGGCCGCCCAGTCGATCGAGATCACCGCCGAGTTGAAGAATTCGCGTCCCAGGACGACGTTCATCGGGTGGCCGATGCCGCGCCCGACCGGCTCGAGGTCCATGACGGCGACCGTCATCTTCTCGAAGCGCATCCCGCCAAGCTCGACGGTGACATTCGACACCAATTCGGCCTCGACCGTTCCGCCAGCGCCGAGCGCCGTTACCTTTTGCCCGGCCGGCAGACCGATGGATTTGGCATAGGCCCGGTCGACGGTCGTGATGCTTGCACCGGTGTCGAGAATCATTTCCGTCGCGTTGCCGTTCAACTTGGCCGTCACGATGACGCGATTGCCTCGGAACAATTCGAAGGGGATCGGGTGGGCGGACCCCGCCATCACGACCGTCGGCGGCGGTGGCCCATGCTGCGCGATCGCCCAGCCGGTGCCCGCGACCAGCGCGGCGCTGGCAGCCAATATCAAGCCAATCTTTTTCATCGTTGCGACTCCATGTTTATCGCTGTATGATGGCAAGAAATTATTGTATAACGATAATGAAGTCAAGTCACACAGAAAACGACACCATAGTCAGGTCGGCCGCCCGTCTGCGCATCAGCATTTTTGCGGTGATGGCGCTGATGGTGATTCTTTACGGCGCGGGCCGATTCGGCGTGCAGCTTGGCGGCGCCACGGTCGAAGCGCGGGTCCACGGTCAGGATCCGTCGACTGCCATGCTGATGGCGGACGTTACCCTGGCGCTGCTGGTCGTCGCCTTCTTCCAGCTGACCCGGATGCTCGGACGCATAGCGTCGGGCGACATGTTCACCGCCCAGGTGATTGGTCACTTCCGCAGCTTTGCATTGTGGCTTCTGATCACGGCCTTGTTCGGATTGGCCGGGCCGTTGGTGGCGCCGCTGTTGGCGCACGGTGGCGCGAACCATTTCCAGTTCGTGCTCGACTTCCAGAAGCTGCTTCTGGTCGCCGTTACTTTGGTCCTCTTCCTCCTCGCCCGCTTGCTCGAGCGCGCCCGGCGCCTCGAGGAAGAGAATCGAGAATTCGTCTGATGGGTATTGTCATCCGCCTCGACGTCATGCTGGCGCTGCGCAAGGTCCGCTCGAAGGATCTCGCGGCCGCCGTCGGCATCACCGAGGCCAATCTGTCTTTGCTCAAGTCGGGCAAGGTGAAGGGCATCCGCTTCGCGACCCTGGAGGCGATCTGCGAGCAGCTGGACTGCAAGCCCGGCGATATCCTCGATTATGAGCCGGGTGAGGCCACGTCCTAGCGTCCTATTGAAGGCGAAGCCCGGCCTCGGGCGCGATGATTGCCGCCGCGGCCGTGCCGCCATTGGTCGGATCAGTAACCACGAAGGCGATGTCGTTATCGCCGGATTTCAGGGGCAGGTAGACCGTATCCCAGAAGCCGACATGACCGAGGAAGCGATAATCCCGCGAATTCTGCCGGTCGGACCCTTCGTATAGGGGGGCGCCGTTCACATAGATGCGAACATCGTCGCTGAAGCCGAATTGCATTGGCACCGACCGCGCGCCTTGGCTGATGAGGGAGAAACGGGCGATGAAGCTATGCTCGTCGTCGCCGTCGGGTCCGGCCTTGGCCAGATTGGCGATGCCATTGCTCTCAACTTTGATCGAATGCCAGGGCAAGCCGTTCCAGCTGCGGCCTGCGGCGCGGGAGAAGGCGTCAGCCTGGGTTAGCGCCTCGCTCACTTGCCAGGTCTGGACCAGGCCAACGGGCATGGCCTTGGCTGGAGCAGGCGGCGCCGGATCACGGTAGCCGTCGATCGGCCGGACGCTGACATTGGCATAATAAGTGCCTCCCATCAGGCTGGCGAACCCCAAGGTGCCGGCGAGTCCGCCATTCTTCAGCTCCGGGATCGCCAGCAGCGGCTTGCCGTCGACCGACACCGAGGCTGAGCTGGCGTATATGTCCAGCCTAACCCGCATCCAGCGGTTCAGCGGGAAACTGCCCTGGGCCTCAAACCCGGGACCGGAGAAGATCTGCCAGTTGAGGTTGCCGTTGACGACCGGCGTATATTGGATCGCGTCCGGCTTGCCGTTCATGTGCGGTCGGAAATAGATATACTCACCGGTCAGCGTGTCCGGCTGGTGGAAGATCGGCCCGCTGAACTCCATCGCGTCCGGCAGCATCACATCGTATTCGACAATTCCGGTAGTGAAGCTGAGACCCTTGATGTTGGCTACGGCGCCGCTGCGCTTGCCGGTGACGGGCGCGCCGAGCCGCATCCCCGGCCGGCCGTCGCGGGTCTCGAAGGCCACCTCGCCGTCGACGTCCCAATGGTCCGCGGTGAGGGGGATGGGAGCGGGGGCAGTCGGCGATGCCGCCTGTGCCGCGGCCAGCGCGATCGAAATGAGCAATCGGGTTCCCCTCGCACTCGATGAAGGCGAGGTTGGTCATGGGGTTCCGGCGAATGGCAACTAAAGAAAAGCTAAGGAACTTCTGGGGATGGCGGCGCGGGGCGTTGACAGCGGCGCTCGGGCCCCTCTAAGCGCCGCCCCCTACCAGCGAAATCGCGGACCGTGCCCAGGTGGCGGAATTGGTAGACGCACCAGCTTCAGGTGCTGGCGCTCGCAAGGGCGTGGAGGTTCGAGTCCTCTCCTGGGCACCACGGCTGGCATCCGTATTCCCTGAATAAAAAGATCGGCCATGCACTGGCTTGATCGCATTGGCTTGATGATTCTGCTGGAAGGCTAGAAGGTCTGCATGCGGCGGGTCGGCCGATTCGGGGCGTTTTGGTCCGATCCACGCGAATGGGGGGACGAATGGCGATCGAAACTGACCTGATGAGGTGGCCTGCGGGCATTCCTGCTTCGGTAGGATTGCCGCAATGATGATGCTCCTTTTGTGGGGCGCAGCGGGCCTGGCTCTGCTGATCGTCGGGGCCGAGCTGGTGGTGCGCAGCGGCATGCAGGTCGCCACGAGACTGGGTGTGTCGCCGCTCGTTATCGGCCTCACCGTCGTTGCTCTGGGCACCAGCACTCCGGAACTCGCGGTCGGGATCAATGCCTCCTTGGCCGGACAGGGGGAACTTGCGGTCGGCAACATTGCGGGCACCAACATCGTCAACATCCTTCTGATCCTTGGGCTGAGTGCGCTGATCAAGCCATTGACCCTGCGTCTGCAGACTATCCGGCTTGACCTGCCGGCCATCGTGATGGCCTCGCTGATGCTGCTGGTGCTGGCCTGGGACGGCGAGCTTTCCCGGGCGGACGGAATGGTACTAACGCTATCCGGCGTCGCTTATACCGCCGCTCTGCTCCACATGGTTCGTCACGAAGGTCGGGGCGTGAAGAAGGCTTTCGCCGACGAATTCGCCCCGGAAGCGGTCCACGTGCCGGCGTCCCAAACCCTGCTTAGTCTCTGCTCGCTCGGAGCTGGCCTTGTCGTGATTGTGATCGGATCGAACTGGCTGGTCGATAGCGCGGTGGCGCTTGCGCAGGAATGGGGCGTCTCGGACGCCTTCATCGGCCTGACCGTTGTCGCCATCGGGACCTCTTCGCCCGAACTGGTGACGACCGTGATCTCCACGATCCGAAACCAGCGGGATATTGCCATTGGCAATCTGCTGGGCAGCAGCGCCTACAATATTCTGATTATCCTGGGCATTACCTGTCTCGTTCCAGACGGTGGAATCACCGTGGGGCGAGTACTCCTGCTCGTCGATGTGACGTTGATGACGGCGGTTGCCCTGCTGTGCGTGCCGGTCTTCATTACCGGCCGTCACATCAGCCGCCCGGAGGGCGGCCTGTTCGTCCTCGCTTATGCTGCCTATCTGACCTATCTCATCATGGAACGGACCTGAGCATCGACATCCGTCGGCGTCGCCGCCGTCGAGGAGGAAGATTGATGCCCCTATATGAAGTGGAGGGGATGGCCCCGGTGCTTGCTGACGGTGCCTGGGCAGCGCCTTCCGCCGACCTCATCGGCGACGTCCGCCTCGGGCCCCGCGCCAGCGTCTGGTTCGGGGCCGTCATCCGGGCCGACAACACGCCCATCATCATCGGCGAGGAAAGCAATTTCCAGGATGGCGCCATCGGCCATTCCGATCCCGGCGCTCCGCTGACCATCGGCGCCCGCGTGACGGTCGGCCACCAGGCGATCCTGCACGGCTGCACCATCGCCGACGACTGCCTGATCGGCATGGGCGCCAAGGTGCTGAACGGGGCGGTACTCGGCCCGGAATGCCTGGTTGGCGCCGGCGCGCTGATCACCGAGGGCAAGCAGTTCGAAGGCGGCCTGCTGATCGTCGGCACCCCGGCGCGGGTCGTCCGGCCGCTGACCGACGCTGAAAAGGCGGGCCTGCGCTTCTCCGCCGCTCATTATGCCGAGAAGTGCGCGCGCTATGCCGCCGGGCTGCAGTTACAGGCCTGACACTTGAACGGACCGGCGGAGCGCTCATCTTCGGCACATGATCGATATCCGTCCTTTCGCCAGCCTCGGCCATGCCGACCATGGCTGGCTCAACGCCCGCCATCATTTTTCGTTCGCCAACTATCATGATCCGGGCCGGATGGGTTGGGGCAAGATCCGCGTCTGGAACGACGACCAGATTGCCGGCAAGAGCGGTTTCCCGCCGCACCCGCACCGCGATATGGAGATCATCACTTACGTTCGCAGCGGCGCGATCACGCATCAGGATTCGATGGGCAGCCAGGGCCGGACCGGCGCCGGCGACGTCCAGGTAATGAGCGCCGGAACCGGCGTCACCCACGCCGAATATAATCTCGAGGACGAGCAGACGACTTTGTTCCAGATCTGGGTCGAAACCGACCGGCCAGGCGCCACGCCGAGCTGGGGCGCCATGCCTTTCCCCAAGGAGGCGCGCGAGGGCAGTTTCCAATTGCTCGCCAGCGGCGAACCGGACGACGGCGCGCTGACCATCAACGCCGATGCCAAGGTGCTCGGCGTGACGGTCTGGGCCGGCGGGTCGATCGATTATGCGCCGGACCCGTCGCGGCACCTCTACCTCGTGCCCAGCGCCCGCGTTCGAATCAACGGAGTCGAGGCCAATGCCCGCGACGGAGTCGCCGTCACCGGCGAGGCCATGCTCCATATCGAGGCGGCCGAGGACGCCGAGCTGGTGCTGGTCGACGCCCGGTAGCGATGGCGCCCTTGCCCTCTGTCCGGCAAGCGGCCATGGGGATGGCGGCGCGCCGGTTAAGGCTGCAGCCAAGTTCATGTAATAGACGGGGAATCATGGGGCGCGGAGTCCGCTTGCTCAGGATCGACATAGGATTGCTGGCGCTTGCGCTGTCGGCGATGCCCGCGGCTGCCCAGAATGTCGTGGTTGTCCCGAGCAATGACGGACCGTCGCCGACCGAAACCGTCGGCCCGCCGCAGCTGCGCGATTTCAACCTCAACGGCACCGTCACGCGACAGGCCGCACCGCCGGCGACGACCCGCGCCACGCCGCCGCCAACGGTGCGTCAGGTCGAAACGGCACCGGCGCGGCAGCAGAGTGAGGTCACTCGCCCCAGGCCGGTAGAAGCGCAGCCACAGCAGTCCTCGCCCATTCAGCAGGCGCCGTCGGCGGCGTTTCCCAAGCCTTCCGCGGCCGCTCCGACAGTCGAGTTGCCCGCAACCGATCCGGCACCCGTCGCGGCCGCGCCGCAATTGCCGCTTCCCGGCGAGCCCGGATCGGGTTTCACCTATTGGCCGTGGCTTCTCGCCGGCATCGTTGCGGCAGGGGGTGCATTGCTTCTGTTCCGCCGGAACCAGCAGCAGCGCAATCGCTATGCCGAAGCGCTGTCTGGATATGACCTGGGTACCGCGCCTGAAGCGGCAGCTGAGCCGCTGCGCCGGGCGCCGGTCCCCGCGCCGCCGCCGCCGAAGCCCGCCTCGACGGGCATCGTCTCAACCCGCCTGCGACCGGACATCACCATCGACTTGCTGCCCGAACGGGCTGTCCTCGACGAAACCGGGGCGACGATCGAATTTCAAGTGACGGTCCGCAACAATGGTACTGCGCCGGCCCGCGAGGTTTTGATCGAAGCGTGCATGGTCAATGCCGGCCCAGCCCAGGACCAGGAGCTTGGTGCTTTCTTTGCTCATCCGGTCGTCAAAGGCGAAGCCATCCCGCAGATCATGCCGATGACCGAAATCCTGCTCAAGAGCGCGGTCCGGCTGCGCCCCGAACACATGCGGCAGTATGAGATCGAGGGCCGCAAGCTGTTTGTGCCCCTGGTCGGCGTCAACGCCGTCTATCGCGGCCCGGCGGGCCCCAAGCAAACTTCGGCCAGCTATCTCGTCGGCCGCGACGGCGATGGCGAGAAGATGGCACCCTTCCGGCTCGACCTCGGGCCGCGCATCTTCCGCGGGCTCGGCGCCCGCACGCACACGTTGGGCCTGCGCACCTAAGCTTCTAGCGGCGGCGCTCGGCGCTCCAGGCGCCCGGCCCGGCCACGGCCAGATAGAGGAAGACGAAGCAGTAAAGGATTGCGGCGTCGCCCATATTGTTGACCGGCCAGAAATTCTGCGGCGCGTGGGCATAGAAATAAGCGACCGCCATGGTGCCCGAGGCGATGAAAGCAGCCGGCCGCGTAAAGAGGCCGATGGCGATCAGCGCGCCGGCAACCAGCTCGATAATCCCGGCGTAGCCGCCAAGATTGGAGAGGCTCGTTCCCATGCCTGCCATTTCTCCCGGCGGGAAAGACAGGAATTTCTGCGTGCCATGCTCAAGGAAGAGCAGGCCGCTGATAATCCTCAGCAGGCCGAGCGCCTGCGGCTGGTATCGGTTGAGGCTGGCGAACATCGGGCTTCCTTTCGCTGTTTCCTCTTACAACACGCTGCTGTTGTAACTGTGCCAGGCAAGCACCGCCGCGGCGCCCCGGTGCGGCCGCCAGGCCTCCGCCAGCTCACGCAATGCCTTTTCGGACGGCTTTTCCTCGAAGCCGAGAAGGCGGCCGATTTCGATCTGGACGGCGAGGTCGCCCGCCGGCCAGACGTCGGCCCGGCCTTCGGCGAACAGCAGGTAGATTTCCGCCGACCAGCGGCCGATGCCCTTGATTAGGGTCAGAAGCGCGATCGCTTCCTCATCGTCGGCCGGCAATCTGTCGAGGTCGAGATCGCCCGACAACACGAGTTCGGCCAGGCTGCGGATGTAGCCGGCCTTTTGCCGCGACATGCCGGCAGCGCGCAGCTCCTCATCGCTGGCCTTCAGCAGCAGGGCGAGGTCAGGCGGCGAGCCGAAAGCCGCTTCCAGCTTGTTCCACATCGATCGCGCTGCCGCGACGCTGACCTGCTGGCCGACTATCGTCCGCAGCAGGGTCGTCGCGCCGGGATCGCTGACTCGAGGCTCCGGCCGGCCATGCTTTTTCAGGACCGCCGCAAAGGCCTTTTCGCGCCGGGCCAGTTCATCGACTGCGGCATTCATGCTTTTAACCGACCGCACCATCAGCTGACAGTCGCCGCGTAGAGGGCCACTGCGGCCGCGTTGGAGACGTTGAGGCTTTCGACGGCATCGTTGATCGGCAGGCGGGCCAGCGCATCGCAATGTTCGCGCGTGTTCGGCCGCATCCCAGGACCCTCGGCGCCAAGTACCAGCGCCACGCGCTTTGGCCCGAGCGCATCGGCAAGTGCGGTCTCGGCGTCTCCAGCGAGGCCAATGCGCCAGAAGCCCGCCTCCGCCATCTCCTCAAGCGCGCGAGCGAGATTGACGACGCGCACCCACGGAACGCGCTCAAGGGCGCCAGACGCCGCCTTGGCCAAAGCTCCGCCTTCCGGTGGCGAATGACGATCCTGGGTGACGATGCCGAGCGCTCCGAACGCCGCCGCGGAGCGCAGGATCGCGCCGACATTGTGCGGGTCCGTGACCTGGTCGAGAACCAGCAGCGTCGCCTGGTCGGATGCCACGTTGAACAGGTCGCCGAGCCACTGGTCCTCGAGCGGCTCGACCTCGACGACTACGCCCTGGTGGGGTGCGTCGCTGGGTACCAGCCGGCCGAGATCGGCGACGTCGGCCAGGGTCACGGCGACGTCCTTCGGGAAGGACATGAACTCGGCGGCGTCGCGCGTTGCCCAGGCCCGAACCACCTTGCGGTCGGGATTGTCGAGCGCCGCGCTGACGGCATGGCGGCCCCAGAAGCGCGGGCGGTTAGGTGTACCGTGTTGGTGGGAGCGCTTCCGGCCCATGCCCATCGCCATGGGGCAGCCGGCGTCCGGACGCAACGGGTTAGGCTAACGCGAGGCGTTGTTCCTGCAGGCGACGGCGATGCCCACGCCAGGTGCCGATGACGATGATCAGGAAGATCGGGTAAACCCAGAAGCGCGATGCGGCCGCATAGGCATGCGGCATGAGGTCGAGCTGAACGGCCTTGAGCGCATGCGAAACCAAGGTTGTGAGCTGAAGGCCAGCGATCCACAACGGCCAAAAGCGGTCAGAGCGCAGGGCGAGCAAGGTGAAAGCGACCAAGGCCAGCCCATCGATGAGGAAAACGCCAATTTCGACACCCGAATAGCGTCCGGTGAGCGGTGAAAGCGCGATTACGCTGGTGACCGAGGCGACTACACAGACGGTCGCGGCAAATCGCTCGTCGCGTCTGCCGCGGAAGTAGGCATAGCCGCACACCAGGAACAGGACGGCGAAATATTGGAGCGGGCTAAGCATGATTACGTGGCCGGACTACAGTGCTGCGGCCCGGCCAGGCAATGCTTCAAGCCACGATGCGAAGGTCTGCAGCCTTCGCCATGGGCGGACATTCACCACCCTCGCCGAAGGACACGGTCCGCAGGCCGGGCACGAATTGCTTCGCTTCGACCAGTTCGGCATGGCAGCGCGCCATTCCTCCGCGGGCGGAGACCAACGCCTGCAACGATGCGGCCAGTTGCTCGACCGCGGCTTGGCCGGTGGCAACGCTGCTGCCGGTAATGCTGCTGATGTGAATGATCTTGGATTGCAGTTCCGCGATTTCGGTAAGTGCGGCGTCGATCGTATCCTCGACCGTGCGGATCTGGGTGGCGACTTCATAAGCGGCGTTTTCGATGATGTGCTTACGCATGACTGCTCCTCTTCCGGCACGGCGAGCGTGTCCGGAATTGCTGTCGGAGTGGTATGGGCCGGTTCGGCTAGCCTTTGAGCAGCCTGGCGAGACTTTCGAGCCCGGCGAGGTACATACCCGCCGAAAATGCTGCGCCCGTCGCGATCAGGATGATCCAGAGCAGCCGGAGGCCGACGCTCATCTCATTCCGGGGTTGGCTCCTCGTTGCGAACGGCAATGGCAGGGAAGTCCGGCTTGTTACCGGCCTCTGCTCGGTAATGAGTCCGATACTTCCGGACTCCCCTGCACGATCAGCGTGCCGAATCTGTTGGCCGATCGCGCTTTCTGGGTGCCGTTCGTCGTCTGCCGACTCAACATGCGGTGATTGATGTATCAACCGCTGATATGGGCCGCACACCTGCGCCACCAGGCGCGCAGCCTGGGTACGGCGGTCGACGCGCAAAATATGCAGCGCGCCTCGCACGCGCTGATCGACCGTGTGCGGCGAAATATTGAGCTCGACAGCGATTTCCTTGGACGAAAGATGCAGGTCGACCAGGCGCAGACAGTCGAGCTGGCCGGGGCTCAGCCGCGCCACCCGGGCCGCGAGCTCCCCGTCAGGGTCACGTGAATCATCCATAATGAAGGCG
>Ga0307505_10002336_pt1 | contig 13377 bp, 16 predicted proteins | sample 23_S_MG_FD_202183 | JGI IMG/M metagenome (GOLD analysis project Ga0307505, IMG submission 202183) | Soil microbial communities from Populus trichocarpa stands in riparian zone in the Pacific Northwest, United States - 23_S | ecosystem: Environmental > Terrestrial > Soil > Riparian zone > Trees...
CTGCACGACGAGGTGAGCCGCTTCGCGGCCACGCTCAAGGCGCACGGAGTCGGCAAGGGCGACCGCGTGCTGATCTACATGCCGATGATCCCCGAGGCGGTGTTCGCGATGCTGGCGACCGTTCGCTTGGGCGCGATCCACTCGGTAGTCTTCGGCGGCTTCGCCGCGGCGAGCCTTGCCGCGCGCATCGACGACGCCCGGCCGAAGGTGATGGTCACGGCCGACGCCGGGATGCGCATGGGAAAGGCGATCCCGTTGAAGCCGCTGGTGGACGAGTCGATACGCCTCGCCAAGGAGCCGCCGCAGCACGTGATCGTCATCGACCGCGGCATCGACAAGTCGATGGCGCGGGTCGCCGGCCGGGACGTCGATTACGCTCCCGAACGCGAGAAGCACGCCGGCGAGAAGATCCCGGTCGAGTGGCTCGAGTCGAACGAGCCCTCGTACATCCTCTACACCAGCGGGACCACGGGCATGCCCAAGGGCGTGGTGCGCGACACCGGCGGCCATGCGGTGGCGCTCGCCGCTTCCATGCGCCACATCTACTGCTCCAAGCCGGGCGAGGTGTACTTCTGCACCTCCGACATCGGCTGGGTCGTGGGCCACTCGTACATCGTCTACGGGCCGCTCATCAACGGCTCGACCACGATCATGTACGAGGGCGTGCCGATCCGGCCCGACGCGGGCGTCTGGTGGAAGATCGTGCAGGACTACAAGGTGACCTCGATGTTCACCTCGCCCACCGCGATCAGGGTGCTCAAGAAGCAGGACCCCGCCTGGATGAAGAAGTACGACACCTCGAGCCTCAAGTACCTGTTCCTCGCGGGCGAGCCCCTGGACGAGCCCACCTCGCGCTGGGTGGCGGAGGCGTTCGCCTGTCCGATCGTCGACAACTACTGGCAGACCGAGACCGGCTGGCCGATCCTCACCGCCTGCCCCGGCGTGGAGTCGACGCGCCTGAAGTCGGGCTCGCCGTCCTTCGCCGCGTACGGCTACAACCTCAAGCTCAAGCACGAGGAGACCGGCGCCGAGGTCGGGCCCAACGAGAAGGGCGTGCTCTGCATCGTGCCGCCGCTGCCGCCCGGCTCGATGAGCACCATCTGGGGCGACGACCAGCGCTACGTCGACACCTACTACAAGTCGTTCGAGGACGAGATGGTCTACACGACCTTCGACTGGGCCACGCGCGACGACGAGGGCTACTACTTCGTGCTCGGGCGCACCGACGACGTGATCAACGTCGCCGGCCACCGCCTCGGCACGCGCGAGATCGAGGAGGCGGTGCAGGCGCACGCGAACGTGGCCGAGGTCGCGGTCGTGGGCGTGGCCGACCCGGTCAAGGGCCAGGTGCCGTTCGCATTCGCGGTGTTGAAGGACGCCTCGAAGGCCGCGACCCCGGAGCTCGCCGCGGAGCACGAGAAGGAGATCATGGCCACGGTGGACAAGCAGCTGGGGGCGATCGCGCGGCCTTCGCGGGTGCGCTTCGTGAGCGCGCTACCGAAGACGCGCTCGGGAAAGACGCTGCGGCGCTCGATCCAGGCGATCTGCGAGGGGCGCGACCCCGGGGACCTCACGACGATCGAGGACCCGGCGGCGCTGGACCAGATCCGCGCGGCGTTGGGATGACATGACCGAAGAAATGGCGGGACCGCCCCGCAGAGGTCGGCGGGCCAAGGATGCGGGGACTTCGGGGAAGCTGCGCATCGGCGACGACTGGAACGCGATCACGATCATCGCGCTCTCCCAGGACAATCCCCTGAAGGCCGTCGCGGAGTTCGTCGAGAACAGCATCGACGCGGGCGCACGCTCGATCGCTATCACCCGCGGGCGCGAGCGCGGCGAGCACTTCCTCGAGATCGCCGACGACGGGCGGGGTGTTCCGCAGGACGCCGACGGGGTGCCGGATTTCCGCTACGTCGCCACGCACATCTGCGACTCCATCAAGCGGCGCCTGAAGACCGAGGGGGCGCGCGGCATCCAGGGCGAGTTCGGCATCGGCCTGCTCTCGTTCTGGACGGTGGGCGAGGAGCTGGCGATGTCGTCGGCGGGCGCGGACGGCCGCGTGCACGAGATGCGGATGCGCAAGGGCGATCCGGGCTACACGGTCGCCCGGCGCGGAGCCCTCGTGGCCGAGGCCGGGACGCGCCTCAAGATCCGCCCGCTGCTGGCCGGCGTGCGCCAACTCTCCGGCGAGAAGATCCAGCGCTACCTCGCTTCCGAGCTGCGCGAGCGCATCCGCCAGTCGGGTGCGAAGATCCGCGTGCTCGACCGGCAAGCGCGCAAGGAGCTGGCGGTCGAGCCGCGGCAGTTCTCCGGCGAGCTGCTGCACCACCTGCCGGCGCCGGTGGCGCCGCAGGGCGAGATCTACGTCGAGCTCTACCTCGCCGCGCCCGATGCCGCGAACGACGTCGGCTTGTATCGCTCTGGCACCCGGATCCTCGGCTCGCTGGGCGCGCTCGATGTCCTGCGCAGGCCGCCCTGGACGAGCGGCGTGCTCCAGGGCATCGTCGACGCGCCGTTCCTCAACCTGACGCCCGCGACGCGTACTGGCGTCATTCACGACGCGGCGCTGGAAGCGCTGCTGCAGGCGCTGGTACCGCTGGAAGCCCGCCTGCTCGAGCTGCTCGACGAGCGCAAGCGCGTCGAGGAGGAGCGCAGCTCGCGCGACACCATGCGCTCGATCCAGCGGGCGTTTCGGGAGGCGATGCTGGGACTGCCCGCCGAGGACTACCACTGGTTCGACGTGGCCGGCCAGAAGCGGACGGCTCCGGGGTCAGCGGTGCCGGCGGTCGACGGCGGGGAGGCGATCGAAGGCGCTCCCATCCCGGAGCTGGAGGAAGCCGGGCAGCGGCAATTCTTCGAGTTCGCGGGCCCCCTGCATAGCGTGCGCATCGCGCCCGCCGCTTGCACGCTCGCGGTCGGCGCCTCGCGAACGTTGCGCGCCGTGGCCCGGGACGCCAGCCGCCGGGCAGTCGAGGAGGGCGTGGAGTACGCGTGGCGGTTGATCGACGGCACGGGACGGCTGGAAGACGGGGCCTCCGAGTTCGCCACGTTCCACGCGGCCGAGGAGCCGGGCCTCGTCCACGTCGGCGTCACGGCGCGGCAGGCAGAGACGGTTTGCCAGGCCGTGGCCCTCATGACCGTGACGGACAGCCTGCTGCCCGAGGAGGCGCGCGAGCCCGCCGGAGGCGCCAAGGGGCTGAAGCTACGCTACCTCGTGCGGCTCTACGCCAAGGAGATGGTGCGCCGGAATTTTCCGGAGCTGCGCGGCGAGGAGCTGCTCGATCGGCTGATCGAGCTGTCGCTTTACGCCGAGGAGCAGCTTCGCTGATGGCGACGGCAAGTCCTGACCGGCACAAGTGGGAGTTCAAAGCGCGTTTCCGGCGCGGCGCTTTCGGCTGGAGGTCGCAGCCGGCCATCCAGCGGGTGAAGCAGGCCGTGGCCGAGATCCGGAAGGTGGCGCGCGTAGATCCGGTGCTGGCGGCCGAAGGCGCGGTGACGCTGCTCGAGCGCCTCTCTCCGGCGCTCGAGCTCGTCGACAGCTCGTCGGGCGCAATCGGGACCGCGGTGAACAACGCGATCGCGGCGCTCGTCCCGATCGTCGCGGAGGCGCCGGCCGATGCCCGAACGCGGGAAGGCTGGCTCGAACGGCTGTGGGCGGCCCACGAGGCGGACAGCATGCCGTATATCGAGACGCTTGCCGACTACTGGGGTGAGCTCTGCGCCTCGAAACAAGTCGCGGCGGACTGGGCGGATCGCCTCCTTCCCATCACGCGCATGGCGCTCAGTCCGGACAAGACCGTTCGCGGCCATTTCCACGGGACGGCGGCATGCCTCAGCGCGCTCTTCCGCGCCGAGCGTTACGCCGAGATCGTCGACGTCCTCCAGGTCGACACGATCTGGCCCTACAAGCGCTGGGCAGTGAAGTCGCTCGCCGCCATGGGAAGCAAGGCCGAAGCGATCCGGTACGCCGAGTCCGGTCGCGGGCACTGGACGAGCGACGCAGCAGTCGACGCGATCTGCGAAGAGATCCTGCTGTCTTCGGGACTGGTCGATGAGGCGTACTCGCGCTATGGGCTTCGCGCAAGCCGCGGCGGAACCTATCTCGCGACCTTCCGGGAGGTCGCCAGGAAGTACCCGCACAAGGCGCCGCGGGACATCCTGGCCGACCTCGCGTCGACTACTCCGGGCGAGGAGGGCAAGTGGTTCGCCGCGGCCAAGGAGGCGGGGCTTTACGAGGAGGCCATCGTGCTCGCGAGCTGCACGCCGTGCGATCCGAGGACGCTCACTCGCGCGGCGCGCGACCACGCCGACGAGCGTCCGGATTTCGCCGTGCGCGCCGGGATGCTCGCGCTGCACTGGTTGAGCAATGGCTACGGCTACGAGATCACGGGCGTCGACGTCCGAGACGCGTATTCGACCACGATGAGGGCGGCAGAGAAAGCCGGGAACGCAGGCGAGACGCGCGCGTGGCTCGCGAAGCTCGCCGCCGGAGAGAGGGCCGGAGGGCTCGTCGCGAGTACCCTCGGCAAGGAGCTCGGGCTGTGAGGCCCGCGTGATCCAGCGGGCGATCATCCACGTGGCGGGTCCGGCGGGCTCCGGCAAGACGACGTTCGTCGAAGCGATCCTGTCAGCCTCCGATGCGGCCATCCTCGCCGCCCGCTGCGTCCGCGACGATTCGCTCCGGCGCCCGAGCGAAACGCGGCCGAAGGCGCACGCGGAGCTCCGGCGATATCGGCAGGCCGGAGCCAGCGGTGTCGCCGTGTTCGCCTTTTCCAAGGGCGACCTCGGATCGGGCGCGTTCTTCACCACCGCACTGATGAGCGACTACTCGCAGGCGGTCATTCTCGAGGGCGACAATCCGGTCGGGTCCGCCGACCTCGACGTGTTCGTGGCGGCCGCGCCGCGTGCCGCGGAGCAACTCTTCCGGCGGCGAAGGGTCGCCGGGGAAAGAGCAAAGTCGGCTGCCCTGCGAGAATTGCTTCGCTCGCCCGACGGTGCCGGGGCGCTTCTCGATGCGACCCTGGGTCTGCCGCTGTCAGGGCAGCTGAAACGATACCCGGGGATCCTCGAGGACGCGCGCCGCGCCCTGCTCGAAGGCATCGCGACGTCTCGCAAGCGATCGCCGCCCGAGCTCCGGAGTGCTGGAAGATGACCGAGCGGTTCGCGGGCATCGAGCGCGCGCAGCTCGTCGTGTTCGATGTGCGCCATGACGGCGAGCGGAAGGTGGCGGAGCGCCTCGTGGGCGAAGTGGCCCGGCTGCGCAAGGACGAAGACTTGTTCCACGACCTCATCGGCCCGCCCGGCACGCGCACGCCGGTCACCGCGGTGGTGGCGAACCTGGCCGATCCGGGCGATCCCGGGTGCAGGAAGGCTCTTGCGCGAGTCCGACGCTGCGTTCGCTCGGTGTCCGGCCAGGACGCGGCCGGATCGGACTGACTATGCAACTCGACATCTTCGAGCACAGCCGCGACGTGACCCTGCGCAACGCGGTCGTCGAGGCGCTGCGGAGGCGCGATGCCGCAGCCGCGGCCGGCGCCATCGCCGAGCTGACGGCCGAGTACGGGGACGATTCGATGCTGCCGGCGTTCCACCTTCTCCGCGAGAAGTTGTTGCTCCCGGTCCACGGACCGCTAAGCTGGGACTCGGCCGCGGAGATCGCGCGCGTGACCGAGCTCGTGACGGCGCCCGCGAGCGGCGTCTTCGGTAGAGAAGCCGATGCCTGGCTCGCACCGTTCTGGGTCGATCTGGCCGCGGCGATCCGTGCCTTGCCCTTCGATCCGCGCCGGGAGGAGCTGCACGCCGCGCCGATGCTGCTGCGAGCAGGAGAGTGGGAGCAGGCGCGCGCATGCGTACATGCCATCGAATCCTGGCGCCGCCAGCCCGCGCCACTCCAGTGGGAGATCGTCGCCACGGCCCGCATCGCAGGCCTGGACCCGGTCTGGCCCTTTCTCGCGGAACTGGCGTGGATGGCTCCGGAGCGCGCGGCGGCGCTCGCCGACTCGCTGGGGTTGCCTGAATTGACGGCGCTCATGCGCACATTCGACCGCGAGTTCGAGGGGGAGGGAACCGCGGACGACTTCGCCTGGTTCCCCGCGTGGACCCTGGTCGCGCATCCACGGCTGGCGCGGCATTTCCAGCAGGCGCAGACAGGTGCGCGAAGTCCGCCGGAGCGCTGCGCGCAGCTCCTCATGCACCTGCTCGCGCTCGAACGCCAGGGACGGCACAATGAGCTCGTCGCGGCGCGCAAGGGACTTCGCGACGCCCACTCCATGTTGTTCGCGCGCTACATGGATAGCCGCTCGTGAAGCTTGCCAGCCTCGAGGCCATCGTACGTTCGCTGAACGAGGGAGACGTGCGTTACCTCATCGCGGGCGGTCTGGCGGTGAACGCTCACGGGTACATTCGATTGACGCAGGACGTGGACCTGGTGATCGCGCTCGATCCGGCCAACATCATTCGAGCGTTCGAGATGCTCGCGGAGCTCGGATACAAGCCGCTGGTTCCGGTCATCGCCGCTCAGTTCGCCGACCCGGAGCTGCGCTGCCGGTGGATTCGAGACAAGGGCATGAAGGTGCTCAACTTCTTCAGCGACCGGCATCGCGAGACCAACGTGGACGTGTTCGTGACGGAGCCGTTCGATTTCCCGCAGGAGAGCAGGCACGCGCTGCAGGGCGAGCTGTCCCCGGGCCTGGACGTGCGGTTCGTCTCCCTGCCGACGTTGATCGCCATGAAGGAGGCCGCCGGCCGGCCGCGCGACATCGACGATCTGCAGCATCTGCGCTGGATACAGAAGGAGAAGGCGCCCGATGAGTGAAGGCAAACCCGACATCGATTGGAGCGTGACTACTTGGGAAGGCAGCCGCCGGGCCCAGTTGCGTCACGCACTTACCCTGACCCTGCGCGAGCGCATGGAAGCGGTGGAGGGGCTGGCGGACGTCGCGCGCCGATTGCAGGAGATGCGCGAGCGGGGAGAGCTCAGGACCTCGGGGGAGGTGCGGGAGCTGGCGGAGAGGCTCCCGGCGAAGGCTCGCGATGACGGCCGCAACGTCGATTGACGGGCTTGCGGCCCTGCCGTCGCTTGGCCCGGACAACATCCGGTCGGCGTTCACGGCGCCCCGAGCGATAGGTCATCGGCCACTGCCCGACGCCGATCCGGATGAAGGAGCTTGCCGGCCGGCCGCAAGACCGACTCCCACGCTCGAGGAGATCCCGCGAGCCCGGGAAGAGATGCAGGAACTTGCGGAGAGGCTGCGTACGGGAGATCAGTCGCTTTCGCTCAAGCGAGCAGCCGGGCACGAACGCCGTAGCGCTCGTAGACGGGCAATGCGCGTCGATCGCAGGTCACCAGATCCGCAGCGAACCCGGCGGCGGTGGCCGCGACAAGCGCGTCATAGGCAGCCCCGCCGGCGATTCCCTGATCGGGCAAGCCGAGAATGAAGGCCTTGTAGTCGGAGGGGCTCAACCGCAGCAAGGGCTCGGGAAAACGATCGTCGAGAAAGTCGCGGACGACGAGCTCCGGCGCACGGTGCGGGGCGGGCAGGCGGGTCAGCACCGAGTAGGTTTCGAGGGCGCAATGCTCGATCAAGCGCAGCCCGCCGTCGAGCGCACGTCGTGCCTCCTCGTGATGCTCGTGCCACGAGGCAAAGGCCGCGACGACAAGACTCGTGTCGGCCGCCCTCAACGCCGGATCCGCTCGAGCGTCTCGCGGACCTGGTCCGCGGTGAGCGGCGGAAGCTTCGCATCCGGCACCGCGACCAAGCCCTTCCCCTTCCTCTTCAACTGCATGGGAGTCGAAGACACCTCGATCTCGAGGCGACCATCGCTCGCCCGGATCTCCAGAGACTGGCCGGGTTTCAATCCCAACGCATCGCGCATTGCCTTGGGCACGATGATGCGACCTGCCGAGTCGATGGTAGATTTCACGCCGGATACTATGGCACAAAAATGGCATATTGGATGAGAAGTTACAATCCGCGCTTGGGATGTCGAGCCAATGAGATATCAAGTGCAGGAACATACCTTGAAAGACTCCGCTCGGAATCCGCTTGAACCGCCGTTCGCGGCCGAGGCCGACCGGTTTCCGGCCCTGCCGTCGTACTCCGAGGAGCAACTCGCCGCGCTGAGCCCCGCGCAACTCGTCGATCTCATGATCGACGACGAAGATCGGGTCCCGCGCGCCGTCATCGACGCGTGCGCCCGCCATGGCGACGGGATGGTCGAAGCGCTTCGCGTCCTGGACAGCGCCTACGATCCCGAGAACGAGCTTCCGGGCGACTGGTGGATCAACCTGCACGCCGCCATGATCCTCGGGCTCATCCCGACCGAGGCGGCGGGGATGCTGGCGGTGCGCCTCACGAAGCTCGCCTCCGCAATGGAGGACTGGGATCTGCAGGACTGGCTGTCCGGCTATTGGCCCGCTCTTTTCGCGAACAAGCCCGACGCGGTGCTTCCAGTGCTCCTCGAAATGTGCGGTGATCGCGGCGTCGATTGGTACGCCCGTGCGAACGCCCTCGATGCCGTGGTCGCTGCGGCCGAGAGGCAGGGCCCCGGCGCGCTGGACCAAGCGCTCGCTTGGGTCGCCGGGATTGCCGCCGACGAGCGGGAAGACTGGGACATGCGCATGTCGGCCGGCGACCTGCTCCTCGACTTTCCACGCCCCCAGCATCGCGCGCTGGTCGGCGAACTGGCCTCGCGCCAGCCGGAGCGCGGCGCGAGCTTTCGCGCCGACGATGTCGAGAAGGCCTATGCCGCGGGTGACGAGCCCGGCTGGCGCAGGTTCAGCGATCCCTGGGAGTTTTACCGGCCGGAGGCCATTGCGGAGCGCCAGGAGCGGTGGGCGCGGGAGAAAGCCGAGGCGGAAGGCGGCCTCTACGAGGTGGACGACGGGATTGCCTTCGACGAGGGCGATTCGCCTTTCGTTCGCCCCGATCCCAAGGTCGGCCGCAACGATCCCTGCCCTTGCGGGAGCGGGAAGAAATACAAGAAGTGTTGCCTGGGGAAGCTCGGGTAGCGAGCTTGCGATCAAGCAGGCTGCGTGGAGCGCTGACCGCAGGAGACGCCGGCACGATCGGTCTTTTCTACGCCGCAGGCGCCCAAGAAGTACGTGGCGGCGGCACAGATGCTCGATCGCGGGACGTCGGCGTCGTCAGGCACCTGAGACATGGCTGCTCCTTCGAGTTGAACGGGCGCGGCGACCGGCCGCCTTGCCGTTGAAGCCAGAGTTTAGAAGATCTCGCGCGCGGGTATTTGTAGTACGCGCATCCACGGGGTTGACCGTTGGGGCGGCCGCGACCCGAGGACGTTGCCACTTGGCTGCTGCCCCGGCGAGTGGGCGGCACGAATTCAGTTGCTGTTCGCACACAGGCTCACCTGGTGAGCCTGGCCCCCTCTAGCCTGTTTCCCGACGAGAAGGAGCCCACCATGAGAAAGCGCAAGTTCCTGCAGTCCGTGCTCGCGGCGCTGACCGCCGCGGCCGCGGTTCGCCCCGCTGCGGCGCAACCGAAGGCGGTGCGGCTGGTCATTGTCCAGACCTCTCCCGTCGCGGGCTTCCATTACCATGCCGGCGAGAGCGTATGGTCGCGGCTGCGCGTGGGCGATCGCCTCGATCTTCACCGCGAACCGGACAATACGCATGACGAGCGCGCCGTGCGCGTGGAATGGAACCGCGAGAAGCTGGGCTACGTGCCGCGCGCCGAAAACGTGGCGGTGTCGCAGATGCTCGACCGCGGCGAGGCGCTCCATGCGCGGGTCACGGCGCTCGTGGAGAGCCGGGATCCGTGGGAGCGGGTGGAGCTGGAGGTGGTGCTGGAGGTATGAAGCAGATTACATTTGTTGTCGTAGCGGAACTGAAGGCCCGATCAAACCAGGAGCGCTCGTGACTGAAGCAGCGCTGATCGCGGTAGCGACGTTCATGGCCGGGGCCGTGAGTGCCTGGCTGCTGCGAGGCGCGCGAGAGCGGGCATCAGCGGCCACCTCCGAGGCGCGCCTGCAGGCTCTCCAGGAACGGTTCACGGAACAGGGCGGCGAGCTGACAGCCTTGAAGGCTCGGTACGAAGCGGCGGTGGAGCGGCTGAGGGTCGAGTCCGGCGCGAGGTCCGCCGCCGTGGTGAAGGTGGACGACAAGCTCGGCGAGATCGAGAAAGCGCGCATCGGGGCCTACGCCGAGCTCAGCACCCAGGTAAAGGGCCTGGTCGAGACCCACCTTCCGACCCTGAGGAACGAGACGGCCAACCTGGTCAAGGCGCTGCGCCAACCGACGGTGCGCGGGCGTTGGGGCGAGATCCAGTTGAAGCGCGTGGTCGAGATGGCCGGCATGCTCGATCACTGCGATTTCCTCGAGCAGGAAAGCCGCAGCACGGAAGACGGGCGGCTCCGCCCCGACATGATCGTGAAGCTGCCGGGCGGAAAGCAAATCGTGGTGGACGCCAAGGCTGCGGTCAGCGCGTACCTCGACGCCGCGGAGGCGTCGGATGAGGAGACGCAGCGCGCAAGGCTTGTCGACCACGCACGCCAGGTGCGCAATCACATGGCCGCGCTCGGGCGCAAGGGCTACTGGGAGCAGTTCGATCCGACGCCGGAGCTTGTCGTCATGTTCCTGCCCGGCGAGATGTTCTTCAGCGCCGCGTTGCAGCAGGATCCGGAGCTGATCGAGTTCGGAGTCAACGAGAAGGTCATCCCGGCCACACCGACGACACTGATTGCGCTCCTGCGTGCCGTCGCCTACGGCTGGCGGCAGGAAGCGCTCGCAAGGAACGCCCAGGAAGTCGCCGACCTCGGCCGTCAACTCTACGAGCGCATCGCAGTCCTCGCCAGCCACTGGGGCGAGGTGGGCGGGCGCCTCGACAAGGCGGTCGAGGCCTACAACAGGTCCGTCGCCACCTTCGAATCGCGAGTACTCGTTTCCGCGCGTCGCCTGCGCGATCTCAAGGCTGCGCCGGAAGACACTGAGATCGAGGTCATCGAGCCGATAGAGAGGACGACGCGCGCATTGCAGGCGCCGGAGGTTGCGCAGGCCGATGTGCGGGGCGGAGGGGTACTCCCATGAGGACCGGAAAAGCCGACACCTCCCCGATCGCGGCGCGCACCACCAACGCCGCATATGACGAAGTCGCGGCGCTCACCGGGCGCATCGGCGGCCTGAACCGTCAGCTGACTCTCGGATACCGCCTGCCGGACGTGGTCCGATGCGATTGCAGACTACTTGTTGCGTCGCGCCTCCATGAACGCCCGCAGGAGGCTATTGATCTGCGTTTGATAGCCCTTTCCAAGGGAGCGAAACCACTTGAGCACATCTGCATCCAGCCTCAGCGTCACTTGCTCCTTTGCTGATCGCGGGACCAACCCGTGCCGCGCAACGGCCTTTGCGAACATCTCCGGCGTTACCTCCGGGTTGTCCGACAAATCGATCTCCTCGTCTGTAAGCGCGTCCACGCGCTTCCAGTCAGTCCTGGATATCTTCGAAGAAGAGGGCTTGCTCACGTTTCGTTGCCTTCCGAATCGAAATCACACGAATGGTGTCTGCAGTCTCTGTGTGCACTACGGCAACCACACGATTTCGAGCAAGCCGAACGTGACGAATCGTTCTTCATCGTAGTCGCCGCGATCATCAACCACGGTCTTCGTCGTTCCCGCAAAGACGGCTGGGCATCCAACGAAATCGATTCCGTGCTTGCGGAGGTTGGTTTCTCGCTTTCGCTCGTCCCACTCGATGTTCATTGTAGCGACGTTTGTAGTTACAGGAAAGCGCTTGAGGGAGTCTCCCGATCAATGAGGCCGCGGTTACTACCGCGGAAAGGGGGGCTGCTCGAAATCTCCAAATCCAAGAATCGCGCTTCAATGATGCTACCAAAACCAAGTATCGCTAAGGTAGAACTGTGACACTATAGCCCGCGTCCAAGCCTCTTCGCTAGCTGGTTCTAGTGAGACTTCTTGTAAGTAAATGACATCCATAGAGTTTTCTATCATTCACCCATTCGGCGATTTCAACGGCCGTCGCACCCCGCGCATCTCGAGCTGCTGCCTATGCAGTTGGAGCCAGGGCACTGAGCCGGCCGGGGCGACTGCCTCAGTGCGTAGCGTGCCGCCGATCGGAACGATTGGGTGTGCTGATCGATGTCTGGCGGGGCAATTGTCGGGGAAAGGGCGCGGTGGCTGGTTGGAGACTCGGAGAGCGCTATGACGACTGAGCGTCGCGAGACGAGCTTCCGGTCGCTTTTTGCAGCGGCGACAGGTGGCTTCCAACCCTACCGGTGGCAGGTTCTGACTGCGCTCGACGGTCTGCCCGACGTGCTCCCTATTCCAACTGGCCTCGGTAAGACGGAAGTGGCGCTGGCGTGGGCGTGGCGCCTTCTTGTCGACAAGCAGCCTGAGCCGCTGCATCTGGTGGTCTGCCTGCCGATACGTAGCCTTGTGACGCAGACCGTGCATCGCCTAGAGGGTTACTTCGACGCGCTCAGGGCCAGGAAGCCGGAGGTCGATGTCGGCGTTCACCAGCTCATGGGCGGTGCGATCGACGAGGAGTGGACGCGCTGGCCCGACAAGCCCTGGGTCCTCATCGGCACGCAGGACCAGCTCTTGTCGCGCGCGTTGAACCGCGGCTACGCGATGAGCCGCTTCGAGTGGCCGGTCCACTTCGGCCTGCTCAACAACGACTGCCGGTGGCTCATCGACGAGGTCCAGCTCATGGGGCCGGGGCTGTGGACAACCTCACAGCTCGACTGGATGCGCAGGAAGCGGTTCCCGGCGTTGAAGCCGTGCCTGACGACGTGGATGAGTGCCACCGTCGGCACTGCCTTTCTGAGCACCACCGATCGGACACGTGACGGGCTTGGCGAGCTGTCTGACGAGCAGGTCGCGTTCGAGGCGAGGCTGAAGTCATCGCTCGACGCCGATCAGGGGCTCTCGTGGTGGCGTGCGGTGAAGCGACCCGTCGAGTGGTGGAAGCCGGAGAATCTGTCGAAGCCTGGCAAGGCAAAGAAGACAGATCCGGCGAAGTCGTTAGCGGAGGGCGCGGTCACCGCCGAAGCCATCGCGCAGGGAGTGGAAAAAGAGCACAAGGCGGGCACGCTCTCGCTCGTCATCTGCAACACCGTGGACATGGCGCGAGAGGTGTTCCGCGCGTTGTCGGTCACGCACAGGGTTCTCCTCACCTCGCGTTTTCGGCGTGAGGACCGCAGCGGACATGAGCAACTGCTCCTCGACTTCGACGCCAACCGAAAGGCGGGCCAGCTACCGATGGCCGATCCTGGCCTCATCTGCGTAAGTACGCAGGTTGTCGAGGCGGGTGTAGACATCTCGGCGCATCGCCTCTGGTCCGAGCTCGCACCGTGGCCCTCGATGCTCCAGCGCCTGGGACGCCTGAATCGCAAGGGAGAC
>Ga0307505_10002337_pt1 | contig 13376 bp, 11 predicted proteins | sample 23_S_MG_FD_202183 | JGI IMG/M metagenome (GOLD analysis project Ga0307505, IMG submission 202183) | Soil microbial communities from Populus trichocarpa stands in riparian zone in the Pacific Northwest, United States - 23_S | ecosystem: Environmental > Terrestrial > Soil > Riparian zone > Trees...
CGGTCCAGGATCGCCTCGAGCCGCGGCAGCCCGCGCGCCTCGCGCACGGCGGGGCGCAGCACCTCGTCGACGAAGCGGCGCACGTATTCGTGCAGCACCGCGAGCTGCAGGTCCTCGCGCGAGCCGAAGTGCGCGAACACGCCGCTCTTGCTCATCTTCATCTGGTCGGCCAGCGTGCCGATGGTCAGGCCCTCGAGGCCTTCGCGGCTGGCGATGGCGAGCGCCGCCTCGACGATGGACGCGCGCGTCTGGTCGCCCTTGCGCGGGCGCAGGGCGGTGGCCAGTGATGACAGCGTTGCGGAGATGGGCATCAGTGGGTGGTGTCGGGGCAGCGGGACCTGACAGCTTACTAAAAAACGAACGTTCGTACTATTTCCGATGATGCACCCTGCCGTCAACCCGGGTTTTAGAAAGGCAAACCTATTGACGCGGCGCGGCAAGAGCGCCGCCAGCCATCAGATGCGGAGAAACGAGCAGTGGTGCGCGCTCAGCGCGTGAAACTGCCAGCCGCACCGGGCACGGCGCCCGTGCCGAAGGCCTGTGCGACGTGGTCCACGAACAGCCGCACCTTCAGCGACAGATGGCGCCGGCTCGGATAGACCGCCCAGATCTCGCCACCCTGCCCCGTGTGATCGGGCAGCAGGCGCTGCAACCGGCCGGCGGTCAGCGCGGCATCGAGCATGAAGTCGGGCTCGTTGACCACGCCCAGCCCGGCCAGCGCCGCCGCCAGCAGCGCATCGCCGCTGTTCGCATGCAGGCTGCCGGTCACGCGCACGTCATGCACGCTGCCGTCAGGGCCAGTGAAGCGCCACAGCCGGGGCGTCACCGCATAGGCATAGGTCAGTGCGTTGTGCCGCGCGAGATCCTGCGGCACGGCGAGCGCTCCATGGCGTGCGATATAGGCCGGCGCGGCGGCCAGCACCAGTTGCATCGAACCCAGCCGGCGCGCGACCAGGCTCTCGGCACCCACCTGGCCGACGCGCACCGCGAGATCGAAACCTTCCTCGACGATGTCCACCACGCGGTCGGACACCACCAGTTCGAAGTTCACGTCCGGATAGCGCTCCGCAAAGGTCGCTATCGCCGGCGCGACGCGCTGCTCGGCCATGTTGTAGGAGCAGGTCAGGCGGATGGTGCCGCGCGGTTGCGCGGCCGACTGGCCCACCAGCGCCTCGGCTTCGGCCAGTTCGGCCAGCAGCGCGACGCAGCGTTCGTAGTACGACTGGCCGCTTTCGGTCAGCGACAGGCGCCGCGTCGTGCGATTCAGCAGCCGCGCACCCAGATGCTGCTCGAGTTCCGCGATCAGACGGGACAGCGACGACGTGGAAATGCCCAGCCGCTCGGCCGCGGCAACGAAGCTGCCGGACTCCACCACGCGCACGAAAGCTTGCATCGCCTGCCAGCGGTCCATCGCCTATTGTCCTATTTATAGGGACAATATATTGCATTGCGCCTTCTTTATGTTCTCTGGCAGCACGATTACTGTTCCGTCTGCAATCCACGAACAATCCAGGAGAAAACATGAAGCTGTACTACTCGCCCGGCGCCTGCTCGCTGTCGCCGCACATCGTCGCCCGCGAAGCCGGTCTGCCGCTGGAACTGGTGAAGGTCGACCTGAGGACCAAGAAGACGGCTGACGGCGGCGACTACTGGGCCGTCAACGGCAAGGGTTCCGTACCGATGCTGGAACTGGACGACGGCACGCGCCTGACCGAAGGTCCGGCCATCGTGCAGTATCTGGCGGACCGCGCCCCCGCCAAGCAGCTTGCACCGGCCAACGGCAGCATCGAGCGTTACAAGCTGCACGAGTGGCTCAACTTCATCACGTCGGAGATACACAAGCAGTTCTCGCCGCTGTTCGACGCCACCTCCACGGAAGAGCTGAAGACGAAGCAGCGCGACAAGATCGCTGGGCGGCTCGACTGGATCGTCCCGCAGCTCGGAGACAAGCCTTACCTGACCGGAGAGAACTTCACCGTGGCCGACGCGTATCTGTTCACGGTGCTGAACTGGGCGCGCATGACCGGCATCGATCTGGCGCGCTGGCCGACGCTGCAGGCGTATCAGGCGCGCGTCGCGCAGCGGCCGGAGGTCAAGGCAGCGATGAAGGAAGAGGGTCTCATCAAGGGATGAGGCTGATGAGTCCGTCAATGGCGCCGGCCTGCCGGCCGGTGCCGCACGGCGCGCGTAGATCATGAACACGCTGCCCACACTGTTCATCTCGCACGGCTCACCGATGCATGCGGTGGCCGCAGGCCGCGCCGGTGAAGCCTGGACGGCCCTCGGACAGCGCCTGCCACGGCCGCGCGCGATTCTGGTCGCGTCTGCGCACTGGGAAACCGAGCTACCGATGCTGTCCACGGCGAAGCAGCCCGAAACCATCCACGACTTCGGCGGCTTTCCGCCGGAGCTGTATCGCATCCGCTATGCGGCGCTTGGCGCGCCCGACGTCGCACAGCGTGCGCTGCAACTGCTGACCGGTGCGGGACTGTCGGCCAGCGCCAACGGCTGCCGCGGGCTCGACCACGGTGCGTGGGTGCCGCTGCTGCGCCTGTATCCGGCGGCCGACGTTCCGGTCGCACAGATCTCGGTGCAACCGTCACTGGACGCCGACCACCACCTGCGCGTCGGCGCGGCGCTGGCACCGCTGGCGCGCGAAGGTGTGCTGGTCGTCGGCTCCGGCCATCTGACGCACAACCTGCGCGAGTGGATCGCCGATGCGCGGCGCCGCGGCGCGATGACCGTCGACGAGCGCGAACCGGAGGCCTACGTAACCGAGTTCAGCGGCTGGGTGGACGCCGCGTTGCGCAGCGGCAACCGCGCAGGGCTGGCGCGCTGGCTGGAACTCGCGCCGCACGCGCGGCGCGCGCATCCGACCCCGGAGCACTTCCTGCCGCTGATGATCGCTTTCGGCGCGGCGGGTCCGAACGCAACCGTCGAGCACATCGAAGCAGGTGTCGACAGCGGCGTGCTGGCGATGGATGCGTACGTGTTTCAACCAGAAACTTGACGGCGGCCGCACCAAGAACAGCGTCGCTTGGGCCACTGCTGCCGCTCACGCCGCGCTGCGCAGCTCCGGGATCTCGTACATCCGCCCTTCCGCCAGCGCAAACACGCGCTCGCCCGGTGCGCGGGCGATGCTCGCGCCACCGGTGAACGATCCGAAGGCGGGCAGCACCAATTGGTCTTCGCGCAGCCAGAAGCACGGCAGCCGCAGGCTGTCGTCGGCGCGGCCGTTCAGGCGCACCGCCGGATGCAGATGGCCGGCCAGCACCATCGCTCTCGGCACGTGCTGCGGGTGATGGCAGAAGGCGATGCCGTCGACGAGCCACGGCTCGGACACGCAGCGGATGCGCAGCGCGGTGGGCGGCGCGCCCGCATGCAGGTCATGGTTGCCTTCGACCAGCACGACGTCCAGCGCTTGATGCCGCTCGCGCCAGCGCTGGCACGCGGCCAGCGTCGCCGGCGCGTGCGCTTCGCGCGCGTGGAACAGGTCGCCAAGGAAGACCAGCGTCGTCGGCTGCAGCGCAGTGATCAGTGCGTCGAGGCGCGCGAGGTTGTCGCTGGTCGTGCCCTGCGGCACCGGTACGCCGCGCGCGCGGAACGCCGCCGCCTTGCCGAAATGCGCATCGGCGATCGCGAGCCAGCGCCGCTCCACCCACCACGCGACGCCCTGCGCCAGCAGCTCCCAGTCCGTGCCGTTCAGCACGACGGGCACGCGCACAACCGGCGGACGCGACATGCGGACGACGCGCCCTACAGCGCGGTCACGGTGAAACCGCGTGCGCGCAGCAGAGCAATCAGACCTTGCGGCCCCGGCAGGTGCAGCGAACCCACGGCGATCAGATAGGTCTTGCCCTCGGCCATCAGAGACTCGATGCGCTTGACCATCGCCGGATGCCGCCCCAGCAGGATCGTATCCACCGTGAAGCGCGCGCCCGGGCTGTCCTGCGCACGCATCTCGGCCAGCAGGCGTTCCAGCGCCGCCTGGTCGCCGGTTTCCCAGGCCTGCACGATGCGATTGATCTCGCGCCGCGCGTTCCTGGTTTCCACCGCCTTAACGGCTTCCTCGAGGAAAGCGAGCTGCGTCGTGAACGGCGCGCCTTCGAACAGCTCGAACTGCTGCTCGATGCTCTCCAGCTCCAGGATCGGCTTGCCGCCCTGTTTTGCGAGCCGCATCAGGTACGACTCCACCGACAGCGCCGGCATGTAGCCGGCCTGCGCGGCCTCGAACAGCGCCAGCACGTTGGCCAGCATCCACGGCTTCATGCGCCACAGCGGCGCGGGGTCGAGCTGGTTGCGCGCGGCGATGGCCTCGATGCGCGCCTTCAATGCCGGCGGCAGCTTCGCGTCCAGCCCGGGCGCGTCGGCCGGGATCATCGCGTACTTCTGCGTGGCGGCCAGCGCGCGCGCGTTGTCGCTGATGTCAGCTTCCAGCACCAGTCCGTCGTTGCGCTGCATGCGCTCGAGCTGCGCGGCCGGCAGCGGATAGAACTCAGGCCGGCCCACGTGGATCGTGCCCATCAGCAGCGCGGTCTGGTTGCCCTTGCGCACTTCGTACAGGAAGCCGCGGCGCGCGGGCTCAGCCTGCTGCGCGAAAGCGGCAGCCGACAGCAGCAGCGCGCTCAGCAAAGCGCCCGTCTGTCTGAGGATTCTTGGAAGCAGCATGCGGGCGATTGTAAGTGGCGCGGCGTGCACGGCCACGCCGCACGGCGCGTCAGGCAACCGGCTGCGACTCCGCCGCGATGTCCGAGGGCATCTGCAACGACTTCACGTGGCGCAGGACTCCGGGGTCTTCCTCATCGCGATGCGGCACGTAGCCGCGGTTGCGCATCATCTGCCCCATATCGCTGTTTTCCTTCAGCACCAGGCCGATGAGCTCGGTGAGGCCGCGGTCGCGCGCGGTGTCCTCGATGGCCTGCATCAGCGCGTGGCCCAGCCCGCGGCCCTGCCACGCGTCCTCGACGATGACGCCGAACTCCGCGGACCTGCCGTCGGGATTGCGCGTGTAGCGCGAGATGCCGCGGATCTCCTGCTGGGCGCCGGACCGGTCGATGGCGACGAAGGCCATCTCGCGGTCGTAGTCGATCTGTGTGTAGCGCACCAGCCGCTCCATCGTCAGCTCGCGTATCGGCGCGTGGAACCGCATGTACGTGCTCTGCGGCGTCAGTCGAGAGATGAAGCGGCGCTCGGCCTCGGCGTCTTCGGGGCGTATCGGCCGCAGCAGCAGACGCGCGCCCTTGACTTCGATGTCGCGCGCCAGCGCGCGCGGGTACGGGTGGATCGCCAGGTGCGAGAACGACGCGTCGGCTTGCAGCGGCGCATCGGACACCACGACGCGCGCGTCCAGCGCGATGACGCCGTGCTCGTCGACCAGCAGCGGATTGATGTCCAGCTCGCGCACGGCCGGAATCTCGCAGGCCAGCTCCGACACGCGCAGCAGCACGTCAATCAGCTTGTCCATGTCGACGGCGGGCGCGCCGCGGAACGCGTCCAGCATGCGCGATACGCGCGTGCGCGCGATCAGCTCGCGCGCCAGGAACGGGTTCAGCGGCGGCAGCGCGACGGAGGAGTCCCGGAAGATCTCCACCGCGACGCCGCCCATGCCGAAGTTGACGACCGGCCCGAAGCTGGGATCGTTGGCCAGTCCCACGATCAGCTCGCGCCCATGCGGGCGCGAGATCATCTTCTGCACCACGACGCCGATGAAGCGCGCCCCTGGCGCGCGCTCGGCCAGCCGCTGCGCGATCGCCTCGAAGCCGCGTTCCACCTCGTCGCCGTCCCTCACGTTGAGGATGACGCCGCCGACGTCGCTTTTGTGTGTGATGCCGTCGGCGCGCACCTTCAGCGCGACCGGGAAGCCGAGCTGCTGCGCCTCCTGCCGCGCCTGCAGCGCGCTGCGCGCCAGCAGCCCCAGCGCGGTCTCGATGCCGAAGCATGCGAGCAGCGCGGTGGAATCCTGCTCGTCCAGCACGCCGCGGCCGGCGCTGCGCGCGCCGTCGATGATGCGGCGCGCCGCCTGCACGTCGAATTTCAGTTCGTCGACGCGCGGCCCCGGCACCTGCAGCCGCAGTTCGCGGTTGCGCACGTACTGCGCAAGGTAGCCGAACGACTCGACGCCGCGCTCGGGACTGGTCAGCGCCGGCAGCGCCGCGGTCTTGAACACCGCGCGGCCGCGGCCGGCATCCTTCTCGCCCAGCCACGCGCTGACGACCGGCTTCTCGCCGGCGCCGGCCACCGGCAGCAGCGCCTGCGCCGCGTCGGCCGCCGCGAGCCGCGGCGTCGGCGAGAACAGCAGCAGCACGCCGTCGTTGGCGGCATCGGCCATCAGCAGCCGCAGCGCGGCCGTGAACCGGCCGGCGTCCGCGTCCGCCATCACGTCCACCGGGTTGCCGTGCGACCAGCTGGGCGGCAGTGCGTGGTCGAGCGCGCTGAAGGTCGCATCCGACAGGCGCGCCAGCGACACGTGGTTGTCCTGCAACGCGTCGGCCGCCAGCAGGCCTGGACCACCGCCGTTGCTCAGTATCGCCAGGCGATTGCCGCGCGGCAGCCGGCCGCTGGCCAGCGCCTCCGCGGCCGCGAACAGGTGGCCGATCTTCGGCACGCGGATCGCGCCGGCACGGCGCAGGGCCGCGTCCACCACCGCATCGTTGCCCACCAGCGCGCCGCTGTGGCTCAACACCTGGCGTTCGCTGCCGACGTGGCGGCCGGCCTTCAGCACGATGACCGGCTTCACGCTGGCGGCCGCGCGCATCGCCGACATCAGTGCGCGCGCGTCCGGAATGGCTTCGATGTACAGCAGTATCGAGCGCGTCTGCGTGTCGCCCGCGAGGTAGTCGATGATCTCGGCCAGCGACACGTCAGATTCCGCACCGGTGGCCACCACCGACGAAAATCCGAAGCCCGCCGTCCACGCGTAGTCCAGCAGCGCGGTGGTCACCGCACCCGACTGCGACACCAGCGCCAGCGGCCCGGGGCGCGCCAGCGTCTTCGCCCAGCTCGCGTTGAGCCCGATCTGCGGACGCATCATGCCCAGGCAGTTCGGCCCCATCACGCGCACGCCGGCGCTGCGCGCTCGCTGCAGCACGTCGTGCTCGATGCGGCGACGTTCCGGCCCGTCGTCGCACATGCCGGGCGACAGCACCAGCAACGCCGGTATGCCCATGCGGCCCGCATCGTCGATGATGTCCGGCACGCGATGCGCCGGCGTCACCACCACCGCGAGATCGACCTTCGACGGCAACGCCGTCAGCGAGGGAAGACAGGGATGGCCGTCGATCGTGCGATGACGCGGGTTGACCGCATGCACATCCCCCTGGAAGCCTGCGCTCAACACGTTGCTGTAGACGAGATGCCCCAGCGACTCGCGGCGCGGGCTGGCGCCGACGACGGCCAGCGACCGCGGCAGCATCGCAGGCCTCAGGTAATGGACACTGTCCATCGACACGGCCGAACCTCCGACAAGACGGCGAAGACTGCGCGCATTGTCGCATCACGGCAACGGCGCGCGATGGCGCCGGCCGACCGTTGCGCGGCGCGCCGCGCACGGGCGGGCGCCTCGTTGACGCGGGTCAAGCGCGTCCGTGCCGCTTGCTCTTACCGTGCAAAGCACCGGCCTGCCGTTCGGATCGCCATGACGCTGTCGCCCTATGAGCTGAAAGCGCTGCACGCGCAGTTGCGCGCGCTGCGGTCGCACGTCGGTGGTGCAGTCAGCGACCGGCTGCACCGCCACGGCCTGGAAGTGCACGATGTCGCGGCGTTGCCGAACCGGCGCGCCGATACCGACGACGAAGCGTCGGCCGAGCTGGCGACGTCACTGGACATCGCGCACGTCGCGCGCAACGCCACCACGCTGGCGGCGCTGGACGCCGCGCTGGAGCGTGTGGCTTCCGGCGAATACGGCGTGTGCATCGATTGCGGCGAGGACATCTCGCGGGCGCGGCTGGCCGCGAACCCGGCGGCCGACCGCTGCACGGAATGCCAGGAGCGCAGCGAGCACGCTGCGCGCGTCGCGCGCCGCACGCACGGCTGACGCGGCCCCTCCGGCCGCCCTGTTTTCCCTCGTTCGACCCGTTGCGGCGCGCGTCGTCGCTGCCCGCCCGCCCGTAGAATCTCCGCATGCCCTGCAAGAGTGCGCAATGAAAGTCAACGGCGTGGCGATGCGCTCGATCTGGCCGGTGGGCGATGCGGCGGTCGCCGTCATCGACCAGCGCGCGCTGCCGCACCGGCTTGCGACGCGCACGCTGAACACCGCGGCCGACGTGGCGGACGCCATCGCGTCGATGACCGTGCGCGGCGCGCCGCTGATCGGCGTCACCGGCGCCTACGGCCTCGCGCTGGCGCTGCGCGCCGACGCCTCCGACGCCGCGCTGGAAGCCGCGCACACGCAACTGGCCGGCGCCCGGCCCACCGCGGTCAACCTGCGGTGGGCGCTGGACCGCGTACGCGCGCACGTGGCCGCGCTGCCGCCCGCACGGCGTGCCGCAGCCGCGTGGACCGAGGCCGGCCGCATCGCCGAAGAAGACGTCGCGCTGAACCGCGCGATCGGCACGCACGGCGCTGCACTGCTGCGCGAGCTGCACGCACGCGCCGGCGGCGGCCGCCGCCTCAACGTGCTGACCCACTGCAACACCGGCTGGCTCGCCGCCGTCGACCACGGCACGGCGCTGGCCGCCATCTACGCGGCGCACGATGCGGGCGTGCCGCTGCACGTATGGGTGGACGAAACGCGCCCGCGCAACCAGGGGTTGCTGACCGCGTGGGAGCTCGCGGCGCACGGCGTGCCCTACACGCTGATCGTCGACAACGCGGGCGGCCACCTGATGCAGCACGGCGAGGTCGACGCGGTGCTGGTCGGCGCCGATCGCGTATCGGCCGCCGGCGACGTCGCCAACAAGATCGGCACGTACCTGAAGGCGCTGGCCGCGCACGACAACGGCGTGCCGTTCTATGCGGCGGTGCCCTCGCCCACCATCGACTGGGACGCCGCCAGCCTGGCCGCGACCACCATCGAGGAGCGCAGCGCCGCCGAGGTGCTGCAGGTGGGAGGACTGGACGCAGCGGGCGCACCGGCGCGCGTGCAGCTGCTGCCGGAGAGCACGCCGATCGCCAACCCGGCCTTCGACGTGACACCCGCGCGGCTGGTCAGCGGCATCATCACCGAGCGCGGCGTCGCGGCGCCGGCACGGCTGACTGCGCTGTTTCCGGACCCGCGGCGCGCGGCATGACCGACCCGCAGGACCGCCCCGAGCGAGTTCGCGCCGCGGCGCACAGCGCGAAGGCACTCCGGTGAACGCCGCCGAAGACGGCCCCGACCTGCGCGCCGCGCTGATCGCCACCGCGCTGGCGATGAACACCGCGGGCATCAACGTCAACAAGTCGGGCAACGTGTCGGCGCGCTGCACGCGCGGCGCGCGGGCCGGTTTCGTCGTCACGCCCAGCGGCATCCCCTATCGCGACCTCGCACCCGGCGACCTGGTGTTCGTCGCGCTGGACGGCGCGGCGGCCGGCACGCAGAAGCCGTCGTCGGAATGGCGCTTTCACCGGGACATCTACGCGGCGCGGCCGGAGTTTGCGGCCGTCGTGCACACGCATTCGGCGCAGGCCACGGCGCTGGCCTGCCACGGACGCGGGTTACCGCCGTTCCACTACATGGTGGCGCGCGCCGGCGGAGCCGATATCCGGTGTGCCCCTTATGCGACCTTCGGCACGCAGGCGCTGTCCGACGTGGTGCTGCAGGCGCTGGAAGGCCGCAGAGCGTGCCTGCTCGCGCACCACGGCGTGGTTGCCTGCGGCGATTCCCTGGACGATGCACTGGCGCTGGCTATCGAAGTCGAGCACCTGGCGCGCATGTACCTGGCGGCCTGCACGCTGGGCGAGCCGCCGCACCTGTCAGCCGCCGAAATGCAGGACGCGCTGCAGCGCTTCCACACCTACGGAAGGCGGCCCGCCGACTTCCCGTAATGCGAGCGAAGCACGTCGGTCGGAGTGGTGCACCGCGGTAGTGCAGTCATGGTCCGCCGCGCCGCAGCTGCCGGCCGCCCGGTTCCCGCCTTCCGCGGGATTTCCCGGTTTTCCGGCTGTCATGAATGCGCTATGCATCCCGCATTGATGGCATGCTAACGACCATGACGCCCGCGTCTCACCCCACGCCGGAATTCGTCCCGGCCGAGAGCGCCGGCCACTTCCGTGGCGCGGTGCGGGCGACGCTGTGGCCCACGCGCTCGCTGGTGTCCACCGAGCGCTGGTTCGACGAGCTGTACATCTGGACCGAGGGCGGCGCGGCCTCGACCACGCAGCGCGCGAGCATCCAGATCGAGGCGCTGAGCGACGCGTTCCAGTGGCTGCAGTACGACAAGGTCGAACGTGTCGGCGTGACCATTTCCTTCGGCACCATCGAGCGCGCGCTGGACCCGCTGACCGCGCTGTTCGAATCCAACGTGCTACTTGCGCACCGCGTGTTCGTGCTGCTGCGCGGCGCGCCGCAGCGCCTGCGCTCGCGCTACCGCCTGCGCGCTTTTGCCGACATGCTGCGCGGGCTGAAGGTGGCCGTCGGCTACCGGCTGACCGCGCCGCGCGTCAGCATGGAACTCGCCGGCGTGGACCTCGTGCAGCCCATCTTCGCGAAGGTGCTGGCCCCGACCGTCAACCGGCCGGACGCCTGGAGCGACCTCGCGCTGGAGATCCGCGCGCTGGGGCTGGACACGCGCTCGACCGTCGTCGGCGCGCTGGAAACGCGGCAGCAGCGCGACTACGCTGTGCAAGCCGGTTTCCAGCTTGGCCAGGGCCGCGCCGTCCGCATGCCGTATCCTCCGCCGCCGCTGCCTGCCACGAGTTAGGAGATCCGGCTTGGCTGCGGCGACCGATTTGGCCGAGAATCCGCGCACCACAGAACGGACGTTCGCGTCGCAGCGGCGCGAACCCAAGATGCCCAACGAGCCACGTCCCGAACTCGGCACGCGCCAGATCGAGCTCGACCCTACGGTCGACCCGCTGAGCCGCTTCGGCTCGCGGGTGCGCTCGCTCGTGTGGCCGACGCGCACTTTGGTGGGCTCACAGCGCTGGTTCGACGAGCTTTACGTGTGGACCGCCGACTTCGAGCCCGACCGCTCGCTGCGCGCGCAGATCCAGCTCGCCGCGCTGGAGCACGCGTTCACGATGATCGAGCACGAGCGCGTCGAGCGCATCGCGGTCACCGTGTCCTTCGGCTCCATCGAGCGTTCGCTGGAGGCGCTGGTGCGCACGCTGGATTCACACCGCCTGACCACGCACCGGTTGTCGATCCTGCTGCGCGGCGCGATGGAACGGCTGCGCTGGCCGTACCGCGTGCGCGAGTTCATTGACTTGCTGCGCAGCTACCAGATCCCCGTCGGCTACCGCTTCGCCGAGCCGCGCGCCAGCATGGAAATGAGCGCCATCGACTTCGTCGCGCCCGACTTTGCGAAGATGCTCGCGCCGATCTCCGTACGCGAGGAAACCTGGTTCGAGATGTCGCGAGAAGTCAACGCGCTGGGCCTGACGCGCGAGACCTTCGTGCTGGCGGGCATCGAGCGCGAGGAGCAGCTGCGTCTCGCGCGGCAGACGGGGTTCGTGCTGGGACAGGGGCGCGCGCTGAAGAAGCCGTATTTCCCGCCGCGGGTGATGAAACCGCGCTAGCGGGAACGCAAGCCCAAGGTGGATGCCCGCTTTCGCGGGCATGACAGTCCGGGCGGCGTCATCCCACGAAATCGAGCCTGACGCTTTTTGCCTTTTCCTACCTGGCCACTTCCCGCCAGCCGATGCGCCGCGGATTCGCGGCGCCGCCGCCGACGTTCAGGCCGCGCGTTTCCTTCACGCCGGAAGCACCGGTCGTGATGATCTTCAGCGACAGGTTCTGCAGGCGGACGATCGCGTTGCCGACGGTTAGCGTGCCGGAGCGGAACAGGCCCACTTCGCCCCCGGTGGTCGTCGTCACCGACTGGCCGGTCTTGTAGTTGAACTGGTAGATCCATGAGTCGCCGCCCGCAGTACAGGCGTTGTTGTTCGGCACGTTGGTGGTCGCCACCAGCGTGCCCAGCACCAGTTGCGGATCCAGGTTGATGCGCTCGCCCACCGACGGGAAGTCGATGAACCAGCCGTTGTCGGTGCCCCAGTTGACCGTGGCGCCCGTGATGCGCCGGCGGCCGTTGCCGGCTTCGACGATGGTCTGCTTCTTGAACGTGTCGACACCGCGCGGGTTGCCGATCGACACGCCGCCGTCCTTGATGGCGTACAGCGACCCGGAGTACGACCAGTCGCCGGTCGGTGTCAGCGTCGTCGGGTCCTGCAGGTCGGACGAACCCAGATAGCGTCCGGTGCCCACGAAGATCACGCGCTTGCTTTCGATCTGCCCCAGCTCGGGCCGCGTCGTGATCGGCTGGCCCTTGCCGGAAGAATCCTTCAGCGTCGCCAGGCGCAGCACAGCCGGCGGGGAGGCGCCCAGGTCGAAACGCCACAGGTTGCCCTTCAGGTCACCGCCGTAGACGTACTGGGCGGTTGCGTCACTGTCCGGATCGCGCACCCAGTTGGAGATGCGCGCCAACCCCGACGGATCGGTGGTCGAACCGACACCGGTCGCCACCTTGTGCAGGATCGCGCCGGTTCCCAGGTCCAGCACGTAAAGATAGCCGCGGCCGTCACCCGGGCTGACGTTGTTGTAGCCGGACGTGACCAGCGCGACCCACTTGCCGTCCACCGACCGCTTGGAGATGACCGGGTTGCCGAAGGACAGGCCGAGGTCGGCGTCGCTGCGCGGGCACAGCGAGGTCGAGCAGAACTCCCACAGCAGCTGCGGGCTCAGCGGGTTGGTCACGTCCAGCGCGTAGTAGCCGCGCCCGCCGGCGTTCATGCCGCCGATGAGGATCGTGCGCCACTGGCCGTTGACGAAGGCGTCGTTGACCGTCGGCGAGCCGTCGACGTAGAACTCGTGCTGCGTGGCGTAGGCGGTTTCAGCCAGTTTGTACAACCGCGGCAGCGCCGTGCGCGGCACGAAGGCCCACAGTTCGTTGCCGTTGTTGGCGTCGAACGCGTGCAGCATGCCGTCGTTGCCGCCGATGTACACGACGGGCTGGCGCGACGCATGGTTGTTCTTGAAATCGAAGTACGACGGGACGTCGGCGTCGCCGTAGGCGCGCCGCGGGTCGCGCACGAAGGCGGGGCGCGAGCCGACGAGGTCCCCCAGCACGTATTCGCGTTCGCGGAACAGCAGCTCGTGCTGGCGCTGGCCGCGCAGGAAGTTCACCACGTGCTCGCCGTTGTTGACGATCACCCGTTCTTCGGCAGCCAGGATCGCGCACTGCGACAGCTGCGTGCACTTGTTGCTGAAGTAAGACCGCGTGGCCGTGTCCATCGAGCCCCAA
>Ga0307505_10002338_pt1 | contig 13374 bp, 19 predicted proteins | sample 23_S_MG_FD_202183 | JGI IMG/M metagenome (GOLD analysis project Ga0307505, IMG submission 202183) | Soil microbial communities from Populus trichocarpa stands in riparian zone in the Pacific Northwest, United States - 23_S | ecosystem: Environmental > Terrestrial > Soil > Riparian zone > Trees...
ATGTTCGCTCCAGGCGAATTTGTCGACCACAGGGTTCGTCCACACCTCTCTCTCCGCCAGACACAAAAACGGCCCCGTTCGGGGCCGTTTTTGTGTCTGGCGGAGAGAGAGTCTGATTTCGTGAGATTCGCCGCTGTTCGCCCACGTCCATTCCATTCCCGTAACCTTCTGACATAGAAAGGATATCCCGCCGAATCCTGCTCGCTCGTGTTCGTTGACGTTCGCCACAATCCGGCGTAACGTGTAGGGAACAAAATAGGGCTCATGGAGTTTGGCGGATGATTCGCGACCGAAACCGACTCACGCCGCTGGCAATCCGGAGCATCAAGCCCGGCCGCCACGCCGACGGTGGGAACCTGTACCTGCTGGTCAAACCCGACGGCCGCAAGACCTGGCTGTTCCGCTACCGCGATCGCATCACGGGAAAACCCCGCGATGCCGGGCTGGGTCCGCTTGCTGATGTGAACCTCACACTTGCTCGCGAGAAGGCGCACGCCATGCGCCTGCAATTGCTCGATGGCGTCGACCCGTTGAACGCGAAAAAGGAACGCATCGAGGCCGAGCGGTCCGAGCGCGCCAAGCGCGTCACGTTCGGATGGTGTCTCGATCGCTTCCTGGCCATGAACGAGGCCGAATGGCGCAACGAGAAGCACCGCGCGCAATGGCGCAGCACCATGACCACCTATGCGGCGCCCCTGGTCCCGATGTTCGTCGCTGAAATCGAGACGGCGCACGTCGTCGCGGCACTTGAGCCCATCTGGACCAGCAAGACGGAAACCGCCACGCGCGTTCGCCAGCGCATCGAAACCGTGCTGTCCTGGGCGACCGCGAACCAGTACCGGCACGGGGACAACCCAGCCCGATGGAAAGGCCATATCGACCAGATCCTGCCGAAGCCGGCGAAGCTCAAGAATGTGCGCCATCACCCCGCCGTGCCGTACCTGGACATGCACGCATTCCTGATGGACCTGCGCGCACGGTCCGGGCTATCGGCGCGCGTGCTCGAATGGCAGATTCTGACCGCAGTTCGACCCGGCGAGGCGACTGGCACCCGATGGGATGAAATCGACCTGGACGCCGCTGTATGGACGATCCCGGGGGAGCGCATGAAGGCCGGGATAGAACATCGCGTTCCCCTGTCCCGCCCCGCGCTGGACCTTCTGCGCGCCCTGCCCCGCATTGGCCCGTTTGTGTTCCCTGGTGGCAAACCAAAAGCGCCGCTTTCCCTGGCCGCTGGCCTGAACCTGATGAAAGACCTGCGCCCCGGATTCGTGCCCCACGGACTGCGATCAAGTTTCCGCGATTGGTGCGCCAATACCGGCGTGAATCGCGACGTTGCCGAACGATGCCTGGCGCATGTGCTCAAGGACAAGGCCGAAGCCGCCTACCAGCGCAGCGACATGATCGAGCCGCGTCGCAAGGTCATGGCAACCTGGGCAAAGTTCATCGAAACGCCGCCCCGAACCGGCACTGTGACGCCGATCAAGGGAGGGCGCGCGCATGAGCGTCAAGCGTAAGAAACCGGACATCGCAACCGATCATCGTAACGGTTCTCACATGGAGGAATGGGCCTGGCAGTGGGACCAGAAATTGATGCCAGTGGGCCGGTTCATTGATGCAGTGGAGCGCGGCGAGTCCCCTGCATTGGATGATGCGCGATCCGTTGCAATGGCGCTGCGGGCGTTTTTTTGCCACCGTGATACCGACGCGAGCCTGGCGGAATTCGCTACCGTCCTAGGAGTGACACGAAAACAAGGGCGACGCGAATCGACTGCCGAGGAGTCGACGCGTGCCACAGGTGCAGCTATCAGCATTGCGATGCGGGAACATGAACTAAAAGCTGCTGGCGAGACTGCGGCCCGCGCGCAAGCAAAAGCGATACGCGTGGTGGCGGGAATTGAGAATGTGCCGCTTCGCACGGCGCAGGCGTGGTGGAAAGAGTGGCGCGAAGTCGGTCGCGCGATGGCGGTCCTAGCCACAAACCGCGCAACGAAAAACGGGGAGTAATGCTGCGCGTTCAGCCGTGTGAATAATCAGCTTCCAGCCGCGCACCTGTTCGCGCGGATGGAGACGGAAAGATGCAACACGTTGAACCCACCAGCACCCCGCTGGCGAACCAAGTCCCGCAAGCCTGTGCCCGCCTGGGCATCGGCAGGACCGCGCTCTACGAGCTCTTGAAGGCCGGCGAGCTTCGATGCTTCAAGGTCGGCACACGAACCCTGATTCCTGAGTCCGAGCTGCAGGACTTCATCGCAAAGCGTATGGCGTCCGGGGCGACCGCATGACCCGCCCCGACCACCTGGCGCAGCTTCGCGCCCTGGCCGGTAAGCGGCCGCAAGAGCAGCTTGTGACGGAAATGCACGGCGCTGCGCAGCGGCTTGAAGCCTTGACCCGGCAATGGCTGACCTTCCCGCCGCGACCGTCGACCATTACGGATGCGGAACACACGGTCGAAGGCTTGCGCCGTGGAATGATCGAACTTCGCGCGGGAGGGCAGCCGGATGCAGCCTAGTCCCCAGACACGACAAAGCCCGCGCGTGGCGGGCTTCGAGGAAAGCAAAAGTCTTGGCGGACTATGCTCGAATCATACCACCGGCACCGACCCCGCTTCCATGGTCCTGGACCGGGCGAGAATTCCTAAGCTACTTCGCCACCACGCGGGCTATGTCGACGCGATTCTGGTGATGATTTGCACTGGCGAGTCAATCAGCATCGCGGGCCGGAAGGCACTCCAATACACCGCCGACCGCCTGCGCGAATTCGCGGAGGTGCTCAATGCACGCTGATGAATTCGAGGAATCCGCAGAGGATATCGCGGCGCAACGCGAGGTCGATCGGCAGGCCGAAATTTCGCTGATGCGTTCGCAGTCCCGGCGACCTTTTGGCAGTTTTGGCAGTGACCAGAATGGCGCCTCGAAAGAAATTCGACCGCTGCCCGATCCGTTGCCGGCGGTGCCGGTACTTGATCCTGGCCTGATTCCGGTCGCATTGCGTCCGTGGGTCGAGGACTTGGCGGACGGCTTGCAAGTTCCAGTCGAGTTTGTGGCCGTGCCGGCGGTTGTGGCTTGCGCTGGCGTCATCGGTCGGCAGGTAGGGATTGCGCTCAAACAGAATGAACGATGGATCGAACGCTGCATTCTTTGGGGCGCCATCGTGGGCCGGCCTTCATCGGGCAAGAGTCCTGCACTGCGACCGGCACAGCGAATGCTCGCACGACTGGAGAGCGAGCGCCGGGAAGCGTGGACGCGGGAGGCACGTTCCGCAGAGATCAGCGCGGACCTGTTGCGCGAGGAAAGGCTAGTCGCACGGAAGGCGGCTCAAGCATCCCTGAAGGCCGGCGACCGCAAGGCAGCGCGGGAGGCCCTGGACCTGGAGGATTGCGACGCAGCGCCACCGGAACCCCGGCTTGTCGTCAATGACGCGACCATCGAAAAACTGGGCGAGATTTTGAACGGCAATCCACGCGGGCTGGTGCAGTTTCGCGATGAGCTTGCAGGCTGGCTTGCCAGTCTGGACCGTGAAGGCCGAGAAGGGGATCGAGGATTCTGGCTTGAATGCTGGAATGGTCAAGGTCCATACACCTGCGACCGGATCGGACGCGGCACGGTTCGCATTGAGGCGCCTGCTGTGTCGATTCTTGGCGGCGTGCAACCCGGCAAGCTGGCCGAGTACGTGCGCGGTGCAGTTCGCGGTGGTGTCGGCGATGACGGCCTTTTGCAGCGGTTTCAAATGGGCATCTTTCCCGACGTTCCGGCAGGCTGGAAATATGTCGACCGGGTACCTGCTGCGAGCGCGGAACTGTCCGCTTGGTCGGTATTCTCGCGACTGGATCGACTGAACCCTGAGCTTCTTGGCGCAGAGCAGCACCCTACGGTAGACGTTCCCTACCTGCGGCTATCCCCGGACGCACAAGGTCTGTTTATCGAGTACCAGACGGCGCTAATGCTCCGACTGCGGGAAGGGCAGGAACCGCCGCATATGGAAAGCCACCTTGCCAAGTATCCTGCACTGGCTGGCAGGCTTGCCTTGACCCTGCACCTGATCGACCACAATCGCGGCCCGGTCGAACTTGAGGCGATGGCCACCGCACTGGACTGGTGCGACTACCTGGAACCGCACGCACGCCGAATCTATGCGCCGGCCACCGACAACGGCATTTCCGCTGCCCACCTTCTGGTTAAGCGCCGTGGGGTTCTTCCTGCACAGTTCACCGCACGCGACGTGTACCGCAAGGGCTGGTCTGGACTTGACCGAGATTCGACCGAAGCGGCGCTAGAGGTGCTGGTCGACTATGGACACGTTGCGGACTTCGAGCTTGATACCGGCGGTCGACCGACATCGACCTATGTCTGGAGGCAGCCGTGAACTGGCGCGCGAGGGCTGAAAATATTCGCGCACGCCAGTCCTGTGTACTGACAAAACCGCCAAAACCCCCTTTTGTCAGTTTTGGCAGTACCTCGGACGCCACATGCGCAGAAAAAACGGTCGCGCGAACCGTCGTCAAGTACCGCTTGCGCGGAGGCTGCCCCCGATCGTGGTGCGCCGCAATCGGCACGCGGAGCCGCGACGAGATCATCGTCGATCTGCGCGAGCGCTTCGGCGACCGGCTGATCGAGGTGTTGCCATGACGCCGCTGCCTATCCCGGACGCTGCCCGCGTCCTGGGCATTCGACACGGCACCCTAGCGCGATGGTTGCGCGAGGGCTGCCCTGTAGCGGCACGCGGCAGGCGTGGGCGAGGTTGCGCGACGCTGGTCGACCCGGCTGCGGTTCGGGAGTGGCGGGAGGCTGGCGCCGTAGAGCCTTCATTGCGCGAGGAACTGCGCCGTGCCATCCCCCAAACCATTGCGGACGCGGCACTTGAAACCGCCGCGACCTTCTCTCTGCGGGCGCAAACCGGCGCAGAGCATCGGCTACTGCATGAGGCTATCGCTGTTGCGAGTCGGGCATCGACCGCTGCGGTCCTGGCCTTATTGGAAAAAACGAAGAAAGTCGCCCGATTATAGGAATCCTGAAACACTGCAACCGCTCGCCGTGAGGCGACCTTTCCCTAACGAAGGACAACGATGGACACACTAGAATTTTCAGGGATCGCGAAAGCGCATTCCCATCTTTCCATGGTGCTTGCTGGCGAGCACGAAGCCGACCGCCACGCACGAGCAAAATCGTTCATCGAAGCGGCTCGCTGTATCGCTGCCGGCGGCATGGGCCGCGAACGAGACTCGATGCGCGACTCGACGGACTATTTTGTTCAGAAGGCAGGCGCCGCCAACACGTTCGAATCAGTTTGGAGTGGCGACGACGCAAAGGCACTCGCTGCCGCATACATTGCGAGCATCGGCGAATTTTCCATTCTCGATTCAGTCGCAAAGTACGCGCGCAACCTTCCCGCATCGCAGCGCCGCGTCCTGTTGGCTTCCGGGTTCACTGCCGATGTCACAGCGGAGTCGACGCCGAAAGTTGTGCGCAGCCTGGCGTTGAGTGTCGACCCTGAGCTTGTGGCGAAGATCGCGGCAATCGTCGTTTCCACAAAAGAATTGGCCATGTCGACCGATGGCGAATCGCAAGCGTTGTTCGCAGCCGAGCTTGAGCGCGCAATCCTTCGCGGCATGAATGAGGCGGCAATTTCTGCGTTGGTCGATTCGAGCACGACGACAATCGGCGCAACCGGCGACCCGCTGGCAGACCTTCGCGCAGGACTTCGCGCGGCTGGCCCGTCCAATGGCTACGTCGTCGCTGCACCTGCCGGTGACGTGGCATGGCTGGCGACTTCCGAGGCGAACCGCAGCGGCATGGGCGTTCGCGGTGGCACCTTTGTTCCGGGTGTGGCGATCGTCGCGGTGGACGACGTGGCCGGCATGCACGTCATCCCGGCGAGCCGCCTGGCGCTGTTCATGACCAGCCTGGAGCTGCGCGCATCCGGCGAGGGTGACATCAACATGGCCGATTCCCCAACCGCGCCAAGTGAACTCGTTTCACTTTGGCAGACCGGATCAGTTGGCCTGATCTGCGAGCGCAGCTTCCACATTGCGGGCGACCGTTCCGGCGTTGTCCTGGTGAGCGGATCGTGAGCGCGTTCCGAGGCGTCAATCCTGAAACCTTCGGGCGCGAGCTTGCAGGGGTCATTGCCGCTGCAATCGACCAGCGGCTAGGCGTCCAGCGACCGACGAAAACGCAAGCCTTGTCGCTGCCGCTGTCGCAAGTTCAGAAGTTCATGTCTGCCGGCAAGCGTGTCGTGCGCGGCATCGCATCGACCGACTCCCTGGATCGTCAAGGCGACCGCGTTGACCCACGTGGCGGACAGTGGGACTTGCCGCTGCCGCTGCTGTTCGGGCACTCGCACCGCGACGTGATAGGTGTCGTGCGCGCCGTGAAAGTCACTAGCCGAGGTCTTGAGATCGAGGCCGAGATCGCGGAAGGCATCGCACGCGCGGATGAGGCCTGGAAGCTGATCGAGTTGGGTGGCCTGAATTTCTACAGCATCGGGTTCCTTGGCCAGAAGGGCGAACCGATCCCGACCGGCGTTCACTGGCGAACCTGGACCCTGGTCGAGATCAGCATCGTTCCCGTGCCTGCCAACGCGGATGCGCGCATAGAGCGATCGAGCAAGGCCGGCACCGTGAAACTGATTCAGCCCCGCCCCGTCGTCAAACTCATTCAGCCGAGGTAACGGCCATGGACACATTCGCCATCCTTGCCCACGTCGACCGTGAGGCGTGCGAGCTTCGCGAGCAATTGGGACTGCAACCGTCCGACCTGGCCTTGGCTGTCACCTGTGCGCCCCAAGGCGTCACGGTCACCGTGAGCGATGCGACGTTCGGAATCGGCACCCTGTACCGGCACACATTCGATGCAGCCATATCGGAGCGCATGGCCGGGAGCCTGGCCAGTGCCTTGCGAAGTCGGCTCGGCATCGCAACGGCACAGAAACCGGAACCTGCCACACGGGCAGCTATCGCATGATGGGCCGCATATTGACTCGCGATGAGTGGCAGCGGTTCCTCGCGCTGGCAGAGCGCGCAAAGGCACTCGGTCTGCATCTGCGGGATCTGCGCACGGACTCTGCCGAGCGGTTCGAGGTCAAGCGTGCTGGCCGCGTTGTCTACAGCGCATCGGACCTGGACGGACTCGCTGGCTGGCTCGCATGAGGCGGGGCGGGAGGGTCTCGTATGGCTGGCGATGCCAACGGACATCGGCCCAAGTCCTTCACGTTGACGAAAGCAGGTAATCCCTTTGAAAAATCCGACCACGAAACCCGAGTCCAACCCCGCCCCGTCTGGGCTGTCAACCGAGGCTAAACGCTGGTGGACGCGCCTGCATCGCGAGTTTGATCTGCACGACGAGGCAGCGAGATTCCTTCTTGAGAGCGCACTTCGGTCCTTCGATCGAATGAATCAGGCTGCTGCGCTCGTCGCGAAGCATGGCTTGGTCATTCCCGACAAGTTCGGGCAACTGAAATCCAACCCCGCAACGACCGTCGAGCGGGATTCGCGTGCAGCGATGCACGCGGCGTTCAAGCAACTGAACCTGGACGTCCTTCCGCCGCAGCGGCCCGGCCGTCCATCCGGGAGGTAACATGGCAACGACCAGATACCGCAAGCGCACGAACGATTCTCGCATCACGTCGGCAGCGATCGCCGCGCACCGGGCCGGCGACTGGATCGCATTGCGCGATGAACTGCGCCTACCGCCCTGGCTGTTCGGTCCTGGGTTGTTGAATCTGGACGACGGCTGGCTGCGGCGGGAGCACGTCCGCGACGCGCTGCGGGAGGCTACCGCATGAGCACGACTCGACGCCGATCACGTACGCGCACCGGGCTCCCCGAACCTTGGTCGACCTACGCGCGCGGGCTTCCGCCGCCGGCTGGCTACGTTCCTTGCGAGGCTGATCGGGAGGATTTTATTGGCATCGAGTTCTTCCAAGATCTCTACATCGGCGAGGTGCCGGTCGTTATGCAGGATGTGCGGGACCATCCGCACGGCGACGCCTGGCTTGATCTGTTCGCATGATCGCGCACGGCCGCATTGGCGTTCGTCGTGCGCGAGATGGAATTCGCGAGCCGCGATGAAGTCGCAGACTGGATCGACGCGAATCAACTCGGGCGCCGTAACCTGACGCCCGACGCTTTCAAGCTGTTGCTTGGGCGAAGGTATAACCGGGCGAAGAAGCGCAACGGCGAACGCGGCCAGCAAAAGCTAGATCAATTTGATCCAGCTTCCACCGCCGCCAAGCTCGGCAAGGCGCACGGAGTCGGCGAAGCTACGGTCAAGCGCGCCGGACAATTTGCCGCCGAGGTAGAGCGGAAGCCAGAACTGAAGGCCGCGATTGAGCAGCGCAAGCCGGTCCTGCAAGCCAAGCGCAAGATGAAGGAAGCCGCGCGGGAAGCGCGCCGCGACGAAAACCGGGCGCTGATTGCGCAGGCGCCATCCCCCATCGCCGCCGTCAAGGCTGCGCGCTATTCGACCATCGGCAACGTCCGTCCGCATTCGCTCAAATCCGCAAAACGGAGTAGGGAACGCCGAGGGGATCAGGGAATTCAAGAAACGAAAAAGCCCCTAGAAACAGGGGCTTATCGTACATTCTGGCGGAGAGAGAGGGATTCGAACCCTCGATAGAGTTTTTGACCCTATACTCCCTTAGCAGGGGAGCCCCTTCGGCCTCTCGGGCATCTCTCCGGATCGGTGCAACATCCACGCAAACCGGCACGGATGTTCTGCGGCTGGCTGGGCGGCCCGTTCGATGAACGAACGAGAGCCCGGTCGCGACGGGACGCGAAGGATACCCGCCGCGGCTGACACGGTAAAGCGTCAGGAAGGCTCGGGCGGAGTCGAATCGTCGCCCGATGGATTCTGTTCCCGCTTGATGCGCTGGTAGATCTCCTCGCGATGAACGGCGACATCCTTGGGTGCATTGATGCCTATGCGCACCTGGTTGCCCTTCACACCGAGGACAGTAACGGTTACCTCATCGCCGATCATCAGCGTTTCTCCGACGCGGCGGGTCAAAATCAACATTTTTTCCTCTCCTAGACGCTCTCATTTGTCGGTCCGAAGAGGCGGGTTCCAGGCGGCAAGTCCACTTGCTCGCAAGGGTCCGCCCCTCGGGAATCGATGCCAGCCTCCCTAGCTGACGAACGACTCCACACCCCTCTATTGACGACATCGGCATGTCCGACGCCTGCATCCCCCGCCCCCGCGGTCGATTCAGGCACCATTTGGCAATCCCAGATACTAAGCCAACGGGTCCGGGCCGCGCAACGACGGACATGTAAGGATTTCGCGAAGTCCACGAATCCCGGACTGAACCATGCAAAATTCCTTTGTTGCGCGCGGGCCGCGCCGACTGACGCAAGATCGAGGCGGATTCAGCCAAGCCGCCCGGCGATCCACTGCGGCAATCCGGCAAGCACCGCAGCAAGCTCAGGGCCGTCGTTGCCGCCGCCTTGCGCCATGTCGGGCCGTCCGCCGCCCTTGCCGCCAATCGCCGTTGCCACGTGGGCGACCACTTCGCCGGCCTTGATCCTGCCCAGCGCGGCACCCCCGACGCCGCCCACCAGCGCGACCTTGCCGTCCGCTCCGGCGGCCAGCAGGACCACGCAATCGGTGAGCTTCTGCTTGAGCGTATCGACGCCATCGCGCAATGCCTTGGCGTCCAGACCGTCCACGCGTGCGGCGACGACGCGAATGCCGCCGACGTCGGTGGCCAACGCCGCAAGATCGGACGTCGCCGCGCTGGCGGCGCGTGCCTTGTACGAATCCAGTTCGCGTTCGAGTTTCTTCTGGCGCTCGAGCAGCTGGCGCAGCTTGTCGACGACGTCGCCCGCCGACGCCGAAAGCAGGTCGGCGACGGCATGCAGACGCTGTTCCTCGTCGACCACATGAGCCATTGCCGCGGCGCCGGTGATCGCCTCGATGCGACGGATCCCCGAGGCGACGCCGCCTTCACTGACGATCTTGAACAGGCCGATATCGCCGGTCCGCGACACGTGGGTGCCGCCGCACAACTCGGTCGAGAACTCGCCCAGGCGCAGCACACGCACCTCGTCGCCATACTTTTCGCCGAACAGCGCCATGGCGCCGGCCTCGATCGCCTCGTCGTAGTGCATGAGGCGGATATCGGCTTGCGCATTGCCGCGGATCTCGCGGTTGACCAGATCCTCGATGGCACGCAGTTCGCCGGCATCGATCGGCTGGAAATGCGCGAAGTCAAAGCGCAGGCGATCCGGTGCCACGAGCGAACCCTTCTGGGTCACGTGCTCGCCGAGCACCTTGCGCAACGCCGCGTGCAGCAGATGCGTCGCCGAATGGTTGAGCACGATCGCCGCGCGCCGCTCGGCATCGACGCTCGCGTGGACTTCGGCATCGGCCTTGAGCGGGACCGTGCCGTGCCAGCGGCCGACATGGCCATGGAATGCACCGCCGAGCTTGATCGTATCGCTGACGACGAATCGCCCAGCGGGAGTCGACAACACCCCGGTATCGCCGACCTGCCCGCCCGATTCGGCATAGAACGGCGTGTCTTCGAGCAGCACGATCGCGTCTTCTTCCGCGGTCAGCGATTCAAGCCGGCGCCCGCCGCGCAGGATCGCGGCGATCCGCAGCCCGGCCGATTCGAGTGCGTCGTAGTCGAGAAACCGGGTCGGTGCCAGGGAGCTTGCGACATCGGCCGGAAGTTGACCCTTGGACTCGAAACTGCTCGCGGCGCGTGCGCGCTCGCGTTGCTCGTCCATGGCCTTGTCGAAACCCGCCATGTCGACCGCGAGGCCGCGCTCGCGCGCGATGTCGGCAGTGAGGTCCAGCGGAAATCCGTAGGTGTCGTAAAGGCGGAATGCAACTGCTCCATCGATGGAACTTGCTTCAGATGAGGCACGTACTTCTAGCCGATTTGCGACTTGCTCCGCCGCGATCTTCCACTTGTCCTCGTACTCACCTGGATCCGGGACCACTGCGACCCAATGATCGACGTAGTCTGCTTGCGAGGCCACATGCCTCCGAATGGACAGGAAAGATTCCGGCTTGCTCGAAGGAGAACCGTGGAATTCACCAACAAATACATGCTCTGACTGCCCTTCTTCCTTCGGGTATACAAAGCGGACCAACTTGTCCATGCCAATGTTCAACTCATGAGGCAGGATGCTGGGCGTACCGCGTTCTTCGATGATCTTGTGAGCCATTCGCCATCTTGGGGAAGCTTGTTGCTCGAACAGCTTCATGCCCTGCTCGAGGGTTTCGCCGAAACGTTCCTCTTCGGCCTTGAGCGCACGCTCGACCAGATCACGCTTGGCTGCCAGCTCGGGATAGGCGCCGCCCATTTCGGCAACCAGCGGCGCGACCATCTTCCAGAAGAAGTCGCCGCGCACGCCGAGCATCCAGCCATGCCGAAGCGCGCGGCGGATGATCCGGCGCAACACGTAGCCGCGGCCCTCGTTGGACGGCAGCACGCCATCGACGATGAGGAACGAGCACGCGCGGATATGATCGGCGATTACGCGCAGCGACTTGTTCTCGAGATCCGTCGTCGAGGTCAGTTGAGAGGCCGTGCGGATCAGCGTCTGGAACAGGTCGATCTCGTAGTTCGTATGCACGTGCTGGAGCACGGCGGCGAGCCGCTCCATGCCCATGCCGGTGTCGACACACGGCGCCGGCAATGGAGTCAGCGTGCCGTCGGCTGCACGATCGAACTGCATGAAGACAAGGTTCCAGATCTCGATGAACCGGTCCCCATCCTCGTCCGCAGATCCGGGCGGGCCACCGGCGATATGCGCGCCGTGGTCATAGAAGATTTCGGTGCACGGGCCACACGGCCCGGTATCGGCCATCTGCCAGAAATTGTCCGAGGCGTACGGCGCGCCCTTGTTGTCGCCGATGCGCACGATGCGCTCGGCCGGAATCCCGACCTCGGTATTCCAGATGCCGTAGGCCTCGTCATCGGTGTGGTAGACGGTTACCAGCAACCGATCCTTGGGCAACTTCCAGACCTCGGTCAGCAGTTCCCACGCCCACAGGATCGCATCGCGCTTGAAGTAGTCGCCGAACGACCAGTTGCCGAGCATCTCGAAGAACGTGTGGTGGCGGGCCGTGTAGCCGACCGAATCCAGATCGTTGTGCTTGCCGCCTGCGCGCAGGCAGCGCTGCACGTCGGCGACGCGCAGCCCCGGCGGCCTTTCGCTGCCGAGGAAGGCATTCTTGAACGGGACCATGCCCGAGTTCGTGAACAGCAGGGTCGGATCGCTGGACGGAACCAGCGAACTCGACGGCACGATCACATGGCCTTTCGAGCGGAAGAACTCGAGAAAGTCTGAACGGATTTCGGCGCTGGTTTTCATGGAATCTTGCTGACCGGGAAACGGCGGACACGTCGAAAATGCGTCCGCGAGTACCGGTTCTCAATCGAACCCGTCGCCCGGATCGCCGACTTCGGCGCGCGTAAGGGCGCTAACTGTGGCGGCATCGAAGCCACGACGCAAGAGAAACGCCGCCCGTCGCGCACGCTCTTTGGCGTCCTGCGCCCCGTCCCGACCGTAGTGGCGCTGGAGCTGGCGCCGGGCCAGATCACGCCAGTCGCAATCAGCCGCGGCGATGGCGGATGCGATATCGGGGTCGCTCACGCCGTGCGACTTGAGCTCGGCAAAGATGCGGCGCGGACCGTAACCGTTGGCTGCGCGAGAGCGCGCAAGCAACTCGGCGAAGCGCGTGTCGCTCTGGTGATTCTGATCCTTGAGCCGGTCAATTGCAGCAGTCGTCTCGTCCACTGCGTACCCCCGGCGGGCGAGCTTGGTCTTGAGTTCCAGCGCCGAATGCTCACGGCGGGCCAACAATCCGAGTGCCCGATCGTGAACGGGCGCTTGTGTTCGCGGTCGATCCGATGCGTTTTTCATGGGCGACCGGCGGGATAAGGCCCGAGGAAGCGCGTTCCATTGAAGTGGATCAGGTGCGATGGCGATTCCGCGACCCAGACTTCGGTCTCCCACGCAATCTGTGGGAGATGGCGCGCCATCAGGTTCCTGGTAGGAAATGCGGTTACGTAGACAAGTCCGACGCTTGACGCACCGAACATCCGCGCAAGTTCGTCATGCCGCTTCGAATCGACCGGTCCATGGCTCGTCACGGATTCCACGAGGATCAACCATCGACGTGCGGCGCAGTACAGCACCACGTCCGGCATCTTGCCGTGGGCATCGACGATGACGCCGAGTCCGGTCAGTATTTCCCGATCGAAGTAGGCCCACTTGTCGCCGGTGTCTCCGACATAGAGCACTTCGCCATCAGGGACGAAACGCGAACCGAAGTCTTCGATGATTGATCGAATCAGCTCACTGTGCCCGCCGGCACTGAGCGTGATCTTGCGGTCGGATGCGATACGCAAGGGCACGCG
>Ga0307505_10002339_pt1 | contig 13371 bp, 14 predicted proteins | sample 23_S_MG_FD_202183 | JGI IMG/M metagenome (GOLD analysis project Ga0307505, IMG submission 202183) | Soil microbial communities from Populus trichocarpa stands in riparian zone in the Pacific Northwest, United States - 23_S | ecosystem: Environmental > Terrestrial > Soil > Riparian zone > Trees...
ATCGCGACGGCCTACATCATCGAGCAGCGGCTGGCGCCGCTGCTCCTGGGAGCCGACCCACGCGATGTCGTCGGGCTGTGGCAGCTGATGCGCGACGCCACGTACTGGGACGGCAACGGGGGCGTCATGTCGTTCGCTATCTCCGCCGTGGACATGGCGCTGTGGGACCTCAAGGGCCAAATCGAGGGTCGCTCACTGTCCGAGATGCTCGGGGGGCAACGCCACGACCGTCTGCGGGCCTGCGCCAGCACGATCTTCCACACCGAGGACCTGGACCTGATCGGGCGCGAGTTCGCCGGCTATCGCGAGCAGGGCTACACGATCGTCAAGGGCGGCTGGGGCCACGACCTGTCCATCGCCTTCGGACGCGACGAGACGCGCGACGTGGAGATCGCCAGGACCGTTCGCGAGGCCATCGGCCCGGACGTCGAGATGATCTGCGACGTGGTCGCACTCGCCGGCTGGTCGCCCCAGCACGCCATCCACATGGCTCGACGGCTTGACGACGAGGTCGACTTGTTCTGGTTGGAGGACCCGCTGGCGGAGCAGGACCTGGCGGGCTACCGAGCGCTGTGCGACGCCGTGACCACCCGGATCTGCACCGGCGAGAAGGGCTGGACCGGCGACCACTTCGGGCGCCTCATCGACGACGGCGGCCTGGATGTGATCATGCTCGACCCAGGCAAGGCCGAGGGCGTGACCGGCACCTGGAACGTCATCCGGGCCGCGTCCGCCGCGGGGCGCGACTGGAACGCGCACTCGTGGAGCAGCGCCCTGAACACCGCCGCGTCGCTGCATCTCGCAGCCGCCTCGGACAACGTGCTGGTCATGGAGCTCAAGCCGCTGCCCTCGCCGATGCAGCACGAGCTCGTGCGCCGGCCGGTGGAGCAGCACGGCGGCTGGGTCGTGCCACCGGACGGCCCCGGCCTTGGGGTGGAGGTGGACGAGGCCGTGGTCCGGGCGTACCGCTTCAGCGACCCCGTCTGAGCGGAGAGCGCGAGCTCGCTCAGACGGCCGACTGACCGGTCTCCACGACCAGGCGGTCCACGTAGCGATGGAACCAGTCGATGGTCAGGCGCGGCGCCGGGCCGGCCGCGAGCGCGAGGTCGGGGAAGCGCGCCAGGAGCGCCGCCGTCGCGGTCACGATCTCCATGCGGGCCAGCTGGTAGCCGATGCAGAAGTGCTTGCCCAGGCCGAAGCCCAGGTGGTTGGCGACGCCATCGATGCGCCCGCCGGCCCGGCTCTCCTTGCCCAGACGCAGGTCCGGCCGCGCCAGGTCGAAGCGGCGCGGGTCGGCGAACACCGTCTCGTCGTTGTTGGCCGAGATCATCGCCACGCGCACGATCGCGCCAGCCGGGATGGTCGTGCCGTACCAGGTCACGGCCTCATTGAGCTCGCGGTCCTCGTAGACGACCACGCCGTCGCGGCGCATGAACTCGGAGAACGCCGCGTCCAGCAGCGCCGAGTCGGTCCTGACTGCCGCCAGCACCTCGGGATGCTGGATCAGGATGGCCAGGAAGTTGGCCAGACCCCGGTCCGTGGTCTCGCCGCCGGCGACCATCATCAGCGCGATGAACGAGGCGATCTCCTGCCGTGATAGCCGCTCCCCAGCCTCGGTCCGGCCCTGCGAGATGCCCGAGATGAGGTCGGTGCCCGGTGATGCCGAGCGCGCCTCGATCAGGCCATCGATGTGCGCCGTGAACGCCGCGTGCGCTTCGATGCCGATGTCGCGGCCGGGCTGCTCGCCGGACAGCGCGGCGATGACCTTGGTCGTCACGTCGGCCAGGTACGCGTCATCGTCGTCGGCCATGCCCAGGATGGTGGCCACGACCTTGAGCGGCAGCGGCCGGGTCAGCGCGGCCATGAGATCGACGGTCGAGGATGCGGGGATCGCCCCAACCAAACGGTCGACCACGGCTTCCACGAGGCCGGTGTGGTTCTTGGCCAGCTGGCGCCCAACGAGCACCGGCGCGACGATCGCGCGTCGGATGTCGTGGTCCTCGCCGTCCATCTGGACCATGGTCGGGCCGATGACGTCGGTGAAGATCCGCTCGTACGGCCTCGTGGAGTAGATGGTGTGCTCCCGGAAGACCGTGGCCACGTCGTCGTAGCGCGTCAGCAGCCAGCGATCGTCGACCGTGTCGTGGAGCAGTGGCTGGTCGTGGCGGAGTCGCTCCCAGACCGGGAACGGATCCTGGAAGTAGGCCTGGCTGTGCAGGTCGACGGGATCGATGGCCACAGGCTGCCCTCTCGGATGGTCTGGGGCGCCGCCGGGGAGGAGGCTCCGGCGGCGCCCCTTGGGAGGACGGGAGTTGGATCGACGACGGCGCTCAGCCGGCGCCGGGCAGACCCGCGTTCATGACCGGCAACTCACGAGCGCCGTGGGCCTTGCTGCCGAAGGACGACGGCTTGGTCCGGCCGACCCTCGTGTAGTACTCCTCCGGCACCTGGGTCGGGTCCTTGAACATCTGCCACTGGCACTTCTGCGCGGCGCCGACCGTCGTGCGCTCCGGGTCGTAGATCGGCGGGTCGATGACGCGGACCGGGTAGCCGAAGCGGTCCATGGGCATCTCCTCCATGAGGATGATGCAGTGGGCGCAGTACAGGCAGACGCCCGGCGTGTTGTGATTCCAGGTGTGCGGCTCTTCCGTGACCGTCCAGTCGTAGGGCGGCTGCATTCGCGGCGGCGTGCCCTCGATACTGTCGCCACGGAGCGTGCGCCCGCCGCTGCCGCACGGGTCGAAGCGCAGGATGTAGCGGTCCTCGAGCTCGATGAGTTCCATGTCGCCGGTCCGCTCCGGGCCGACGAGGTGGCCACGCATGGCCTCGAAGGCGACGAGCATGAGGATCTCGAGCGACTCGTCCCACGGGTATTTGTCGACGTCGAACTTCTCGTAGCGCCACACGAACAGGGGCAGTAGCACGCGGTCGTACATGTCGCGGATGGCCGGCTCGCCCTGCTGTTCCTTGATCAGCGACATCAGGGCGTAGGTGTGGTCGACGTCGCGGTCGTGGCACTGGCGCCACGTCTCCTTCATGACGTCGAGCTTGGCCTTGGCATCCTCCGCCTGCTCCCGGTATGTCGCGGCGGTGAAGTCCTGGACCTCGGACAGGAAGCGGTCCCAGTGCCTGCGCGGCTGCCACGGACTGCCGTCCGGCAGCGTCGCGACGGCCACGGCCTGATCGTTGCGCACCTGGATGATCGTTTCGTCGACGCCTTTGTCGCGCAGGAACCCGTTGAGGTCGCCGATCCACTGGCGGTACAGCGTGAAGCAGACGTTCGCCTCGTCGACGAAATAGCTCCCGAGCTTCGCCGCCTCGTCCCATCGACCAGCATCCAGCGCCTCGATGATCTTCCGGTAGGTGGAGATCTTCTGGTCTTCCCACGGGCCCATGCGGACCCGTCGACCCAGCAGTTCGGTGAACTCGACCTTGGTTTCCGCCACCCTGGCCTCCCGCCGATCCGTCATGATGCTTGACGATACCGGTACCGTTTGCAGACCGGTCGAGGGAACGATACCACGGGCCGGTCGGCACGGTCCGCCCACGTTCCAATCAGCGGTCGGAGGTCTCGTGAGCGCGCTCCTGTTCGGCTCGCTGGCCGCCGTCGCGAACGCCGCGCAGGCGCTGATCAGCAAGGAGCTGACCCTCCGTGCGCCGGCCCGCCAGCTCGTCGGCGTCCTCTACGCCGGAAACGCCATCGTCCTGCTGCCGTTGGCGCCGTTCGTCCCCTGGCTGTGGAGCCCGACGATCGTCATCATCCACCTGGTGTCCGTGGCCCTCATGGTCGTCACGGCGATCTGCGTCTGGGACCTGCTGGACCACGGCCCGGCGTCAGCGACCACGACCGCCACGGCGATGAGCCCCATCCCGGCGGCGCTCGCGGCGTCGATCCTCCTGCCAGATGCGATCGAGCCGCTCCAGATCGTCGCCGCGGTCGTCGTCGTCACCGGGGTGCTCCTCGCGCTGGCCGACGCCTTCGATGGGCTGGACCGATGGGGCCGGACGTGGCGGATCGCCGGCGCCGCCGCCGGGTCCGGGTCGCTGACCGTCGCGTCGCGGCTCATCGGCGACGAGGGTGTGGGGGTAGTGGAGACCTACATGGTCCGAACGGCGCTGGCCGCGATCATCTGCCTCGCGCTCTTCCCGCCGCGCGACGTGCCCATCCGCCACGCGCCACGGCTGCTGGGGCGGTCCGTGGTGGTCACGATCTACTTCGTGTTCGTCATCCTCGGCGCGCAGGCCGGCAGCCCGGTCGTCGTCCAGACCCTGGTCGCCACGACACCGTTGCTCGTCCTCGCGGCGGAGTCCGTCCGACGCCGGGCGGCACCGCAAGGTCGGGCTGTCGTGGCAGCCTGCGTCGTGCTGGCCGGCGTCGCCCTGATCCTCGTCGCATGACGGCGGTCCTGTTCGGGCTGCTGTCCGCGGTTGCCAACGCCGTCGGCGGGGAGCTGAGCAAGGGGCTCACCCTGCGGTTCCCGGCTCGCCAGCTGATCGGCCCCCTGTTCTTCCTCAATGCCCTGCTCGTCGTGCCGGCCGCGCCGTTCGTGGAGTGGACCTGGTCCGCCGAGATCGTCGTCCTGCACCTGGTCTCCGTCGCCCTATTGGTCGTCACGTCCCTGGCGATCTGGGACCTGTACGACCACGGCTCGGCGGCGGCCACGGTCACCGCCCAGTCGATCAGTCCGCTTCCCGCGGCGATGGCCGTGGCGGTCCTCCTCCCAGGCATCCTCGAGCCGGCCCAGGTCCTCGCCGCGATCGTGGTCGTCCTGGCGGTCCTGCTGGGCCTGTCGAACGCGTTCGGGGCACTGAGTCGCCGGCGCAGCATGTTGACGGTCCTCGTCGCGGCGGTCGGTACCGGGCTCGTGACGGTCATGGGCCGCCTGCTCGCGGATCGGGACGTCGGCGTGGTGGAGGCCTACCTCGTGCGGGCGGGACTTGCTGCGATCGTGTGCTCGCTGCTCGTACCGCCGCGCGACGTGCCGCTGCCGGCACTCCCCGGGATGCTGCCACGGGCGGCCTTCATCACCGCCCACTTCCTGCTCATCCTCATCGGCGTGCAGGACGGCAATCCTGCCGTCGTGCAGACTGCGGTCGCCACCGCCCCGCTGTGGAGCCTGGGCATCCAGGCCGTGGTCACTCGCCGCCGGCCGTCATGGCGGCTCATGGGCGCTGCCGTCCTGGCCACGCTTGGCGTGGCGGTCATCCTGCTCGCCGGCTGACACCCGACTCGTACCATCCCCGGCATGGTGGCGACGGAGCGGTCCGGCGAGTCCAGGGATCGAAGCGTCGACCGCGACGGATCTGGGTGGCGTTCGCGCTGCGGCTGGCGTCGTGGTCGTCGCCACCGGGGTCCTCGTCATCGCCATGACCGCACCGACGGCGGGGTCCACGTTCGCGCAGGACGACGTAGGGCTGATCGCGACGGAGGCGGAAGACTCGGAGGCCGGTGCGGAGGATCGGCCCCTCTATGGCCCATCGCCCTCACGCTTCTCGGCCCCGAGTCGCCACCTTCCGATATCGAGTCGACGCCGCTGGCCTGGGCAGATCGGCTGCTCACCTTCCCGTGGCCCGACGTCGTCGGCCCCGACGACGCGGTACCGGTCGAGTCGGTCGTCATCGATGCCGGCGAGGAGGTCGGCGTCTGGATCGTGTGGCGTGTCGGCGCGCTGTGCCCGCCAGGCGAGCGGCCGCCCCTCGTCGGCGGCGGCGGTTATGCGTTCGACGCCCTCGACCTGCGCTGGTCGGTGCTGGGCATCCCATGGAGCGACCGCATCCAGCTCAGGCACCTCGTCGAGGTCCGCAACCCGGCCGATGACGAGCTGGTGTTCTGCCCGAGCTGAGCCATCGCACTAGCCTGCTGCCGTTGACGCGCGACGACCGTGCGACCATGGGACCCCAGTTGAACGTACGCCGCCGATCCCTCGTCCTGGCCGTGCCGCTCGCCGGCCTCACGGCCCTGGCCCTTGCGGCGGGCGCTTTCCTGTCCGGGAACGTCGACAGGCAGGGCGCGGCGGAGTCTCCGCAGCCGACCATGTCCGACGCATGCCGGCCCTTCGCTGCTCGAGCGGTGTCGGCGACGCACACAGGACCTCCGCCGCCGCAGGCCGAGTGGGACCGTCTCGCGGCCGGCGCCAGCAACGGCGCCACGTCCCTGCACGATGCGATCGCCACCTCGGACCTCGTCCTCGTGGCACGCTGGGTCGGACATGAACGCTTCGGCTCGCTCGGCGATCCGGGCGCTTCGCTGCTGGGGCACTATGCCGTCGCGGTCATGCACGTCGACCGGCTCATCCACGGAACGCTGCCACCTGGATGCGTCGACTTCGTCCGCGTGCCCTTCCTGCTCGAGTTCGGCTCGGCCGGCAGCCCCTTCCCCGAAGTCGCCTTCGCGGCGCTCCAGCGCACGCGACTCGAGGATCCCGCCGTCCTGTTCTTGCAGAGCTGGGGCGGCATGTGGGAGCGGTCCGGTGGCGAGTTGCCGGACTGGGTGGCGCCGTTGGATCGGACCGACATCTACAAGACGATCGGCATCGATGGCGCGCTGCCGATCGAGGGTGATCGCGTGTCCGACATCGTCTTCGAGAACGACATGGCGCCGTGGCGACAGGCCGTGGCCGGAGCACGTGTCGAGGACGTCATCGGCGACATCGCCGAGATCGCCGACGGGCTGGCGGCGTCGCCCGATCCATGACGTCACTCAGGCGTTGAACCGACCGTGACGAACCCGGCTGGAACCGCTGGCCTCTGGCTGGTACCGTTTGCAGCGCCGCCGGGCACCACCTCGCAACCTCGTTACGCCACGCCGTCGGACCGATCGGGAGGCCACTCATGGACCAGGCCGTCTTCTACCTGCGCATCTTCCCGGGCACGGAGGCCGAGTACGACCGGCGTCATGCCGAGATCTGGCCCGAGCTGGTCGAGGAGATCCGCGAGTCCGGCCTGCGCAACTTCTCGGGTTTCCGACGCGGCACCGACGTCTGGTACTACACCGAGGCCGAGCCCGGCCTGGCCGTGGAGGACGCCTTCGCGATCCACGGACCCAAGCCCGCCAATCAGCGCTGGAACCGCTACTTCCGCGATGTCATCGCCCAGATCACCGACGACAGCGGCAGCCTCATGTACTACGACAAGGTCTTCGCATCAGACGGTCCCGCCCTGGACGGCCCGCACGAGCGCGGGCTGTTCGGCCTGGTCATCGATCCCGAGCGCGCCGACGACTACGAGGCCCTCCACGCGAACCCGTGGCCGGACCTCATGGAGGCCATCGGGACGTCCGGCTTCCGCAAGTACCAGGGCTTCCGGCGGGGGGCGCACGTCGTCTACTACGGCGAGTTCTACCCGGACATGGACACTGTCTTCGCCAAGATGGGTGCGACCGAGGTCAACGCCCGCTGGGGCACGGCCTTCGAGGGCATCATCACGACCATCACCGACGCCGACGGCAAGCTCCTGACCGCCGACGAGATCTACCACCAGGACTGAGTGATGGCCCCGACCGCCGCCGACCGACCGCGCGTCGGCGTCATCTCGCCGTACTGGACGCTCTGGGAGCACACCGCGGGGCCGACATTCCGGGCCGACCGGCTGGCCCTCGCCCGCGCGGTGACGGACGAGCTGGCCGAGCGTGGTGCGTTCGAGGCGGTCGCCGTCGTGGAGATCTCGTCCGGCGAGGACGGCGCGACCGCCGGCCGGCGCTTCGCGGCCGAGAGCATCGATGCCATCCTCGTCATCCAGACGATGGCCGTCCCGGCCGCCTGGACGATGGCCGCCATCGACGCTCTACCTGGCACGCCGGTCGTCATCTGGGCGCTGCACGAGACCGGCCTCGTCGATGGCGGCTTCGATCACGGCTCGATCACGACCCAGGGCGCGACGGTCGGCGCGCCGATGCTGTCCAACCTGCTGTCGCGGGCCGACCGCCCGTTCGAGCTCATCCTGGGCCGACGTGGCGACGAGACGACCGTCACGCATGTCGTCAACGCCATCCGGCTGGCCGGCCTGGCCCGCGGCATCGCGAGGGCGCGGCTCGGTCGCATCGGGCGCCCGCTCGATGGCTACACCCACGTCGATGTCGACGACGTTGCGCTGCGCGCCGCGACCGGCATCGAGCTCGTCTTGGTGGACCCCGACGAGGTCGTGGCCCGGTTCATGGAGGTCACCGAGCGCGACGTCGTCGCCCTGGAGGCCGACGTCCGACGCGACTGGACGTTCGAGGAGGAGCCACTCCCCGACGACCTGGCACGCTCGTTGCGCGCGGCCCTCGCCCTGGAAGTCGTCGTCGACGAACACCGTTTGGATGGCGGCGCGTTCAACTGCCATATCTCGCAGTTCCGCTTCGGCGAGCCGATCGGCATCGCGCCGTGCTGGGCGCTCGGGCGCCTGACGAGCGCCGGACGGCCGTTCACCTGCACCGGCGACATCGTCACGGCCGTGGCCATGCTGACCACCAAGCGCCTCGGGGGAGCGGCCGTGTATCACGAGATCGAAGCCATCGACTATGCGACCGGCGAGGTCGTCATCGCCAACTCCGGCGAGCACGACCTGGCCTGGCTGGCCCCCGGCGCGCGTCCGCGCCTGCGGCCCAATGGCTGGTTCTGTGGCCGCGACGCCCACTGCGGCGTGTGCGCCGTGCTGGAACCAGCGCCCGGCCCGGCCACCCTCGTCGGCTTCACCCCGCACCCGCAGGCTCGCGGTGGCTTCCGCTACGTCGTCGCTCGCGGGGAGCTGACCAGTCGCACGTTCCCCGAGACCGGCACGGTCAACGGCGCCTTCCGCTTCGCCGACGGCTCGGTCGAGGCTGCCTGGGCCCGCTGGGCCGCGGCCGGCGTCAACCACCACAGCTCGGCGACGCCGGGCGACCTGTCCCGTGAGGTCGCGAGCGTTGCTCGGCACCTTGGCATCGAGGCCGTGATCATATGAGTACGCTCGCCACAGCCCCCCGCCCGCTCGCGCCCATCTCCCTCCGTGACCTGCGTGACGCCGACCCGTATCCGGCCTACGAGGCGATGCGAGCCATCGGGCCTGCCGTGTGGGACGAGGGGATGAGCGCCTGGCTGGTCCTCAGTCACGACGGCTGTACGTTCGTGGAACGCCGCGAGGACCTGTTCGCGGAGCCGACCGGCACGCTGCCAGGCGCCGCTCGGATCGTCGGCCGGCGCGACTTCCGCTCGCTCGTCGGTGGCGAGCACGAGACGCTCCATCGGTCGCTGTCGCATGCCTGGCGGCCGGACCCGATCGGGCCGCTGGCCGTGGCCGCGGTGCGACCCATCGTGTCCGACCGGCTCGCCCTTCTGGCCGGTCGGCCGTCCTTCGAGTTGTACGAGGATCTCGCGCGGTTCCTGCCGATCGCGGTCATCGGGCGCGTGCTCGGGCTACCCGACCGCGACGTCGCCACCCTCGAGGAGGCCAAGGGCTGGATGGAGGCGGTCCTGGCCTGGCGCCACACGTACGGCGAGGACGCTGAGCTGCGCGAGGCGGCCATCGCCGCGACGAAGCGGCTGGATCCGCTCCTCCTGGACACGGTCCGCGAGCGGCGCGACCGACCCGAGGCTGACGTCATCAGTCTGCTCTGGGAGTCCGGCCGACAGGTGTTCCCGGACTGGAGCGCCCAGGACGTCATGGACAACGCCAAGTTCCTGTTCGAGGGCGGCTCGGAGACCACGGCCTTCCTCATCTGCACGTCCATGCATCGACTGCTGGAACTGCCGGCCGAGCGGCGCGCGGCGACACTCGGCGACCAGGCGGCGTTCGCGCGCTTCCTCGAGGAGGTCCTGCGGCACTCCACGGTCGTGCACCTGCGGGCGCGGCGCGCGACACAGGATGTGGAGCTCGCCGGTGTGGCGATCCGGGCCGGAGAACGGGTCATCGCCATCAATGCCGCCGCCAATCGCGACCCGGCGCGCTGGGAGCGCCCGTCCGAGCTGGACCCGGACCGGCCGAGGCTGTGGGGCCACCTTGCCTTCAACGTGGGACCGCGACACTGCGCCGGCGCACACCTCGCGCGGATGGAGGCGACCGAGACGGTGGGTGGCCTGTGGCGCGCGTTCCCGGACATGATTCGCATCCCGGGTGACGGCGAGACCATCCCGATGGGCTTCGTCTCGCGGGCCTGGCGCCCGGTCGAGATCGCCCATGTGCCGGTCGCCGAACAGGTCGCCCGCGGGCGCATCGCGGCCGGTCCGGCCTGGGCGGGCTCCGTGCCGGTAGCAGGCAGAGGCGGCGGCAGCGCGCCCGCATGATCGTCAGCCGGCGGCGTCGACCCGTTCCCAGATCAGACACTGGATGCGGATCGCGCCACCGAGCAGGAGCGGCGGCGAGGTCAGCGTAAGCGTCCGTCCGTCCGCGCCCAGTGACCAGCGCCGACGTTGTTGCGTGCCGATCCAGTTGGGGAACAGGCTCGTCTCGACGTGGTGGGTGACCGTCTCACCCTGGATCTCGTAGCGGCCGCCGTAGGCGATGAACGTGGCGAACGCCCCGGCCTGCTCGTCGATCGAGCCGCCGGTCACGTCATCGATCGCGAAGCGTGGCCGACCGCCGGGACCCATGATCCCGATCATGGTGCCCGTCGCGGTATATGCCAGCAGGCCATCAGGCGCGACACCCATGGGGCGGACCTCGGCGCCGTCATCGGCGATGGACACCCAGCTCCGCAAGCGCCAGCCGCCGACGAGTGGGTGACTCGCCAGGGCACCCTCCGGAGCGTCGTTCATCCGGGCACGGGCGCGTCCTCGCGCAGCAGGCCCTCGCGCTTGAGGTCGGCCCACAGGTCGGACGGGATGGGGTGGGCGAAGGCTGCCACGTTCCGCCGCACCTGGTCGACGTGGAAGGCACCCGGGATGACCGATGCCACCGCCGGGTGCCCGAGCGGGAACTGCAGAGCGGCCGCCGCGAGCGGCACCCCATGTCGAGCGCACACCATCTCGACGCGCCGGACGCGTTCCATGACGTCCGGCGGGGCCGGAGCGTAGTCGTAGGTCGCGCCAGCCACGGCGCCGGTGGCCAGGATCCCGGACTGGAACACGGCGCCGATGATGAAGCCCGCGCCACGCGCCGCCGCGACCTCCATCTCGCCCAGGATGTCCTGGCGCAGCAGCGTGTAGGGCATGGCGATCAGGAACGCGTCGAGGTCGGCGATGTCCAGGAATCGCGGGATGAGGCCCGGGGCGTTGATCCCGGCGCCGACGGCCCCGACCTGGCCGCTGGAGCGCAGCTCATCGAGGGCACGCCAGCCGGAACTGCGGAGGTCTCGAACGTGGCCGTCGTAGGTCGTCTCGTCGAAATACAGCCGGTCCAGGTCGTGGATGAACGCGATGTCGAAGCGAGTGATGCCCAGGCGCAGCCGGCTCTGCTCGACGGATCGCATGATGCCGTCGTAGGTATAGTCGAAGACCACCTCGTTGGGCGCGCCACCAACCCACGGGCCTCGCTCGAACTCGTCACTGCTCGCCGGTCGCAGGTAGCGTCCGACCTTGGTCGACAGCGCGTACTCGCCCCGTGGGTGGTCGCGCAGGCCACTGCCGGTGCGCAGCTCGGACAGCCCGCGTCCGTACCACGGCGCGGTGTCGAAGTACCGCACCCCGGCGTCCCAGGCGCCGTCGAACGCCCCCAGCGCATCGCGCTCCGGCACCGTTACGAAGAGCTCACCGATGGAGGCGCCACCGAAGCCGAGCTCGGTGACCTCGACGCCGGTCCGCCCAAGTTGCCGGCGCGCGGTCACTTCCGCCATGGCTGGGTCTCTCCCGGTTCGCCCCACGACGGGATGGGCGCCTGCAGGGGATCGTCGACCCAGCAGAACTGCCCGTTGACCCCGGCTCCCTCGTCGGATGTGAGACGCAGGATCAGGTTGACCGCCTTCTCGGGCGGATCTCCACCGGTCTCCTCCACCCAGGCTGCCCACTGACGGTACGGCTCCGCCTCCGGACCCATGGCCGCGACCCGGTCCCGGATGTCGCGCCACATCTCGGTCTTGACGTCACCCGGGTGGATGACGTTGGCCGTGACGCCGGTCCCCGCGACCTCGGCCGCCAGGTGTCTGGTCAACTGGTTGAGCGCGACCTTGGCCGTGCCATAGGCGCTGTTCAGCGCGCCCGGTGGATGCAGTGACGCCGCCGAGGTGATGTTGACGATGCGGCCCCAACCGGCATCGATCATGCCGCCCACGAACTGGCGGCTGGTGAGGTACGGCGCGATGCCGTCGATCATCACGGTCTGGACCCAGGCACGCGGATCTCCGTCCCTGATCATGGCGATAGGCCCGAAGATCCCTGCCGCGTTGATGAGGATCGACGGCGGCCCCAGCTGGGCGTGGACGAAGTCGGCGAGTTCCTCGACGGCGTCGGGATCGGCCACGTCCGTCGGGCGGCTGACCATCCGGCCGCCGACCGCCCGGACGAGGTCCGACGTCTCGGCCAGGGCCGCCCCGTCGCGGGCAACGCCGACGATGGGATGGCCGCGCTCGGCCAGGGCGAGGGCCGTTGCCCGGCCGAGTCCCCGTCCCGCCCCGGTCACGACCGCGACGCGATCGCTTGCACCTACCATGGCTATCAGGCCTCCCCGTGGTGAATCAGGACGCGCGCGTCTCGAGGTGAAAGACCTCACGCAGCTCGCTCGAATCGACGATCCCGTCATCCCGGAACTCCATGAGCGGGTTCATGAGCTCGCTCCAGCGGTCGTGGACGGCCGACGCCCACAGCCGGTCCCAGGCCTCCTGGTCGCGGATCTCCGAGTACAGGAAGAGGTCGGGCTCGCGCTCGAAGATGGTCATGCTGGCGATGCCCTGGCGTTCGATCTCGTCGACCAGCTCCTGCCAGATCCCGTCGTGGTGCGCCCTGTACTCGGCGAGCCCCCCCGGCTTGAGGCGCATGGTGAACGCGCGACGGATCATGAGGTCACCTCCTGTGCGATGGCATCGGCCGGTCGGCCGGTGTTGATGGCGTGGAGCAAGTCGCTGTCGTCGATGGTCCCGCCGTCGAACTCGGCCGTCAGCCGGCCACGATGCAGGACGAGGATGCGGTCGGCCAGACCTGCGAGTTCGGGCAGCTCCGTCGATCGGAACAGGACCGTTCGGCCGCCGTCGGCGAGCGCCCGGATGAGCCGGTAGATCTCCCGCTTCGCCCCGACGTCCACGCCCCGGGTCGGGTCGTCGAGCAGGAACACGGTCGGTGAGATCTCCAGCCACTTGCCGACGACCACCTTCTGCTGGTTGCCGCCGGACAGCCGTCCGACGGTCGTGTCCGGGCCGTCAGCGCGGATGCTCAGGCGGTCGATCTGCCGTCGGGCAGCGGCACGCATCGCTGGTCGATCGAGCCATGGTCGGCGTGACCGAAGCGCGCCGACGGCGACCTGGGAGACGTTCGTCTCGACGCTCCG
>Ga0307505_10002340_pt1 | contig 13368 bp, 20 predicted proteins | sample 23_S_MG_FD_202183 | JGI IMG/M metagenome (GOLD analysis project Ga0307505, IMG submission 202183) | Soil microbial communities from Populus trichocarpa stands in riparian zone in the Pacific Northwest, United States - 23_S | ecosystem: Environmental > Terrestrial > Soil > Riparian zone > Trees...
CGAGCCCGGGCTGACCGGCATGACGATGGTCCCTGTGGCAACTCTCGTCGAGGCAATCGCCATGCTGCGCGGCGATCTCCCGGTCGTCGACGAGGAGAGCTCGATCTGCCAGTCCTGAGAGCTGGGGTAGCGTCCGGTCTTCCCAAACCAATCAGGAGAACTCGATGGCAGGGATGTGGATCGTGCACGTGGACGTGACGGACGACGACCGCTACGCCGAGTATATCGAGGGATCGACTGCTGTGGCCGCCAAGTACGGCGGTGAGTTCGTCGCCCGCGGCGGCCGACACCAGCAGAAGGAGGGGAAGGAGTACCCCCGCAACGTGCTGGTCCGCTATCCCACCTACGAGCGGGCCGTCGAGGCGTATGAGTCGGAGGAATATCAGGCCATCCTCGACATCGCCAAGGAGTCCTCGGATCGAGTGCTCACCATCATCGAAGTCGACGACTGACCCGCGTGACCGATTCGATCTTCCACCTCGCCGAACCCGAGACCTGGGCAGCTCGGACCGACAGTACAACCCTCCGAGCGTCGAGGAGGAGGGCTTCGTGCACTGCTCGACCAGTGACCAACTTCGGGAAGTCGCCAAGACGATCTATCCCGGACGCGACGATCTCGTCCTCCTCACCATCGATCCCGACCTCCTCGACATCGGGAGGCTGGTCTACGAAGACCTCTACGGTCACGGTGACCTCTTCCCCCATGTCTACGGTCCGTTGCCGACGAGGGCGGTGCTGTCGTCGGGCCTCTATCCCGCCGTCTGAGCCTCCGACTCGGCGGTGGCCGTCGTCGGTTGCATTTCCTCGAATCGGCCGAGGATCTCGGCCTGGAGTGTCGCCACCTTCGGATCGGACACCCGCCGCGGGTGCTCGAGGTCGATCGAGATATCGTCGAAGACTGTGCCCCCGGGGGCCAGGATGATTATCCGATCCGAGAGCTGCACCGCCTCGACCACGTCGTGGGTGACGAAGAGGACAGTCTTCCTCGTGGCTGCCCAGAGCACCTGGAGATGATCACGCAGAGATCTGGCGGTGATGGCGTCGAGATGGCTGAACGGCTCGTCCATCAGCAGCAGATCAGGGTCGACCGAGAAGGCACGAGCGATTCCGACCCTCTGCTGCATGCCCCCCGAGAGCTGACCCGGGAACATGTCGTGGGTATGGGCCAGGCCGACCATGTCGAGATAGTGCTTGGCCGACTCATCGGCCTCACTCCCCTCGTCGTCCCGAACGTAGAGCATGTTCTCCAGGACGGTTCGCCACGGCAGGAGCCTTGCATCCTGGAAGACGTAGCCGAGACGGGCCTCACGATCACCTTCCGTGACCGAGACCGAGCCGGCGGTGGGTGTCTCGACGTCGGAGAGGATGTTGAGGAGAGTGCTCTTCCCGCATCCCGACGGCCCGACCACCGAGACGAAGACGTTGCCGTCGATCGTCATCGAGATGTCGGTGATCGCGGTGACGGGGTCGGCGTCTCGCTTCGGGGGCGGGAACACCTTCTTCAGGTTCTCGATCTCGATCTTGGCCATGTCAACCGCCGTTCTCCTGGTCTTCGTCCTTTGCCCCCGAGGGGTCTCTCCATCGAAACGCACGCTCCTGGATTCGATTGAGGACCACCCGGTCGATTATCACGATGAAGACGATGAAGACGATGACCCAGCCCACGAAGCCGCGGTAGCGGTTTGCGTCGAACCAGTAACGGGTTCGGAAACCGACACCCTCCTGGCCGCTGAACCACTCCCAGAGAAGGATGCCGTTCCATCCCACGATGATGGCGAAGCGGAGCCCGGCGAAGAGATAGCCGGTCACCGCGGCGAGCGTCAGATGACGGAACCTCTTCCAACGAGAGACGCCGAAGGCACGGGACATGTCCTTCAACTCAGGCGTGATGGCCCGGACTCCTTGGGCGACGTTGACCGTGACGAACGGGAACGCCGAAGCGGCGGTTGCGATCACCGGGGCCTGCCACGCGATACCGAACCACATGGTGGCGAGAAAGGCCCACACGAAAGCCGGCATCGTCAGGAGGACCAGCACCGTGTCGTTGAGGAGCGCCTGACCGACCCGCGACGAACCGATGATGACCCCGACGATCACGCCCGGGACGAATCCGACGAGAAGACCCAGCGAGAACCACTTCAGGGTGGCGGCGAAGTGCTCCCAGAATTGACCCCGGACGATACCCCCGTGTGACCCTCCGGTGACCTCCACCCAGAGGAAGTTGGCCACGGATGCGGGGGTAGGCACCCGGGGGGCTATGACCGTCACGAGCTGCCAGAGCAGGAGGAAGAAGATCAGAGCAGTCGCCTGGGCGCCGACCGGACTGACCAGGAAGCGACGCACTCTGCTCGTGCCCGGCTCGATGGGGGCGGTGACCGCACTCATGAGTCACGCTCCCACTGACGCCAACGGAACAACCGACGCTCGAGACGGACCAGCACCAAGCGCTCGAAGAGCAGCATGAACGCACAGAAGAGCAAGACCCAGGCGATCACTGCCGGCATGTTGAAGAGCTGATAGTTGCGGCGGATCTGGAAACCAATGCCCTGGGACGACCCGAAGACCTCAGTCAAAGTGCCCACCTTCCAGGCGAGCGAGAACGAGAGGCGAACACCGGCGAACACGAAAGGGAGCACCGACGGCACCACGACATGCTTGAAGATCTGCTGCTCGCTGCGACGGTAGGCCTTGCTCATGTTGATCAGCCCGCTGTCGACGCCGCGAACTCCTTCAGCGACGTTTATCGCCACATATGGCATCGAGATGAGGCCGACGGCGAACACCGGCCCCCAGAAAGAGATTCCGAAGATGACGAAGGCCATCACCGCATAGGTGAGGCCAGGTATGGAACCGGCGACTACCACCGGCGCCTGGAGGAAGTTGCCCCAATAGCGGCTCCTCCCCATGACGAATCCGAGGGGTGTGCCGATGGCAACGGCAGCGAGGAAGCCGGCGAAGACGCGAACGATGCTCGCCCAGAACTGGGTCCAGAAGTCCTCCGAGAGGATGTCTCTGATCTCCTGGAGCACCCGGGGTGGAGAGGGAAGTCGTGCCTCCGAACCGATCCAGAGGGCAGCAGCCCACCAGACGAGGAGGAACGCGACCCACCCCACCGCTACGGCGAGGTACCGCCGCCGGCGCGTGCCGGCGGCGGTACGTCTCAACTCGAGAGCCAGGTCCGACCCGGGGGTCGGCTGGGTCAGAGTGTCGGTCATGAGTGCCTACGGAGTGAGGATCTCGAAGCGGGGATTCTCTTCCTCCTCCTCCATGAACCCGTTCTCACGCATGATGTCGAACAGCGGCAGCTCGGCGTCGAGCCACTCCTGATCGAGATAGACGCTCGTCACGAACCAGTCGTGCTCGCTGAGCCAGTCCTGCATGAACTGGACCTGCTCGTCACCTTCCACGGCGAAGTGCTGGGGATAGCTGGCGATGATCTCGGCCTTGTTCGCCTGCCACTCGTCGATACCCCGCTGCCAGAGCCGCATGAAGAAGTCGATCTCGTCCGGATGCTCGTCGTACCACTCCTCTTCGGCGAGGAACACGTTGATCATGGGTCCCTCGTGACCCGGGTTCCCGGCGATCTCCGAGGCGTAGAGCTCCGCCGAGGTGCGCCCGTCGTAGATCACGCGGATCTCCTCGTTCATCAGCTCGTTGACCGCGAAGTCGGGCAGCACGAGTGCCGCATCGGTCTCCATGGCCGCCACGGTCGGGCCGGTGTTGGTGATGTCCACCTGGACCAGCTCGAAGTCACCCCCGCCGGTGCGGAAGTCGAGACCGTGGATCTCCTGGGCGATGACGCCCCAGATCAATGTCGAGGACACCGAGTCCCAAACCGCCACCGTCTTTCCGGCCAGGTCTTCGAGACTCTGAGTCGTCGTGTCCGACGCGGGCACGGCCACCACCGAGCGGTCGATGTTGTACTTGCCGAACACGACCGAAGTGGTGCCGGCCTGGATATCGAGGGTCGGTACCTCGAAGTCACCCACGGACACGATGTCTGCGAATCCTCCGGCGTAGATGCCGAACTCGTCCCATGTCACCTGGGAGAGGATGCAGATTCCCGACTCCTGCTCCATCTCGTCTTTGATGCCACTGTCGATCAGGAAGTCCCAGACCGGGTCGGGGGCGAAGGTGAACCTGATTACCTGGCTACACCCTCCATCACCACCTCCCTCCTCGCCGCCGCCTTCATCATCACCTGAGCAGGCGGCCACGATCAGCCCGAGAACTACCAGGGCGACCAGCAGGCTTCTCCTCTTCATTGTTCCTCCTTCGTTTTCACCGGGTCTCGCCCGTGTGATCTCGGCTCTCCGGGGCGCTCTCCTTGGCGGAGAGGTACCGGAGCATTTGTTCGTATGAGCCAGAGATGTGTGCCTTCAGCAGCGCCTCGAGCCTCACCGACTGCCCGAGCCGGGCCGCGTCGAAGATCATCCTGTGCTCGACCCCGGCGACGGCATGGTTCAGCTCGACATAGACGGCCGTGTAGCGATCGGTCTGTCTCCGAATGGTGCGCACCATGTCGAGAGATCGTCTCCTCGCGGCTGCGGCGTACATCGTCTCGTGAAATCGGTTGTTGAGAGTGAGCCAGTCTGTGGTCTCCGCGGTGGTCTCCATCTCGATGAGGAGGGCTTCCATCTCGACGAGGTGACGTGGGGTGAGCCCGGGCACGGCGACACGTCCGAGCGGCGGCTCGATGGCTATGCGCAACTCGTACAACTCCTGGAGGTCGGGGGCAGAGAGCCGCGAAACCACCGCTGTGCTGTGAGCCCTGACATCGACGAGACCCTCCGACGCAAGGGAGCGGAGAGCGTCCCGGACCGGGATCCGACTCATCCCCAGCTCAGCGGCGAGAAGGTGTTGACTCAGCTTGGTGCCCGGATGGAGGTCCCCGGCGAGGATCTTGTCGCGAAGGATTCGTGTGGCGGTCTGCCCCGACGTCTCCTGGGGTGATCCGGTGAGGTCGTCCAAGACCGACGGTATACCATCCACGTCGTCGATCCTATACGATATGGGATGTCGGATGCACCGGATAATGGGGTTTCCTGACAGCATCTGTCACCAACCGGTGGTGTAATCCCGTCATGGTCGGACAAACCCCGCTGGCGGTCGGCGAACCCGCTCCCCCCTTCGAGTTGCGACGCACATTCCACGAGAACATCGCTCTCGGCGACTTACTGGAGCAGGGGCCGGTCGCGGTCGTCTTCTACGTCTTCGACTTCGGTGACATATGAAGTCACGAGCTGTCCCAGTTCGGGGCGAGGATCGGCGAGATCAGGAAGATGGGGGCTGAAGTCGTGGCGATCGCGGTGACACCGACCTTTGCCCAGATGGCGTTCGCCGACCGTCTCGGGATCGAATTCCCGCTACTGAGCGACTGGAGTGGTGAGACCAGTGACGCCTACGGAGTCCGATACGACGTCTGGAAAGGTCACACCGGCCTGGCCAAGCGAAGCGTCTTCGTGGTGGGTGGCGACGGGATCATCAGTTACCGCTGGTATACCGACGATGCTCACGACATCCCCGACGTCGACGAAGTCGTGGAGGCTCTGGCAGCCGCCGTCGGGACGTGAGAGATCTGAACTGATCATGGCAAAACCCGAACTAGCCGAACTCCTGGTACCAGACGCCGCAACGTGGCGTGCCTGGCTCGAGGAGAACCATGCGAGCTCTCCCGGCGTGCGCATCGTCCTGCGTAAGGCAGAGGGGCGCACGACCGAACTGTCCTACGAGCAGGCGGTCATGGAGGCACTGTGCTTCGGCTGGATCGACGGGCAGGCGAGCCGTCGTGACGAGAAGACCTGGCGGGTACGGATGACCCCACGCCGGTCCCGGAGCAACTGGTCGCAGTCCAACGTCGAGCGAGTGGCCCTCCTCGAGAGCGAAGGCCGCATGACCGATGCCGGCCGCGCGGTGGTGGACTCCGCCAAGGCCGACGGACGCTGGCCCGGCTGACCCGAGTCAGGCCATCTCGGCGATCCCGATCGCCGCCACGACGAGGAGAATGGCGACGAGCAGACCGGTGCGCACTGTCCGATTGGCCTTCTCGAGGGGACCGCTACGGGCACGTCCGATGAAGGCGTGGAGCACACCGAGAGCCGCCAGCCCGAGTATCGGGTGAAGCCATCCTTGGGCGAAACCGAGACTCCATCCGGAATTGGAGAGCCAAACCACGAGTCCGAGTGCGACCTGGATGTCGACCACGACCGCGGTGATCCGATAGACAGTCTCCGCGGTCGAATCCATCGCCGCGCTACGGAAGGCGTAGAAGAGCGAGACGACGATGGCAGCCAGCACCAAGTACTGCCACCAGGAATGGGCGGTCAGGAAAAAGTCGATCATGGGGCGACACTAAATCGCGCCAGTCCGAGCAACCCAATCGGCTATCCAGAACGCGAAGAAGGGAGGGGCCAGCGCGGCCCCTCCCTATTCGACCCCTGACTCCGCTTGCCTCTAACCCGAAATGGCCGTGCCCAAGACAGCTTGCCCAAAGTAGATCAAGAAGGAGACGGTAACCACCCACATCAATGGGTGCACCTCGCCGGCCTTGCCCTTGACCACCTTGATCAGGGTGTGCATGACGAAACCGGCGCCGATGCCGACCGTGATGCTGTAGGTCAACGGCATCAAGACGATGGCGAGCAGCGCCGGGAAGCCCTCCTCGAGGTCGTCGAAGTCGATGCCCTTGATCAGACCGGCCATCAGGAATCCGACCAGGATCAGCACCGGGGCGGTTGCCTGTGGCGGGACGATCCCTGCCAGTGGCGAGAGGAAGATGGCGATCAGGAACAGGACACCGACCACGACCGAGGTGAGCCCGGTCCGTCCCCCTTCGGCCACGCCGGCGGAGCTCTCGATGTAGCTGGTGTTGGAGCTGACCCCGGCAGCACCACCAGCAGCGGCTCCGACCGAGTCGATGAACAGCAGCTTGCCGATGTCATCGATGTTGCCCTCTTCGTCGGCGAGACCGGCCTGCTCGGTGATCGCGGTAGCCGTCCCCATCGTGTCGAAGAAGTCGGTGAGCATGAAGCTGAAGATCGTCAGAGCCGCGGCGACAAACCCGAGCTGGGTGAACACGTTGCCCAGGTCGAAAGCACCCAGAGTGTCGAAGCTGGGCGTCACCGACATGGTGTCGGGGACCGACGCCACGCCCCAGATCAGTGCGATGATCGTGGTGGCCACGATGCTGATGACCAGCGCACCTGGAATCTTCCGTGCATAGAGAGTCACCGTGATCAGCAGGCCGATCAGAGTCACCCAGGCACCCGCTGTGTTGGGGAAGACGAACTCAACGGGGGTGCCAGCACCCTGTGCGATGAGGCCACCTGTTACGAACCCGATGAACAGTATGAACAACCCGATCCCGACACCGATGGCCCGCTTGAGCGACATTGGCACCGCATTCATGATTGCCTCGCGCAGACCCACCAGGACCAGGGCGGCCACGATGAGGCCTTCGAGGACGATCACACCCATGGCACCTTCCGGTGTGAGCCCATCAGTGAGCACGAGCCCGAAGGCAACGGCGGCGTTGATCCCGAGCCCGGCCGCCATGGCGATCGGCACATTGGCGACCACACCCATCAAGATCGAGAGAAGGCCGGCCACGAGCGCGGTCGCCGCCCCGACTGCGGCGCCGTCGAAACCGGCTTCGGCCAGGATCGTGGGGTTGACGAAGATGATGTAGGCCATCACCAGGAAAGTGGTGAGACCTGCCCTCACCTCGGTGCCTACCGAGGTGCCTCGTTCGGTGAGTTTGAAAAAGGAATCGAGGCCGGATCCGCCGCCCGACGGTGGGGCCGCAGCCCGCTCTTGGGTGTCTGTCATCTGCTCCTCCTTCCGACGGCCACTTCGGCCATTGCCGGCGGACAGAACCTAGACCTGGAACGCCAGTCCGCGTCGCCGTGAGAGAGGTTTTCACCGTTGACCATCACATTGGTCTTAGGATCACGAGATGCCGCTTGCACTCCTGCGCGAGGTCTCCCCCGGCTTCGCCGATGCCATCGTCGCCCATGGGGGACGCCGCCCCGATGTGGACCTGGCGATAGCCCAACATGACAGGTATCGGGCCGTCATCGAGGCCGCCGGATACGAGCTGGAGACACTGGCAGGCGATTCCGACTATCCCGACTGCGTGTTCATCGAGGACACCGCAGTGGTCGTCGGCGAGATCGCGGTGGCTACCCGGCCCGGCGCAGAGTCGCGACGCGGCGAGGTCGGGCCAGTGGTGAGTCGCATCCGTGAACTCCGGGAAGTACGGGCGATCGAGGCACCCGGAACCCTCGATGGCGGAGATGTGATGATCCTCGGAGAAACGGTATACGTCGGCCGCTCCACCCGGAGCAACGACGCCGGCATCAGCCAACTCGCCGAGATGGCTGCGACCCAGGGGATGTCGCTGGTGGCAGTGCGGGTGAGCGAAGTGCTCCATTTCAAGTCGGCGGTGCTCCCGGTCGACCCCAACACGGTCGTCGTGACCCGAGGCACCGTCGACGAGACCCTTCTCGAGGGCTTGCACGTCATCCACGAAGCCGACCATGAGCGTCACCGGTTCAGCGCGCTGCCCCTGGCTGACGGAACCGTCCTGGTGACTGCGAACGCGCCGGATACCACAGCGATGCTGGCCGACTTCGATCTGAGGCCCGTGCCCATCGACGTCTCGGAGATCCAGGCAGCCGACGGCGGCCTCACCTGCATGTCGATCCTCATCGACTAGTCGTGCTCAGCCGGCTCAGGCCTGAAACGTTCCCGGACGGGGTTGGCGATCGGGGTCCGAGTATCCGTCGTCCCAGGGAAATAGTCCCTCGTCGTCGTCATAGGTGAGCTGGAGCACAGGGACCGACACCTCGAAGGGTCGTTGGTAGAAGCGGTTGGCCGAGAAGACGATCTCCCCCGGATTGGGGACCTCTTCAGGGACTACCCGATGTTCCCAACCCCCGATCTCGAGCAGCTGGCCCGGGATGAGCGACTCATCGTTGCGGACCCCATCGCCTAGATGGTTGAGCAGGCCGTAGCTGTCGTCCTGGTCGAGCCCGAAGACCAGCAGTTCGGGATGACCCATCCCGAACAGACCGACGGTGTAGGCGAAGGGCGGGACTTCGTCGTCACCGCCATCACACCCCGGCACCGAACAGAACCCGCCACCGATGTACTCGATGGCCCATCCGTGTCGTCTGATGACCGATGCCATCCGGGCGTCTTCCTGGTCGAGCCAGGCCTGGATCCGAGCGTTCATTCTCTTACCCCTCTCGTCTGTCGCCCTCGAAAACGAACGTAGGGAGCAGCCCCGACAGATTCGGACACGCCCTAGACGAGGGCCCGGACGACCCAGAACACGACCATCCCCACGACGAGGGTGAGGATGTGATTCCGGGTCTTGAAGGCCACCAGGCTTCCCGTGGCCAGCGCGGCGAACTCTGGGACTCCGATCGCAACCTGACCGATGGTGTCGATCAGCACCGCGATCACGAGAGAGCCCAGGACTGCAGGGGCCACGAACTGGAGGGCCACGAGAACCCGGTCCGGTATGCGCTTCTTGGCCAGGGCGAGGATGAACAGGGACCGGGTGACGTAGGTTCCGATACCCACGGCCAGGGTGACGATGAACGCATTCATCGCCGCGCCCTCTCGGCGAGAGTGCCCATCAATATACCGGCAACCGCACCGACCAGGAGCCCGGTGCGATTGGGCAGCGACGCAAACAGAAAGGTGACCCCGGCGCCTACCAACGCTGCGATCAGCTTGGAAGTACGGTCGATGCCCATCACCAACAGCGCGACGAACAGCAGAGGGACTGCGAACTCTAGGTTCCAAGCCTCGGGGACGATCGGGCCGAGTGCGAGCCCGAGCGCTGTCGTCACCTGCCACAGCACCCACATCGTCACGGCCGACGCCATGTAATAGGTGCGGAAGGTCGCCGGATCCTGATCGGTCTCGATGATCGTGAGGGCGAAGATCTGGTCGATGAGGAAGTAGGGGCCAACCCAGCGGAACCAAGTCGGCTGATCCTGGAAGGTCGGGGCCATGGCCGCCGAGTACATGAGATGGCGAGCCTGGATGACGAGACCGGCCGTCACCACGGCGAAAGCGGCTACCCCTGTTCCGAGCAACGAGACCACCGTGAGTTGGGCGGCTCCCCCGAAGATCAACCACGACCCGGACCACCCGGCGAACGGATTGACACCCGACTCGACGATGGCCAGACCGATGACCAGGGCGAACGGCATCGCAGGCACATAAAGAGGCAGTGCATCGATGATGCCTCGTCGCACGACCGCACGATCCACAGACATGAGCCGAGCACCCTAGCGTAAGGATCAACTGAAGATACGCCCATTACCGAGCGCAATTGTGCGCGAGCACAGATGGCGACCTGCCAGAGCGCCGACGGCTACCCGACGTCTATGCGAACCGCCTCCAGTGCGATCTCGACCATCTCGTTGAAAGTCTCCTGCCGCTCGTCCGACGACGTGGCCTCACCCGTCCGAATGTGGTCCGAGACCGTGCAGATGGTGAGGGCGCGGGCACCATGCTCGGCGGCAACACCGTAGAGACCGGCTGCCTCCATCTCGACGGCGAGGACCCCCATCGCCTCCATCCGGTTGAACGCCTCGGGATCAGGGTTGTAGAAGAGGTCGGCGGAGTGGACATTGCCCACTTTGACGTCGATCCCCTTCGCCGCCGCGGCCTGGGCGGCCGCCTCGAGCAGCCAGAAGTCGGCCGTCGCCGCGAAGTCGAGCCCGCCATAGCGGGTGCGGTTGACCAGAGAGTCCGTACAGGCCCCGATGGCGAGGATGACGTCGCGTATCGCCACCTTCTCGGTGACCCCTCCACACGACCCGACACGGACGAGACGTTCCACGCTGTATTCGTTGACCAGCTCGGTGGCGTAGATCGAAGCGGAGGGGATGCCCATGCCAGTGCCCATGACCGACACCGGGACAGCCTGATAGCTGCCGGTATAGCCGAGCATGTTCCGCACCTCGGTGACCAATGTCGCGTCGTCGAGGAAACTCTCTGCGATGTACTTGGCACGCAGTGGATCTCCCGGGAGGAGGATCGAAGGGGCGAAATCACCTGGTTCGGCTGATATATGCGGCGTGGACATGGCAACAACCTATATGACTGCCCGGTCTGCGCACCAGCCGAAAGGGTTAACGTCGCTGGGCCATGTACGGAGAGACCGACCGAGGGCAAGTCGCCGAGATGCTGCGCGAGGCCGGCAAGATGACGCTCCCCGGGCACATGGGTCTCGAGCTGGTCGAGATCACCGAGGGCGGCGCGTTCATGCGTTGTGAGATCAAGCCACACCACCTCGCCCCGAACGGATTCCTCCATGCCGGCTCGGTGGTGACGCTGGCCGACACCGCCGCCGGATACGGCTGCGTTGGCAACTTCCCCGAAGGTGGCACCGGGTTCACCACCATCGAGCTGAAGACGAACTTCATGAGGACCCTGCTCGAAGGGGCGATGGTGGCGAAGGCCAAGCTGGTGCACTCCGGCCGCACTACCCAGGTCTGGGACGTCGAGGTCAATGCGGAGGCGACAGGTAAGACGTTGGCGCTCTTCCGCGCTACTCAAATGATCCTGTACGAACGCACGTAGTCTCGGCCACATGGCAGACAACTACGACTTCGTGAAAGGGTTACGCGCCATCCGCGACTACCAACAAGACTCATTGAGCAACGAAGACCTCGGCGCCATCCTGGAGGCAGGTAGATGGACCGGAAGCTCGAAGAACCAGCAAGCCTGGTCGTTCGTGGCGGTGACCGATCCCGAGAGGCTCCAGTCGCTCGCCGGCCATGGCGACTTCACCCAACCGGTGCGTGACTCTGTGGCCACCATCGTCCTCGTCAAGGAACCAGGAGGGAACGACTTCGACATCGGCCGGGCCGCTCAGAACATGATGCTGGCGGCGAAGGCAATCGGTGTCGCCTCGTGCCCCATCACCCTGCATCGAGAGCGTGACGTCGCCGCCTTCCTCGGAATCCCCGACAAGGCCACTGCCATGTACGCCATCGCCCTCGGCTATCCGACCGCAACTGCAACCCCACGGAACTTCGGAGGCCGGAAGTCGGCGGCGGAGGTCGTGAAGCTCGACCGTTACTGATAGGGCGGACCCGGGTGGCAGGGCGTTCGTCGAGGCCTCCTCTCGGCCGCAATCGCTCGAAGACTTGTCACCAGGCGGCACTAGCGTCATCGGACTGATGACTGAATCCCTCGTGCCGTGGCACTAGTTCAGGCACGCGGCCTGACCAAGCGGTTCGGCGACTTCACTGCCGTCGACGCCATCGACTTCGATATCAACAAGGGCGAGGCGTTCGGCTTCCTCGGCCCCAACGGCGCCGGGAAGACCTCGACCATGAAGATGATCACCACCGTGAGCCCGATCACCGAGGGCAAGCTCACCGTCTTCGGCATCGATCCTGATGTCGACGGCAGATCGATTCGCCAACGAATCGGCGTGGTGCCCCAGGAGGACAATCTCGACGTCGAGATGACCGTCGCCGAGAACCTTTACATCTACGGGCGCTATCACGACATGAAGAAGGCCGAGATCAACCCTCGCATCGACGAACTGCTCGAGTTCGCCCAGCTCACGGAGCGCAGGAACTCCGAAGTCGAGCCACTATCGGGCGGCATGAAGCGTCGGCTCACCATCGCCCGGGCCCTGATCAACAATCCCGACCTGATCATCCTCGACGAGCCCACCACCGGGCTCGACCCCCAGGCCCGGCATCTCCTGTGGGACCGGCTCTACCGGCTCAAACAGGAAGGGGTCACACTCATCGTCACCACCCACTACATGGACGAGGCCGAGCAACTCTGCGACCGGCTGGTCGTAATGGACCAAGGGAAGATCGCCGCCGAGGGCTCGCCTCGCGACCTGATCCAGCGCTACGCCACACGTGAGGTGGTGGAGTTGCGATTCGGCACCGACAAGAAAGACGATGCGGTGCTGATGATGGAGGGTCTAGCCGACCGGTCGGAGGTGCTGGCCGACCGGGTGCTCCTCTACACCGACGACGCCGAGGCCACCCAACGCGGTCTCCACGAGCGCGGCATCGACCCCGAGCAGGTCTTGGTGCGCCGCGCCACACTCGAGGACGTCTTCCTCAAGCTCACCGGTCGGGGGCTCGTCGACTAGTGGTCTACCCAATGAATTGCGTGCGCGTATCTCCGAGTCATCGGCAACCCGATGAAATCGGGTTGCTCCGAGTTTGGGCAACCCAAACTCCAACGGATGCAATCCGCGGCGTCAGCTGGCAAGGAGAAGCGCGCAGTCGCACCCCGGGAGGTGCGGCGAGCACTTCGACGCAGCCAGGGGCGTCGAGGGCCGGACAAACGCCATGAGTCTTCATTGGGTGT
>Ga0307505_10002341_pt1 | contig 13362 bp, 24 predicted proteins | sample 23_S_MG_FD_202183 | JGI IMG/M metagenome (GOLD analysis project Ga0307505, IMG submission 202183) | Soil microbial communities from Populus trichocarpa stands in riparian zone in the Pacific Northwest, United States - 23_S | ecosystem: Environmental > Terrestrial > Soil > Riparian zone > Trees...
TGCGCCGCCGCGCGCGACGCAGGGCGTCGGGCCGACGCTGCCCGGCGGCGCATCCGCGTGGAAAAACCTCAAGATCGACCTGCCGGAGACGAACTTCCCGCCCGCGGGCGCGACGGCGGTGCAGGTCATCGGTGACGGTCAGCTGACCGGCACGGTCGAGGACACCATTTTCACGTTTTTCGTGCCGGCCGACTCGCGGCTGCGCATCGACAAGATCGGCTTCGATGCCGACGACGAGGCCGCGCTCGCGTTCATGTTCTGGAACCTGGGCACGCTCGAGGGGCCGGTGCCGGGCTTTGAGCGAGTGCCGGCGCTGTACGGCACGGTTGCGAACGCCGAGGAGATCTTCGCGATCATCGCGGGGCAGGCGACCGTCCGCGTGCGGATCTCGCAGGTGGATCCGATCGCGGCTGGCACGCACAGCTATCGCGTTCGCATCAGCGGCTGGCTGTACACGCCGCAGCTCGTCGAGGGAGCGTAGCGCATGGCCGTCCCCGCAAACCCGCCGACCCTGCCGAAGCAGCTCGCGCGCCACGTGGCGCACTCGACCGGCTTTAGCGATCGTGTGAGCATTGCGGTCGGTTCGTTCGTCACCGTGACCTTCAACCTCGCGCAGCTGTCTCAGGACCGCTTCACGATCCCGGCCGCGGGCGCGGTCGGCGGCCCGGCGACAGGCGATCGCCTGGGCTTCGGGTTCTGGCTCGACGTGTTCATGCAGATACCCGCCCCCGGGGCGGCCGACATTCGCGTGTGGGCCGCGGTCAACGACAGCGGCGGGGTCCCGGCGGCAACCGCCTGGCAACAGGTAGGCCTATTCAGCGGCACGCCGGGGATCCCTGTGGTGGTGCCGATGCTGCGCTGCCCGGCTCAGTACGCGCGGGTCGACTTCGCGAACATCGGCGCCGGGCTCGCGACGGCGGATCTCTCCGCGCAGGTTCGGAATGCGTGACCACGCGCGCGCCGAGCACCTACGCGAACGCGCAGCCGCGCACGGCGCGGCCGGTGCTCGCGGGCGCGGGGGTGATCGTGAACCTCGTGCCGGCGGCGACGCTGACCGACGAGCAGCAGTCGGTCGGCGATGCGATCGTGGCGGGCTACAATTCCTTCGCGCTCGAGTGGAGCGCGACGAACAATCACGACGTCGACCTGCTGCTGCAGGAGCTCGACCCGTACACCCTGGCCCCGTTCTCGGCGCTCACGCTGGCGTCGGTCTCGTCGCTCGTGTCGGCGCGGTACTACACGCGCTTCGGGGTCGACATCGCCGGACCGCCGAACCTGTCGCGCCGCGTGTGGGGCGTCGTGCGGTTGACGCTGTTCGCGGTCGCGGCGTTCCCCAACACGACGGTGCGCGGCACGCTGCTCACCGCGAGGCGATGACATGGGCCTGATCTCACCCCGCACGCTGCACCCCGCGACGATCAACGCGGGCGCCTCGAGAATGGACGTCGCCGGCGTCGGCTACGTGGATCCGGGGCTGTGGACGGTCGCCTTTCCCCAGGTGATCGGCGCCGGCCTCGTGCTCACGTTCCCCGACGAGGTGAACGTCTGCGGCTATAACAGCTTCATGCTAGTCTTTTCAGCGACGGGCGTCGCGCCGACGTTCGATCTCAACATCCTGCTGCGCGACCCCTACGCTCCGTCGACCACGATCGCGGTGCGCTCCGCCGGGGCCGCGATCGCGGGCGGCTCGAACCTCGTGCGCACGTGGGGCGCCTTCAGCCTCGACGCGCCGACCACGGTCGGCGACGTGTGGGACGTGTTCACGATCGAGATCGAGAACGTCGGCGTCAACGCGCTCACGATCGCGACGCCGCGCCTGTTCTGCGGCGTGCGCTGAACCGCCGGCGCGCCGGGCTCTCGGGCGCTGCGCGCTCCCGGTCCCATCCTCGTGACGGGGGCGAGGCGGCAATCCGGGCAGCTCGGCGCGGCGACGGGCGGGGCGTCGCCTTCTGGATAGAAGGCGACGCGCGCGGCCAGTCTGCAGACCTAAGCCAACGCGTTAACCCGCGGATCTCGCCGCGCGGCGTGTCGGCTTTCGCGACGATCGCCAGGCGATCGCGAAAATGTCGGGTTTGCTCTAGGCTGCCGCGCATGCTCGAGCGCGAAAAGTACCTGGACGCCGGCGAGCTGGCGCAGCTGCTGCGCGCCGCGCGCACGTCGACGCTACTGCACGGCCGGCGTGACTACGTCTTTCTCGCGACGCTCGCGAACACCGGGATCAGACCAGGCGAAGCCGTCGCGCTCACCGTCGCCGATTGCCGCGTGACCGACCACGACGGGTTCCTGCGCGTGCGACGGCTGAAATCGCGGCGCGAGCTGGGGCGCCTCGACGACGTCATGCTATCGCGGCCGCTGTGTCGGCTGCTGCGGCGCCACGTCGTCAGCCTGGTCGGGCGATGCCCGCCGCCGCCGGCGGCGTCGCACGTTCACGCGTTCCCGTTCACCGTGCGCCAGGCGGAGCGGATCTTCCACGTCTACCGCGCCGCGGCCGCGCTCCCGGAGCACCTTCGACTCTACGCACTCCGGCACACGTTCCTAACCCGCGCCGCGGAGATCTCGCGCGATCCGTTCCTGGTCAGGGCCCTGGCCGGCCATGCGCACCTGTCGAGCACGCAGATCTACACACACACCGACCCCGCCCGCGTGCGCGAGCTCGTCGAGCGCGCGGGCGCGGTGCTCTAGGGGGACCGATGGACAAGATGCCCGGCGCGGGGATCCTCTCCGCGTTGAATTTCCGGTTCGAAGTGATCGCAGATCTCGAGGACAAATTTCCCGGCGGCGTCGACGTGTCGGTGATCGAGCCCGGCGCGCTGGCGGTGCTCGGAACCTGCCGCGTCGTTCCCGGTTCAATGCTCGTCGTGATCCCTCCCGACGTCGCCGACAAGGTACGCGCGATGAAGAAAGCGCACGAGGCGGCCGCGCCGCGGCGACTGCTCACGTAGATGGATCCCGTTCGCCGCTGGGAGCAGCTCGCGCGCAGCGCGGCGGCCGCCTGGTCGACGCGCGCCGGCGTCGAGATCCCGCCGGGGCTCGTGCTCGCGATGATCGACAAAGAGAGCAGCGGCGATCCGTGGGCGTCCGGCGACGCCGGCGAGCGCGGGCTGATGCAGGTCATGCCGGCCACGGCGCTCACGCTCGCGCGCTCGCCCGCGCGCCTCTACGAACCGCGCTACAACATCGAGACGGGAGTGCAGTACCTGGCGCAGCAGCTCCGCCGCTACGCCGGCGACGCGGTGCGCGCGGTGAGCGCCTACAACGCGGGCACCGCGACGACCAGGAACCTCGACGCCTACGTGACCCCCGTGCTCGATCGGTGGGCGCGGCTCTATCGTGACGTTGCGGCCGGATCGCCGGCGCCGTGGCTGCCGGGCGCGATCGTTCTCGCGGCCGCAGTTTTGATGCTGACCGGAAACCCCAACCGACCCCGAAAGGAGCAACACCAATGACTACCGAACCGATCGCGCCCGCATTCCCCGACAGCTCGCCCGGCGAGGCCGTCGTGTCGGACGTGCAGGCGCTCGAGATCTCGACGCACGCGATCGCGGCCCTTGCGGCCCGCGGCGGCGACGTCGGCGACGCGGCTTTCGTGCGGGGCCTCGCGCTCGAGGCCTTCGCGGCCGTGACCGGCCGCGAGGCGATCGCCTCGCAGCTCGCGGCGGACCCGACGAGCCTCGGGGCGGCGGCCGGCGTCGCCGTGACCGTGACGCCGGCGCCGGAAGGATTCACGGCCGCGGCCGCGCCCGACCCGGAGCAGCCGCACGCCTTCGATCCGTCGCCCCCCGCCGGGCGCCGCTGCACGCTCTGCAGGTGCCTCGAGGACGACCCGCGGCACGCGCCCCCCGCGTGAACCGATCGCCCGCCAGGCGCCGCCCCTGTGCGCCTGGCGGGCCCTTGCGGCCGGACCGCCGGCCGGTGTAGGGTTTTCCCCGAGTCGCGATCAAACCCTCCCACCGGACCCTACACACCGAAGCACCGAACACACACTCCGCGAGGGCGGCCAGGCTAGCGCACGCTCTACGGATCGCGACTCCGCCGGGCGTAGCCTGGTCGGCGCACCTGGTCGCCACTCGCCGCGCGTCGTGATCGGTGGGAGGTCCCGCCCGATGGACGAGCGCGCCCCGCAGCACACGTTCCCGTCAGAGCATGTCGGCCCCGACGATCTGCGCAGATACTCGAGCGAGTCGGACCCGCACGTGACCGCCGCCGAGCTCGCGCGCATCGAGCTTCACGAGTCACGGCCGGGACAATGGACCGAGGGCTACGCCGAGCCCGGCGCGCTGTGCGCCGCGGTTCGCTCGATCGCCGCGAGCTGCATTTACAACAACGAACTAGTGAGCCGGCTGCTCGAAGGCCTTGACGTCGGCGCGGCCGCGATCGCCGCCGCCGGCGCAGTCCGGGGCGTTTACGACTACGACACGCGGAGCACCGCGCTCCCGCACAGCACGCAAGCCGCGATCCAGATCGAGGCGCGGCACCTCGCCGACGTCGTGGGCGCGTGCGCCGGCGACAACCCCGCGCTGCGCGATGCGGCGCGGCGGCTGAGCGAACTAGCATCTGCGGTGGCGGACCTGTGAGCCGCCAGCAGCTGTTCGATCGCAAGCTGATCGAGAAGATCGGCGCCGGCCAATTCACCGAGCTCGCGCCGGCGACGCTCCGCTGCACGGGAAAGAACGAGAACGGCCGCGGCGTCGTCGTCACGCTCACCGGATCGAGCGACGCGGCGCCGGCGCCGACGCTCGCCGAGATCCACAAGGCGACGCTGCATATCGAGGTCGACCACGAGACCGCGGCCGCGATCGCGATCGGCGCGCGCGCGAGGATCGCGATCGAGATCCTGCGGGCGCATCAGTGAGCGCCCGCGCGGAGGTCCGCGAGCAGATACGTAGGCTCGCTCTGGGCGGTAAAACGAAGCACGTCCGCGATGTCGCCGCGGTCGTCCTCGTGCTGTTCGACCACGGCGCGGACCAGCTATGGAACGAGCAGCAGGCCGCGCAGGTCGCGGCCGACGTGCTGGTGACGCTCGATCATCAGTGCGGCCACCGCGGAGCGCGGCATTGAGCCCGGTCGAGGCGGGCTTTGCCTGGCGGTTCATTCTGGCCGTGGTGCTGATGCTGGGTGCGAATTTCGTACTACGAACGCGCCCGGGTCACACCCTGGCTGTCTCGTCGGCCGAGGATCTCGTCGCGTCGATCATGGCGGCCGCGATGCAGCTCGGCGCCTTCGCGCTGCTCTACCGAGCGGCGCAGCTGGCCGCACCATGAAGGCGGCCGGCACGCCCGTCGCTGGACGCACCTACCGGATCCGTCGCGGGCCGATGCGCGGGCGCGCGCTCGAGGTCGAACGCGTGACCGAGTTTCACGTTGTCGCGCACTACGTCGACGGCCGCGGCGGTGGTCCGCCGTTCACGATCTCGCGGCTGTGGTTCGGCACACACTGCACGCACGACGTGAGCGCGCGCCGCGACGCGCGCGGAGTGTGACCCGTGGCGATCGAGATCCTCGCGCTCGCCTGGGACGTCGCGCTGCCGCCGGCGCGCAAGCTCGTGCTGCTCGCGCTCGCCGACCACGCCGACGCGAAAACGCGCAAGTGCTGGCCGTCCGTTCAGCGCGTGGCGGAGCGCACCGGGCTCACCGAAAGGTCGGTGCAGCAGCAGCTCGCGGGGCTTCGCGAGGCCGGTTTTATCAAGATTGATGCCAGCGCGCTGCGCGGGCGCGGGCGGGCGCGCGTGTACGTTGTCCTGCCTACGGATACAGAGTTATCCACAGGCGCAATGTGGAAAACCTCAAAGGGTGAACGTGGTTCGGGGGTCGAGACCCTAAAGGGTGAACGTGGTTCATCGGTTTCGCCCGAATGGGTGAACGTGGGTGCGCAAAGGGGTGAACGTGGTGCACCCCAATCAGTAGAACCGTCAGATAGAAGCAACCTTCACGCGCGTGCGCGCGAGGCGGAGCCGGCCACGCCGAGCCCCGGCGCGCCCCAGCTCGACCTAGCGAACGGCTGGACCGTTCACGCACCCGCGCCACGGTGGAGCGCCGGCGAGCGCGCCGGTCATCCGCCGTCGCCGGCTTCACAGCACGTCGAAGGGCTCGCCGGCGCAACGCGCGCGCTCGAGGCCTCGACGGGCACACACGCGACCGCGAACGCTCGACCGACCATCACCGCCGGCGAGCAACAGCACCGCCTCAAGGAGTGAGGCTCGCGGCCGCGACGCATCTCACTGCGCGAACCTGAAAGGAGGTGCACGCCATGAAGCTCTCACCCGCTACCGACCCGGCGCAGACCATCGTCGACGCCGTGCCGTTCTCGGCGCGCGATGCGTTCGATGGGCTGCTGCGGTTCCTCGTGATCCCGCTGTTGATCGGCTTCGCGATCGGTGCCTGGATCGGCGCGAAGATCCCGTAGGCGCACTGCGGGGGGAAAGTTGGGGGGCAGGGATGCCGCCCCCCGCTCTCTACTGCGCGGGTGTACGCAGCTCGCGAATCATCGCCTCGAAGATCTCCGCGACGTCGCCGCGCTGCAGCGCCGGATACATGGCTCGCGTTCCCGGCGGGATCAGCTCGAGCAGCTGCGCACCGCTCACCGCGCGAATCCCGTCCAGCTCGTCGGGCGTGCACAGCTGTTCCGCCAGGTCGGCAAGGTCGGCGCCCGATGCTCCGTTCTGAATTGCGAGCGCGAGCGCGGCCGAAATGTCGTTCACGCGCTGCGCCGGCGTTCGATCAGGCGCGACCCCGTTCGCCGGTGAGCGCGCCGGCGGAGCGACAACGATCGGCGCCGCCGGCGCCGCAGTCATCGCGCCGGTTTTCTCCGGCGCCGGCGTCGGCGTCGTGGCGCGCTGCAGGAACGCGCCGACGAGCGGCGCGAGCTCACGCGCGAGCTCGGCGAAGCCGCCGCCCCCGTTCTCAGCCCGGCGGCCCGCGTCTACGCCGCGCTCCCAGACCTGCATGATCCCCGCGACCTGGGCGGCCGGGTCGGGCGGCTGCGGCATGATCTCCTTCACCATACCGAGCACGTCGGCGATGGTCCGCATTTCCGGCGACGGCACGTTGCCGCTCAACGCGCGGAGCTGTGTGGGGATCTCGCGAACGAGTGAACGCAGCTCGTCGAGGTCCGCGCGGAGCTGCTGCATTTCGTCGTCGCGCGGAGCTGCCGGGCGAAACAGGCGCGGCGGCGTCGAGGCCGGCGCGCTCGCGTCGTCGTCGAACGTGAGGCGCGGACCAACGATGGTCACGACACGGCGGATCGGTGCACGGTGCTCGGCGGAGGGGAACTTGCCGAACAACCGGAAGCGTCCGCCGCCGACCTGCTCGCGCAGCCGATCGAGATCGAGGCGCCCGACGATCTTCGCGATGTAGCCGCCGCCGGCTTCGCCGTCACCGTCGTCGAGCCTGTAGACGTACCAGGTCAGGTTATCGAACGCGGCGCCGTCGAGACTCTCGAGGTCGCCGAGATCTCGGATCTCGATTTGCTCCGGGGCCTCGCGCGCGGGCGGTGCGTCACCCGGTCCGGGCGAGGGTGTGACGACGGTGCTCGGCGGAGTGGTACGCGTTCGTGCCATGGCGGCGCAGCCTACGGCGGCGCAGGCGAAGATCGCAAGTGTCGCGATTACTAAAATTCCCGACATCGTGGCCGCTTGCGCCTCGGCGCGCGTCGCCGGTTTACTTCGCGGCCATGTACCAGCTCGGCGCGACCGGCCCGCGGGTGAAGCGCAGCCCGCTGGCGCCTGGCGCCGCCGGCACGCTGCAGACGCTGCACGTAATGCGTGAGCTGGTCCGCGAGGGATCGAAAGACGTGAACGTCCGTGAAGCTGCGCTCAAGGCTGTTCGACACGTCGCACCCCGCGACTACGTCGGCGAAGTGCGGGCGCTGTTCGGCGCCGTGCAGCGCGGCATTCGCTTCACGCGCGACCCGGTCGACGTCGAGACCCTGCAGGCTCCGCGGTACACGCTCGCGATCGGCGCCGGCGACTGCGACGACATGACGACGCTGCTCGCGGCGATGATCCGCAGCGTCGGCCACGGTGTGAAGCTCGCCGCTCGAGCGATCGGCACGAACCCCGCAACGCCCGCCGTGTTCCGTCACGTGTACCTGGTGGCCGACGTCGACGGGCGCCGCATCGCGCTCGACCCGTCACACCATGCGACGCCGTTCGGCTGGGAGTTTCCATCGCCGACGCGCGCGCTCGAGCTGGCGCTGTGAGCTATCGCGTGCAGGACGTTCGATACGCGGGAGCCGAGTCGCGCATCGGCCTGGGCGTGATCCCGGTGACCGCCGCGGGCGCCTCGATCGCGTTCGACGTCGGCAAGGCAGTCGCGAGCCTGTTCGGCGGCGGCGATGCGAAGCGCGCGAAGAAGCTCAAGGCCGACGCGCAAGAGGCCTCGACGCGGAATCACCCGGCGGACCGCGACTATCTCGCCTTCACGGCCGCGCGCGGCGGCAACGTCACGCGCTACGAGTACGACAACCTGCGCCGCCCGCTCGAGGGCCGCTCGCCGGCGGAGCAGGCCGCTTCGGGACTCTATCCGGTCACGCGTCCGCGCGCCGCGACGCTCACGATCGAACAGGCCGACCAGGTGCTGCGCGACACGACGAGCAGCATGGACATCCGCGGCCGCGAACCGGCGAGCATCACGGTCCCGCGCAGCGACGCGCCGGGATCTATTCCGTGGACGCCGATCGCGATCGCCGGCGTCGGCGCGCTCGCACTGATCGCGCTGTTGATGCCGCGGGGCAAGTCGTGAGCTATCGCCTTCGCACGACGCCGCAGAACCCCGGCCTCGCGGATCTCGCCGCGCTGCCCGGGCGCCCGTGCCGGATCGGATGCCGGCCAGGACTTCCGCCGCCGCCTGCGCCCGTCCCGCCACCCGCGCCGGCGCCCGGGACGGATCCCTCGAGCCAGCCGCCGCCGGTGATTCTGCCGGCGCCGCCGCCGCCGCCGCCGCCGCCGTCGCTGCTGCCGATCAAGCCGCGCCTGTTCGTACAGCCGCGGCCGCCGCGCTGGATACCCGGCGGCGTGCTGAACGGTGACGCTGCGCCCGCTCCGCGCATCACGCGCCCCGGCATCGCGCCGCGGCTGCCCGTGCTGAATCTTCCGGGGACCGAGATCAACACGAACGGCACCGGCGGCACGCTGCGCACGCTGCTCGGCCAGCGCCAGGCGCCACGGCTGCCGGTGATCGAGCAGCCGCTGATCGACGGCGGCATGCCAGCTGCGCCGACCGTGCCGAACTACTTCGCTCCGGGCGGTGACATCGCGACCGACACGCCGAGCTACGCCGGCACCGTGCTCCCGAACGGCACGACGGGCCCGGCGCCGGCGCCGTTCGATTTCTCAAAGCTGTTCGTGCCGGCGGCGATCCTGCTCGCGGCGGCTTTCGCCGGCGGAAAGGGGTAGGGCGACCATGCACACCATGGCACCGGTGAGCGAGCGCCTCGAGGCGCTCGGCGAAATCGCGCAGCTCGGCCTATCGTTGAAGCCGCCGCAGTGGGCGCGCGACATCGTGAGCAGCGTGGTGAAGGGGCTGCGCATCCAGGTGGACCCCGGCACGGGGATCCCGATCGAGATCGACACGGGCGATCCGGACCAGCTCAAGCGACTGCAGCAGATCATTGCGAGCACGCGCGCATCGGTGACGTTCGGACAGCCGCAGCAGGGCGCCGCGATTTCGTTCGGCGCGATGCAGTCGGTTCCGTGGATCCCGATCGCGCTCGCCGGCGCCGGCGTGCTGCTGCTCGTCGCGACGCTCTCGAGGCGGAAGCGGTGAGCACGTTCCTCGAGAACCCCGCCGGCTGGACCGTGGCGCAGCTCGTCGAGCAGCTGCGCAGGATCCAGGACGCGAGCGACGTTCAGGCGGCGAAGCTGTGGGCGAACAACGTCCGCGTGACCGAGCTGTATCGCCGCGCCGGCGAGATCGTGGATCCCGCGCGCCGCGAGCTCGAGCGCAAGCTGCTCGAGAAGATCGGCGCCCGCCAGGCGCAGGCCGTGACGCGCTGGACGCAATTCAAGACCGCATGGAAGTCCGCAGTGTCGGGCGCGACCGCGTTCCTCCGGTCGGCCGGCGTTGCGGCGCCGACCGGGCTCGGCGCGCTGCCGATCGTGCCGCTGGCGATCGCCGGCGCGATCGTGGTCGCGGGCGGGTTCGTCGCGGCGATCGCCGTCTACAACGCGAACACGGGAAAGATGCTCGCGACCCGTGATCGCGTCGTCGCCGGCGTGCTGTCTGGCGAGATCTCCCCCGAGGACGCGCTGCGGCTCATGGCGGCCGCGGACGCAGGCCTCGACCGGCCGCCGGATCCGTTCGGCCTCGCCGAAGCTCTCAAGCAAGCGTTGCCGCTGGTCGCGATCATCGCGGCCGTGGTGCTGCTGCCGAAGCTGCTGCCGGCGCCGCGGCGGCGGGCCGCATGACGGGCTCGAGGTTCATGGTCGGCCGTCTCGACGTGGACGGGAAATGGCGCTCCATCGCGGACCTGCGCACCGGGCACGACGTCGCGACCGCGATCGCGCAGCTGCTCGCGAACCACTACCGGCGCCCGACCGCCGTGACGTCGGGCGTGCGCTTCGCCGCGGCGATCAAACACGAGGGCCGAACCTATCGCCTGCAGCCGCACCCCGAACCCAATCCGCCGCTGTGGCGCCTGCAGTCCGAGGGCGGCACTGCGGTCGCTCTCGTGCACGGCACGCAGTCGCTCGCGCGCCGCGTGGCGCAGCGCATCGCGAACCAGCGCGGCCAGCGGGTCGAAGTGTTGCCGGCGCGCTCGAGCACGATCGTGAACGGGGCGCAGTTGCTCACGAACCCGCGCGCGACGACGATCGCCGGCGCGGTCGCGGCCGTCGTTCACGCGGCCGGCTTTCACCGCGTGGCGGCCGATGTCCGCGCTGGAATCGTGAAGCCGGAAACGGCGCTGCGCTTCGCGTTGATCGCGGAGGACCGCGCCGCGATGCGTGAGAAGTTGCAGCGCGCGCTCGATCTCGTGCTGTCGACGACGCGCGCGAACCCGCGCAAAGCCGGATCCGCCGCGGCCGCGGCCGCGGCCGCGCCTCGCCTGTCTGTTGCCGGCGCGCCCGCACGCCGCGGCCGCGGCCGCGCCTCGATGCCGAAGCGCAATCCGGCGCCGCGGCCGCGCGAGCTCGATCGCGCACGCGCCGTGTTTCGCCAGTGGCACGGCTTCGACGCGGAACGCGTCGACGCGGTGCCGTTCGATGCGCGCGGAGCTGCGGCGTACCTGGGTGAAGTCACGAGCGTCACCTACAAGTCGGACAAGTGGACGGGGAAGGTCGAGCACTACAAGCACGGCACGAAGTCGCCGCGGCCGTGGCTGTGCGTCCTGCCAGATCGGCGGACGTTCGTTCTCGTCGGTGGCGGCATGCGTGCGACCGCCCGCGGGCTCGTGGGCTAGGAGGGCAAAACGATGGAGCTGATGGTAGTGAACCCGAAGGGCAAGCGGCGCCCGCGCCGCAAAGACGGTCGATTCGTGAAGATGAAGGGCGGCGGCGCGCGCAAGGGCACAACGAAGAAGCGGCGGCGCTCGCGGCCGCGGCGGAACCCTTCGAACCTGTTCCGCCGCTCGAGCGGCGGCGGCCGTGACATGAAGCTGTTTGGCATCGACGTCGGCGCGGCCGCGATCGGCGCCGCCGGCGTGGTCGGATCCGAGATCGCGACGGGGTTCGTCGCGAGCGCCGTGCCGGTCGACGCGCTGAAAACCGGCTACGGCCGGCTCGCGCTCAAGGCCGCGACGGTGATCGGGCTCGGCTACGGCGCGCGCGTGTTGCTCGGCGCGCGGATCTCGAGCCTCGTCGTCATGGGCGGCGCGATCGGCGTTGCGCTCGACGCGTGGAACACGCTCGCCGCGGGAATGGCGCCGGCGGGCGCGCCGGCGGGCGTCGGCCGCTACGAGCTGGGCCGCTACGAGCTGACGCCGGGCGAGCGGTCCCTCCCGGACCGCGTGGTCGAGGTCTACGACAGCCGCGCGAATCTCGCCGACTGGGGCACCTACGCGCCGGCCTGGGGTAACGACCAGCCGTAGCACTACGGCAATCGACGGGGCGCCGAGCGCCGGCGCCCCGTGAGAACTTCGACGACGAGGACCACGGAAGGAGTGCAGCAACATGAGGCTCGCAGGCGGACAGGACATCATCACGCAGCCGCAGTGGGATTCGAACCTGATCGCGGCCGCGACGACGTCGGCGGTTTATTTCACGACGCCGCTCGGCCAGGGCGCGACGGTGTGGGGCGCGGCCGGCCCGAAAACCCTCACCGATACGAACATGAACCTCGCCGGCCAGCTGCCGGCCGGCTGGGCCTTCAGGGCCTACACGGTGCAGTTTCAGGTCGAGGCCGGATGCACGATCGCCGACATGGTGCTGCTGCTGAACAGCGGCGTGCTGTCGTTCCTGGTCGGGGCGAAATCCTTCCTCGACCTGCCGCTCGTGTTCGCGCCGGCCGGCGGCGGCGCCGTCGTCGTGTTCGACGCGGCGAGCGCGGGGACCGCGAACAACGCGGTCAACGGCCAGCAGAACGCGAAGAACGTGTTCACGCTCGGGCTGCAGAACCCGATCGAGCTGACCAGCAACGAGAACTTCGCCATCACGGTGAACTGGACCGCGAGCCTCGCGGGGCTCGCGGCGTCGCGCCGCACGCGCATCATGCTGGGCGGCGTGCTCACGCGCGGCATTCAGTAAGGCGAGGACAACCCAACCGGGGGCGGCGCGCGCGGTCCATCGCGCGCCGCCCCGCGAGGAACCGAAATGCCACCCCAGGTCAAGACGCGCGAGGTCTACGATTTCTTTGTCTACGTTCGCACCATCACCTTCACCGCGCTGGCGCAGGTGCTCACCGACGCAATCCCGATCCAGGCGGACGCCGACTTCGAGCTGCTCAAAATCACCTACACGAGCAGCGACGCGACCGATCCGCAGACGCTGGTCCAGGGCGGCGGGCGCCTGCTGATCGTCGACCAGGCGGACCAGCGCCAGCTGATGAGCGACGCCGTGCCGCTCGACAGCATCGCGGGGCGCGCGCAGCGGCCGTACATCCTGCCCTACCCGCACCGGTTCCGACGCAACGGCACGCTCGGGATCCAGCTCACCAACACGGGGCTGGCCACGCAGTCGGTGCGGCTCTCGCTTCACGGACGCAAGGCGTGGACGATCGTCGACGTGTAGGGCCCGCGCCCGGCGCGCTCGAGCTCGAGCAGCAGGACGGGTGGATGCTCGCCCCGTTCGCGCGCGGCGGCTTCCATGCGCCGCCGCGCGCGACGCAGGGCGTCGGGCCGACGCTGCCCGGCGGCGCATCCGCGTGGAAAAACCTCAAGATCGACCTGCCGGAGACGAACTTCCCGCCCGCGGGCGCGACGGCGGTGCAGGTC
>Ga0307505_10002342_pt1 | contig 13362 bp, 10 predicted proteins | sample 23_S_MG_FD_202183 | JGI IMG/M metagenome (GOLD analysis project Ga0307505, IMG submission 202183) | Soil microbial communities from Populus trichocarpa stands in riparian zone in the Pacific Northwest, United States - 23_S | ecosystem: Environmental > Terrestrial > Soil > Riparian zone > Trees...
CCGGATATACCTCGACGGAGAGGACATCACCGGCCTGCCCATGTACCGCCGGGCGATCCTCGGCCTTGGCTATCTGCCGCAGGAGACGAGCATCTTCCGCGGGCTCACCGTCGAGCAGAATATCCTTGCCGTGCTGGAAGTCGTCGAGCCCGACAAGCATGCCCGCGCGGCAAGACTGGAAAAATTGCTCGATGATTTCGGCCTGACCACGTTGCGCGGCGCGCCGGCGATGGCCCTGTCCGGAGGTGAGCGGCGTCGCTGCGAGATTGCCCGGGCCCTGGCCGCCGACCCGACAATCATGCTCCTCGACGAGCCGTTCGCGGGCATCGACCCGATCTCCATCGCCGACATCCGCGAGCTGGTGCGCGACCTGAAGCGGCGCGACATCGGTGTCCTGATCACCGACCACAACGTCCGCGAAACGCTGGACATCGTCGACCGCGCCTGCATCATTTATGATGGCCAGGTCCTGTTCCAGGGTACGCCGCAGGCGCTGGTCGCCGACCAGGAAGTGCGGCGCCTGTACCTCGGCGAGACCTTCGCCCTTTAGGAGGTACGGCCGTCATGGGACTCGGCCCGGGCCTCCATATCCGCCAGAGCCAGACGCTGGTCATGAGCCAGCAGCTGCAGCAGGCCATCAAGCTGCTGGCTCTGTCCAACATGGAGCTGGAAGCGGTCATCGCCGAGGAGCTGGCGAAGAACCCCTTGCTGGAGTCCCGGCCGGCAGAAGGCGGCCAGGCCAGCGACGTTGTCATCCGCGAGGACCGGGAGACCGGCGAGGAAGCGCGCGACCCTGCCGGGTCCGATGAGCTGATCGCGGCGCTGGGCGCGGAGCAGGATTCGCCGCTCGACATGGACTGGCGCGAGGCCGCCCTCGACACGGATAGCTACGCCGACGTCGGGACGAGCGTCCCGGCAAGCGGCGAAGGCTTCGACTTCGACAGACTGGAAGCCGGCGAATCGTCGCTTGCCGAGCATTTGCTGGCCCAGTTGCACGGCACGGGCGGATCGATCGGCCGGGTCGCCGTGGCGATCATCAACGAACTGGAGGAGACAGGCTACCTCGAAACCCCGCTGCGGGTTATCGCCGAGGCGATGGATGTGCCGCCCCATGAGGCCGAGGAAGCGCTGGCGCTGGTCCAGTCCCTAGATCCGCCGGGGGTCGGCGCCCGCAACCTGGAGGAATGCATCGCGCTGCAGGCGCGGGCCGCGGACCGATATGACCCGGCGATGGCGCGGCTGATCGCCAACCTCGAATTGCTCGGCCGCGGGCAGATGAAGGATTTGAAGCGTATCTGCGGAGTGGACGACGAGGACCTGGCCGACATGGTCGCCGAGTTGCGTGCCTATGACCCCAAGCCGGGCTGTCGTTTCGTCGGCAACGACACCGCCGCCGCCGCCGAGCCGGATGTGCTGGTCAAGCGCTCCCGGGGTGGCTGGACGGTCGAGCTCAATTCCGCGACCTTGCCGCGGCTGCTGGTCAACCGCCGCTATCATGCGGAGCTAAAGTCCGGCCCGCAGGACAAGGCGTCCAAGGCCTGGCTGAGCGATTGCCTGGCGAGCGCCAGCTGGCTGGTGAAGGCGCTGGACCAACGGGCGCGGACGATCATGAAGGTGGCCAGCGAAATCGTTCGCCGCCAGCAGGGATTTTTCGAACAAGGGGTTGCGGCGATGCGACCACTCACCCTGCGCGAGGTCGCCGAGGCGATCGAGATGCATGAATCGACGGTCAGCCGGGTGACTCAAAACAAATATCTGCTGTGCGACCGCGGCATGTTCGAGCTCAAATATTTCTTCGGCTCGGGTGTCGGCAGCGGCGATGGCGAGGGCGCGGCGGCGGAGGCGGTGAAGTCGGCGATCGGCAAGCTGATCGCCGTGGAAAGCGACATCCTCAGTGACGACGACTTGGTCGATTTGCTCAAAGTCCAGGGCTTCGACGTCGCCCGGCGAACCGTCGCCAAATATCGCGAGGCCATGGGCATCGGCTCGTCGATCCAGCGGCGCCGAGCCCGCAAGATCGCCGGAGTCTAGCCGGGCAGAGCGAGCCTGGCCCAGACGGGCAAATGGTCCGAGGCCCGACGCGCCGAGACGCTGGCATGGACCCCGGCTGCTTCTATCGCCAGCCGCTCGTCGACGATGATCCGGTCGAGCGGGGCGATCGGCCGCCGGCTGTGGAAACTGGGGCCGGTCGGGGCGACCCGGTAGCTGCCGTTCAGTTCCTGGAGGCAACCGGCCGCGCTTCGCCATTCGTTGGTGTCGCCCATCAGCACCGTCGGCATCTGCTGCGGTCGCTTGTCGATGGCCTCGAGGATCGCGCGCAGTTGCCGCCGCCGCCACAGGCCCGATAAATCGAGATGCAGGCCGATGATGCGCAGAGGCCGGTCACCGACCAGCAGCTCGGCCATCACCGCGCCGCGCGGCTCCAGCGTCGGAAGGTCCAGGGCAGCGACGTCGAGAATACCGACATGCGGCTTCACCAGCAGGGCATTGCCGTGCCAGCCGAGATTGCGGGTGTCGATCTTGAGGAAGCGCTCGGCATGCTGACGGGTCTTTTCCAGCCGCCTTTTGTGCCGGACCCCGAAGTGCACCGCCTTGTAGAGGCCGTGCTCGTCGATCAGTGCATGCGGCACGGCGGCGCCGCGACCGCCCATGCGCTTGTCGGCCTCCTGGAGGGCGACGACGTCGGCGTCGATCTCGCGCAGCACGTCGAGCACGCGCTGCGGGTTACGGCGCCGGTCGGTGCCGATCGCCTTGCGCATGTTATAGGATGCAACGGTGATGGTGGGGCCGCTCACAATGCCGCCAACCTTCCGCTCCCGAGCCGGTTCCTCAAACGTCGAGGTTGGCGACGGAGAGGGCGTTCTCCTGGATGAACTCGCGGCGGGGCTCGACGACGTCGCCCATCAGGCGGGTGAAGATCTCGTCGGCGATGTCGGCCTGCGCGACCTCGACCCGCAGCAGCGAGCGGTTCGACGGGTCGAGCGTCGTTTCCCACAATTGCTCGGCGTTCATCTCGCCAAGGCCTTTGTAGCGCTGGATGCTGAGGCCCTTGCGGCCGGCCGCCAGCACAGCGTCGAGCAATTCGCTCGGACGGTTGATCGGCACGGCCTTGCCCTTGGTTTCCGGCTCGTCGGCTGCTTCGTCGCCCTCCGCCGCCTCCAGCTCGGGCTCCGGCGCAGCGGTCTTCTTCAGCGTCTTCAGCAGCGACGGCTTGGCATAAGCCGCGGCCTGCTCCGCGGCGAGCGAGTGGAGCTTTCGAGCCTCGGCTGAGCTGATGAACGCCGGCTCGACGATGTGCGCGTCGGTGACTCCGCGCCAAATCCGGCGGAGAAGGTAGCCGCCCTCGGCCGCGACCTCGCCGCTCCATTGCGCTTCCAGGTCGCCGGCGCCGAGCCATTGCGCGACGGTCGCAATCGCCTTCTTGCGTCCGGCATCGTCGAGCTTCGGATTCAGCGCCCCGGACAAGGCCAGCGCCTCGATCATCGCCGGGTCATATTTGCGCGGCGCATAGCGCATGAGGGTGCGCATCCGGCGGGCATGCTCGACCAGGTCCCGCAAATCCTTGCCGCTGCGCTGTTCCGTGCCTTCTAGCACCAGGCCGTCGAGGCCGGCGTCGACGAGGTATTCGTCCAGCTTGGCGTCGTCTTTGAGATAGACCTCGGAGCGGCCGCGGGCGACCTTGTACAGAGGCGGTTGGGCGATGAAGAGGTGGCCGTTCTCGATCAGCGCCGGCATCTGCCGGTAGAAGAAGGTGAGCAGCAAGGTGCGGATATGGGCGCCGTCGACGTCGGCGTCCGTCATGATCACGATCTTGTGGTAGCGCAGCTTTTCGATGTCGAACTCCTCGGCGCCGATCGACGTGCCGAGCGCCTGGATCAGGGTGCCGATTTCCTTCGAGCCGAGCATGCGGTCGAACCGCGCCCGCTCGACGTTGAGGATCTTGCCTTTGAGCGGCAGGATCGCCTGGTTCTGGCGATTGCGCCCCTGCTTGGCGGAGCCGCCGGCGCTGTCGCCCTCGACCAGGAACAGTTCCGACAAGGCTGGGTCGCGTTCCTGGCAGTCGGCCAGCTTGCCGGGCAGCGAGGCGATGCCCATCACCGACTTGCGGCTGGCCTCGCGCGCCTTGCGGGCCGCTTCGCGAGCGGCGGCGGCGTCGATCACCTTCTGAATGATCGAGCGGGCGTCGCCCGGATGCTCTTCCAGCCATTCACTCATCTTGTCGCTCATCAGGCTTTCGAGCGGCTGGCGAACCTCCGAGCTAACCAACTTGTCCTTGGTCTGCGAGCTGAACTTGGGGTCAGGCAGCTTGACCGAAACGATGGCGGTCAGGCCCTCGCGCATGTCCTCGCCGGTCAGCGTCACCTTCTCCTTTTTGAGGAGGCCTGACTTCTCGGCGTAATTGTTGATCGTTCGCGTCAGAGCGGCGCGGAAGGCGGCCATGTGCGTGCCGCCGTCGCGCTGTGGGATGTTGTTGGTGAACGGCAGGACGTTCTCGTAATAGCTGTCGTTCCATTCAAGGGCGACGTCGATGCCGATGCCATCGCGGACCGCCGAAATGGCGATCGGCTCGGGGAACAAGGGCGCCTTGGCGCGATCGAGATATTTCACGAACGCGGCGATGCCGCCCTCGTAGTAAAGCTCATGCTCGACGCGCTCCTCGTGGCGGGCGTCGGCGAGGATCAGGCGGACGCCGGAGTTGAGGAAGGCAAGCTCCCGGTATCGATGTTCGAGCCGTTCGAAATCGAACTCGGTGATCTTGAAGGTCGCCGGACTTGGCAGGAACGTAACCTTGGTGCCCTTTTTGCCCTCCGGCGCCGGGCCGACGAGCTTCAGCGGCGATTCCGCGTCGCCGTGACGAAAACGCATGAAATGCTCCTCGCCGTCACGCCAGATGGTGAGGTCGAGCCATTCCGACAGTGCATTGACCACCGAGACGCCGACTCCGTGCAGGCCGCCGGACACCTTGTAGGCATTGTCGTCGCTGGTGTTCTCGAATTTCCCGCCCGCGTGGAGCTGGGTCATGATGACCTCGGCGGCCGACACGCCTTCGCCTTCGTGGATTCCCGTCGGGATGCCGCGGCCATTGTCCTCGACGGTTACCGATCCGTCGGGGTTCAGCTGGATGAGGATGCGGTCGCAATGGCCGGCCAGCGCTTCGTCAATGGCATTATCGGAAACCTCAAACACCATGTGGTGGAGACCCGACCCGTCGTCGGTGTCGCCGATATACATGCCGGGGCGCTTGCGCACCGCGTCGAGGCCCTTGAGGACCTTGATGCTGTCGGCGCCATATTCGTTCTGGTTCGGATCGCTAGCCATGGGTCCTAGATAGGGTCAAAGTTCCCGAAAGTCGCGCTCAAACGCGCGCGCATACGCGTACGCGCGCGAGGAAATCGTCGAACGCACGAAAACTGCCTGCCAGCGGCGGCAGGCAGTTTCCCATTTAAGCGGTCGTGACTAGCCCTGCGCGCGGCTGAAGCGGTTGGGGCCGCCGCGGCCGCCTCTGAAGGGACGCTTGCCGCCGCCGCCCGGCCGATGCGCCGGATGGCCGTCGGCGCGGTGCGGATGGCGCTGCCCGTCGCTGCGCGGAGCGGCGTCGCGGCGCTGGCCGTCATTGCGTTGCGGACCGCGGTCGCGGCGCTCGCCGTTGACCGGATTGGCGACGACGCGCGGGCCCGACGGGCGGCCATGGCGGGGGCCGTCGCGGCGTTCGCCACGGAAGCCGCCGCCGCGGCCATTGCGGTCGCCGCGCTCGGGCGCCGGAAGCTTGAGCGCTTTCAGCTCCTGCGCAGCGGCGAAGAAGCCGTCCGGCAGCGGGCTGGTGTTCAGCGTCAGGCGGGTCAGGCGCTCGATGTCACGCAAATTACCGCGCTCGTCGGGCGCGCAGAACGCTACCGCGATGCCCTCGGCGCCGGCTCGCGCGGTGCGGCCGATGCGGTGGACATATTGCTCCGGCACGTCGGGCAAATCGAAGTTGAAGACGTGGCTGACGCCAGGGATGTCGATGCCACGCGCGGCGATATCGGTGGCCACCAGGATCGGCGTGTGGCCGGTCTTGAAGGCGGCGATGGCGCGCTCGCGCTGCGGCTGCGACTTGTTGCCGTGGATGGCGGCGCTGTTGATGCCGGCAGCGCCAAGCTGGCGGACGATCTTGTCGGCGCCATGCTTGGTACGGCTGAACACCAAAGCGCGCTCGATGCCGCTGTCTTTGAGCAGCATCGTCAGCAGCGCCGCTTTCTCCGACTGGTTCACGTAGGTGACGGTCTGGGCGATGCGTTCGGCGGTGGTCGCTGCCGGCTTGACGGCGATTTCGGCCGGGTTGGTGCAATAAGCGTCAGCCAGCTGGCGGATGGCCTTGGGCATGGTCGCCGAGAAGAACAAGGTCTGGCGCTTCTTCGGCACCAGGCCGACAATCCGCTTCAGGGCGTGGATGAAGCCCAAATCGAGCATCTGGTCGGCCTCGTCGAGGACGAGGATTTCGAGATGCGAGAGATCGAGGGCGCGCTGGTCGACGAGGTCGAGCAGTCGGCCTGGGGTGGCGACCAGCAAGTCGAGCCCGCGCGCGACTTCTCGCACGCTCTTGTGGTTCGGAACGCCGCCGAAGACCGTGCCGACGGAAAGCCTCATGTTGGCGCCATAAGCGCGAGCGGACGCAGCGATCTGCGCCGCCAGCTCGCGCGTCGGCGCAAGGACCAGCATGCGGATGCGGCCCGGCATCGGCTGGCGCCGGTCGGCTGCCATGCGATCGAGGGTCGGAAGCACGAAGGCCGCCGTCTTGCCGGTCCCGGTCTGGGCGATGCCAAGCAGGTCGCGGCCCGAAAGGACGAGCGGGATGGCCTGCGCCTGAATGGGCGTCGGCACGCTGTAATTTTTCGACGCGAGCGCGTCGAGCAGGGGCTTCGAGAGCCCGAGGTCAGTAAATTTCGTCAAAATGAAAATCCATTATGCAATGCGAACGGCCGCAGCCGACAATCGGCGCGGTCTGTCCGGGGTTTGGTTGGCACCCCGCGTGAATGGAGAGCTTGAAAAGCTGGATCGAGACGCGGGCCGGTTTGCCGATCTTGGTCGAACGTCAAACCGTCACGCCGCTTGCAAGGCGTCTCGTGTTGCGGTGCAATATAGAGCGTAATCGTTAAAAGTCTAGGCCGGCGTGATCGTGCCACTGTCGACATGGAACCGGCTGGCGGTGGCGATGTCTCCGAACAGTGCGCTTTCTGTCGCCGTCATCCACACTTGGCCGCGACCTTCGAGCCGGCCGAACAGCGCTTCGCGGCGACCCGGGTCGAGGTGCGCGGCGACCTCGTCGAGAAGCAGGATCGGCGGCTCGGCGCGGCGTTCCGTAACCATCCCGGCGTGGGCGAGGACCAGCCCGAGCAGCAGCGCTTTCTGCTCGCCGGTCGAGCTGCTGGCCGCCGGCTGGCCCTTGGCGCGGTGGATGGCGACGAGGTCCTGCCGGTGCGGGCCGGTGGTCGTCCGCCCTGCATCCGAATCTCGCGCCCGGCTGCGGTGGAGCTCCGTGACGAGGTCGCCGCTGTCCCAGCCTTCGAGCGCGAGTGCGGGGCTCGGGAAATCGTCATCGGGCGTCGCCGCCAGCCTGGCGTCGAGCGCCGCGACCGTGCGGACCCTCGCCTCGCTGATGGCAGCGCCATGCTCGGCCATCTGCGCTTCGAGGGCCGCGAGCCAGTCGGGATCGGGACCGGCGCCGCCCGACAGCAGCTTGTTGCGGGCGCGCATCGCCGCTTCGTAGCGGCTGGAGTGGTGGGCGTGGGCAGGCTCGAGCGCGAGCACGAGCCGGTCGAGGAACCGCCGCCGGTCGCTGGCTGGCCCGGTAAACAAGCGGTCCATCGCCGGCGTCAGCCACAGGATCGCCAGCCATTCGGACAGCGAATTGACCGCCGCCGGCGCGCCATTGATGCGCAGCTGCCGCCGCTCAGGGGCGGTTGCGAGCGTCCCCGTGCCGATTTCCGACTTGTGCAGGCGGGCGGCGACCGAAAAGCCGCCAAGGCCGCCGCTGCGCGCCATCTCGCTGAGCGCCGCGCCACGCAGGCCGCGCCCGGGAGCGAGAAGCGAGACCGCTTCCAGGACATTGGTCTTGCCCGCGCCATTATCGCCAGACAGCAGGACGAAGCCTGAACCCGGCTCAAGCAGCGCGTCGGCGTGGTTGCGAAAATCGGAAAGGGTCAGGCGCGAGACGGGCACGCGCTTGGCCTAGAAGGCTGGCAAGGGAGCGTAAAGCCGCCCCTGCTCAGACCCGCATTGGCATCAGGACATACAGCGCCGGGCTATTGTCATTCTCGCGCAGCAGGGTCGGCGCCGCGGCGTCGGCGAGGTGGACCTCGACCGTGTCGCCTTCGATCTCGTGGAGGATATCGAGGAGGTAGCGGGCGTTAAAGCCGATCTCGATATTGTCGCTGCCATAATCGGCGGCGATTTCCTCGGTCGCCGTGCCGCTTTCGGGCGATGTGACCGACAGCGTTACCTTGTCGCGGTCGACGCTCATCTTGACGGCCCGGGTCTTCTCGCTGGCGATGGTGGCGACGCGGTCGACACCGGCCGAGAAACTCTTGGGGTCGAGCTTCAGCAGCTTGTCGTTGGCGGTCGGAATGACCCGGTTGTAATCGGGGAAGGTGCCGTCGATGAGCTTGCTGGTAAGGATGGCGCTGCCAAGCCCGAAGCGGACCTTGGTCGCCGACAGCGAAATTTCGACCGTGCCTTCGACCTCATCGAGCAGCTTCCTGAGCTCTCCGACACACTTCTTCGGGATGATGATGTCGGGCATGCCGTCGGCGCCTTCGGGCTTGTCGACGGTGACTCGGGCCAGACGGTGGCCGTCGGTCGCCGCAGCCCTCAGTTTGTCGTCGACGACATGGATGAAGATTCCCATCAGATAATAGCGCGTTTCCTCGCTGGAGATGGCGAAGCGCGTCTTGTCGACGATCTGGCGCAGCGTGGCGGCGGGAAGCTCGAAGCGGGTCGGCAACTCGCCTTCGGCGATCACCGGGAAATCATCGCGCGGCAGGGTCGACAAGTTAAAGCGCGAGCGGCCGGCGACGACCTGCATCTTGCCTTCGGCAGCGGTCAGCTCGACCTGGCTGCCTTCGGGCAGCTTGCGGACGATTTCAAAGAAGGTGTGGGCGGGCACGGTGGTAGCGCCGGCCTGCACCACCTGGGCGGGGACGCTTTCGTCCACCTGCAGGTCAAGGTCGGTCGCCATCAGCCGGATCGAGCCGTCGTCGCGAGCTTCGATGAGCACATTGGAAAGGATAGGGATGGTGTTGCGGCGCTCGACCACCGACTGGACGTGGCCAAGGCTCTTCAACAGGGTTGCCCGCTCGATCGTCGCCTTCATGCCGCTTCGTTCCTTGCCCCAATCGATCGCCGCGACAGCACCGCCGCGGCGCGCTCCCGGCCGTTATAACGAGCCGATTGCGCGCCGCCAGTGGGAAGCGCCAGGAAAAAAGATCAGCTGGGCAGCAAGACGGCGTCCAGATGGTGGATGACGCCATTCGAGCGCTTGTCGTCTGCCTTCGTAACCCGAGCCTTGCCGCCGGCTCCGTCGGCAAGGACGATGGCGTCGCCCTCGCGGGTGGCGGTCAGGGTGCCGCCGCCCATGGTTGCAAGCACCGCCTTGCCCTTGCCGGTGTCGATCGCCTTGCCGATGTCCTCTGCGAGGATGGTGCCGGGCAGGATATGATAGGTCAGCAAGGCCGTCAGATCGGCGCGCGCGTCCGGCTTCATCAACGTGTCCAGCGCCCCGGCCGGCATCTTGTCAAAGGCGGCGTCATCCGGCGCAAGCACCGTGTATGGGCCTGGACCGCCAAGAGTAGCGTCGAGACCCGTGGCCTTCAGTGCGGCGCCCATCTTGCTGTCGGCGGCGATACCCTTGGCGAGAGTCTCGTCGCCGGCGGCTTCCTTCGCGGCCGGGCTGGTCGCCTGCCCGCCTTGCTTGTCGCAAGCCGCGAGCGCCACCGCGGCGGTCGCGGCAAGCAGAAATGTCCTGGTCAGGCGCATCAGCGCGTCTCCCTTCTTCTCAAGCGGCGGGTCCGCGCCTGGCGGACCCGCCCGATATGTTTGTTGAACGCAAATACTAGACGAGCGCGCGGATCACCGCGGTGACCAGCTGCGTCGCCGGGTCGACACGGTAAACGTAGCCGTCGTTGTAACGGTACCAGGCGTCGGGCGTGTCGTAATAGCGATCGCGATAGGCGAGCGGCACGTTGTAAGTGCTGTAGCCAACCGGCAAAGGCTGGCCGACGGACAGATCGCCGGCGAGCAGCGCGACGATGGAGCGGATCATGCTGGTCTGCGGATCCACCTGGTAGATGGCGCCATTGCCGTAGCGGTAGAAATAGTCGTCATTGTCGGGCCAGTAGCTCGAATACTGCACCGGCACGTTGTAGAAATTGTACGACGACGGATAGGCCATACCAACCGGGTAATAACCAAAGTCGTTGAGCTGGGCCGGGATTAGCGCATCAATCAGGCTGTTCGCCCGGTTGACCCGGTAGATCTGGCCGTCCGAACCCATGCGATAGAGGAAGCGGTCGTCGTCGCGATACCAATCCCGGTAAGGGCCGACCAGCGCCCGGCTGCTTAGCGCCGCCGGAAGCAACGTGCCGACAATTTTCTTCGCCTGGCCAGGCGGCAGGCAGCCATTGTCCTTCTTGGCAAGGCCCGGTGGGCACCCATTGTCGAAGCCACGCGCGAAGCGGCGACCGGCGAACCGGCCATCGTCGTCGAAATCGCGGACCCGGACAACATCGCGGTCACGGCCGCGGCCTTGGCGATCATCGTCCGGGCGCACGATGCGCATATCGTCCTTGCCGCGATCGCCATCGATGCGGGCCGGCTTGAACGCCTTGCCTTCGCGCCTGGCATTGTCCTGGCCTTTGCCGCCGCCGCGCTCAGCCTTTGGGAAATCGCCCTTGGCGCCATGGTCCCTGGCGGGCTTGCCGCCTTGCTGGCCGTGCTCGGCGTGCTGCGCACCCTTGTTTCCGCCTTTGCCACCCTTGTTGGGGTCGGCGAGCGCGGGTGCGGTCACCGCCAGTGCCGCGGCACCGGCTGCAAGTATCCACTTGCGCATGAGAAATCTCCTTCCCGGCCGAAACGGTCGGAAGCGCAGCACGTTCCTTTTCCGTCCGAACGGCAGCCCCGATCAGACATCATCCACCCAGTCCTTGCGCAGGCGTTTCACCGCCAGCATCATCAGGAAAGCAGCCACCAGATAGAAGCCGACCACACTGACCGCGGCGTAACGTAGCGCCTCGATTCCGAAGCGTTCCTTGAACAGGTCCGACAATGCGCCGATCAGCATCGGGCCGATGCCGAGCCCGATTAAATTGTTGATCAGCAGGAAGCTGGCCGATGCCGTGGCACGCGATGCCTGGGGCACGAGATGCTGGACGGCGGTCGTGACGGGCCCGAGCCACAGGATGTTGAGCGCATTGGGAATCAGCAGGAGCGGCCAGGCGATCCACAGATTGGTGGTCAGCAGCCCGAGGGCGAAGGTCGGAGCGGTGATCAACCAGGCGATGGCCGGCAGACGGGCGTACCAGCGCCGGTCGCCCTGGCCCAGCCGGTCGGCCAGCCAGCCGCCTGCAAAAACGCCCGCTGTGCCGCCTATAAGGAAGATGGACGCCAGAAAATGCCCGCGCTCAAGCAAGGTGAAGCCGAAGCTGCGCTCGAGCACCGACGGAGTCCACGCCGCCAGGCCATAGCCCGCCAGGGAACTGCACGAAGCGGCTGCCGCCATCAGCCAGAAGGTCGGCTTGCGGGCGATGATTGGAAATGCGCCCAGCAACGACGATCCTGAGGCTCCGGCGTCGACCTTGCGAGGCAGGTCGCGGACCAACACCAGCATCACCGGCGCAAGCAAGAGGCCAGCCACTCCCATGAAGATGAAGGCTGCGCGCCAGTTGATCCAGGACGCGAGATAGGCGCCGATCAATGTGCCGGCCGCGAGCCCGAGCGGGATACCGAGCGAGAAGATCGCCAGGGCCCGGGCCCGGCGATGCGGGGGAAAATAATCGGCGATCAGCGCGTAGGAAGGCGCGACGCCCCCGGCTTCGCCGACCCCGACGCCCAAGCGGAACAGGAACAATTGGCCGAAGCTTGTGGCGGTGCCGCAGAGAGCGGTGAAGCCGCTCCAGACGGCCAGGGAAGCGGCAATGACCCGGCTGCGGCTGGTGCGGTCCGCCAGCATGGCGAGGGGCACGCCCATCACCGAATAGAGGACGGCGAAAGCGAGTCCGGTGATGGCTCCGAACTCGGTATCGGTCAGCTTGAGATCCTCGATGATCGACCCGGCGAGGATGTTGAGGATCGTCCGGTCGAGGAAATTGAAGATATAGGCGAGGAGGAGCAGCGCCAGCACGACATTGGCTCGGGGCGACGGCCTCGCGACATGCTGCTCACTCATCGCTCATCTCCCAGACCCTTCAGGGGACGGTCTTCAGGAACCGCGCGATGGCGTCAACCGCCTCCGGTTCGTCGAGCACTGGCGCGTGGCCGACGCCGGGCACGACGACGATCTCCATCGCCGGCGCCATCCTGGCCATTCGGGCGGCGATGTCGGCCGTAACGAGGTCGGACAGGGCGCCGCGGAGCAGCAGGATCGGCCGATTGCGCGCCAGCCGGCGGAACAGCAGCCTGGCAATGAAGGTCGTCAGCCGGCCTGGAACGGCGAGGAGGCCGGCGATCGCCGGGTCGTAGTCGAGTTCCGGTCCCTTCGGACCGTCCCGGAAGGTGCGCCGGGCGAACTGTTCCCAGTCCGCGTCGGTGAACGACGGCATGGCCGCGCCGGCGGTGCGCCGCAGGTAGTTCGCGGCATCCTCCCAACTGGCGATGCTGGCTCCTTTGCCGGCATAGCCGAGAATCCGGGCAACGCCTTCAGGCGCGATCTCCGGCCCGACGTCATTGAGGATGGCGGCGGCGATCAATTTCGGGCGAAGGGCGGCGAGCGTCATGGTGATGATGCCGCCCATCGACGTGCCGAGGAAGACGGCGCGCGAAATTCCCCACGAATCGAGAATGCCGGCGACATCGCGGGCATAGACCTTGGGATGATAATTGCGCGCGTTGGGATCGCGCTCCGACCGGCCTCGCCCGCGCACGTCGGGGACGATCACCCGCCGCCCCATGCCGGCGATCCACGGGGCGACGTCGTCGAAATCCTTCGAGTTGCGGGTCAGGCCGTGCAGGCAGACGACGGGAAGGCATTCCTCCCCGCCGCCCCCAGCCGGATAGTCGCGCGCGAACAGCGAGAGGCCGTCCGGCGACGTCCAGCGCCGCTCGGCGAATTCGGCCATCGGCGCCGCTCAGTACCGGGCGGTGAAGCGCAGGGTGAAGGTCCGCGGCGCGCCG
>Ga0307505_10002343_pt1 | contig 13360 bp, 15 predicted proteins | sample 23_S_MG_FD_202183 | JGI IMG/M metagenome (GOLD analysis project Ga0307505, IMG submission 202183) | Soil microbial communities from Populus trichocarpa stands in riparian zone in the Pacific Northwest, United States - 23_S | ecosystem: Environmental > Terrestrial > Soil > Riparian zone > Trees...
AGACATCGAGCAAGTCGACCTCACCCTCCGCGCCACCGAGGAACTCGCCCCCGCTTCCATCGCCACCGGCATCGCCCTGACCGCCGTCGATGCCGGCGGCAACCTCGTCCGATCCGCCGCAGGCACCCCAACCCTCGACCCGAACGACGCGTTCACCGCACGCTGGACCCTCACCCCCGCCGAATGGCTCGCCCTCACCGACCCCTCCCCCGAAATCGTCGGCGGCGTCACCCGCATCCCCGTCTCCCTCTCCATCGCCGCCACAAGCGCCCTCCGCGCCACCGCATGGTCCCCTACCACCCCCATCCGCCCCGCCCCCCAATGGGCCGTCGCCACCCTCCCCGTCTTCACCAACCACCACCCCGTCGAAGTCCGCACTTCCCTCACCAACACCTCCACGCGTACACTCTACGCGGTCGAAGACCTCTCGCTCCTCGGCACCACCGGCAGCGACACGCTCATTGAAGACTTAGGAATCGCACGCTTTCAGGCCTTGCCACTTTGGGAGCCCGCAACAAAGCTCGTCTACGCAAGACGGAGATGGTACGACCCCTCTAGTGGTTCATTCCTCACTCCTGATCCACTGGGGTACCAAGACTCCTCAAATCTCTACGCATTCGCCGGGGGCGACCCGGTGAATGGAAGGGATCCGACAGGCACAGAGGCCCGTAAATTCGGCGGCGGAATTCTGCTGCTGAGCAAGAAAACGGGACAGATCCGGGATTTCAGTCCTGAGTATTTATCGAAACATGGTGACGAAGTTCGTCGTCTGCTTGTACTTGAGGGTGGCCTCAGCCCCATCGAAGCGGACTCCCTGATGGTTCAGGTAGGCCAAGGCGGCTGGGTCAACAACAAGCAAGTGACAACGGTAGCAAGGCAGGTATCGGCAGGCGTTGATGACATCGCGAAAAACAGCGCCAGTGCCTATGCGTCGGCTTTGCCCGGCGTTGGAGACCTCAAGGATGTGCAGGAGGTGTATTCGGGCCAGGACCTGATAACGCGTGTCCGCCTGAGCAACACAGACCGCGTTGTGACCGTTCTCGCGGCTTCCTTGCCGTGGGTTGGCGGAAAAGTCCTACGCGAACTCCTTAGCAGTAAGGAAGCCCGTGAGGGCGCCGAAGAGGTCATCGACGAAGTCTGGGATGCCGGCGCGCAGAGATGGCGAAGCCGAGAAACCGGAAGATTCACTAAAGCACCTGCGCCCCGAAGGGGGATGAAGGTTTACCGTGTTTATGGCGAGAACAACAATCCATTGGGTGATTCCTGGACACCGATTGATCCTCGCACCACACGCGACTTCCGACGGCAGGCGGGCCTTCCCGACATCAATACCGGGCGCTTTGTGGTCGAGGCGAAAATCATGGACGTGTCCGGTATTACGGCACGGAGGGCGCTGCCACTAGACGGTTATCCCGGAGGTTTGACCGAGTATCTCATTCCGAGCGCGGCGACGAAATTGAACATAGTGCGCGTCTCAGGAGTAAATCCAGAGTACTGATGATGACAGGTCAGAGGGTACGTCTTAGTTCGACGGAGCATCGTCATTATCACGAGCACCATAGGGGCACCGTGGTGGCGGTGCTTCGCAGAAGCGCGCTCCCGCCTCTTTTGAAGATTGAGCTCGACGTGCCCATCCCATTATGGGTTTACGGTCTAGCCGAAGACCTTCAGGAAGTTTATGTCGCGCCACGCCACGAAGGCGATACAACGGAACAGTCTGATGCCTGGCCTATACCCGTGTATCTGTGCGTGCCACGCTCTCCGCTCCAATCCCGAGCCGATCAGTGGAGAATGCTCGACTGGGCTCTCCTCGAAGCAGAGACTTGAAGTTGTGGTGTTAAGCGCCAATGTGCTAAGCCAACTCACATGGATGTTAGTCGTCCTCGCCCTGGAGGAGGGACCACAGACATCCCGGCGGCTCCACGCCGCTGATTACCGACAGCCTCGCCGACGCAGTGTGTCGCCATCCCAGTCTGAATGCGTCATGAAAGAACATGTCCTTCGACTTGATCACATCTTCGGCGCCTGGCCAGCGCGGAACGCGAAGCTCGTCGTCCTTCGGGTGAGCACGCCCGACTACCAGCACTTTGCCGAACGTCTTTCACCCGAAATGCGTCGGCCGACGTTCATGCTGGCGCCGGTCGAGTGTGCGCCGGAACTGCCCGAAGGTGCTGCTGTCGCAGGCTTCGACACTGGGCACGTCACGTACTTTCGCATCGAATGGACGGAGCTGTGATGCTTGCTTTCGTACGCCCTGTCGGCGACCATGTCGAACACGAACATTGAGGAGGGAGATCCGATGGCAGCGAAGAAGAAGGCATCCGCCCCCAAATCATCGAAGACCACGAAGTCTAAGCCGGCGCCGAAGAACTCCGAAAGCAACTTCAAAGCCGGCAAGGATCTGAAGAGTTAGTCCGCTGTCACGCTCATCCAAGCGGCAGCGAGGTTGAACGGAGCGTTGCGCAGCAACCACACTGCCGGCGCTCCCGCCGCGCCTGCGCGTCGGTCTTGCGCGCGAACAGAAGGTCGTTCACGGCGGTTCACTGTCGGCGTTAGCGTGGCCGAACCGAAGCTGACATCGCAGCGAAGACAATCACGCGCGCACCCATAAAGAGCATTGTCAGCCGCCGTCTCGGTTCCCGGCAGGTGCGCCGCGTGATCGTCGGCGACAAAGTAGCAATGCGCCGTACATCCGTCAATAAGTCCCCTATAGGTGTCAGGCTCCTGGCCCCTCTTAGAGAGACGTATCAGCGCCTGTCGCGCTACGGAATCGGATCGGGTGTGACATCAGCGGAGGCAGCCTGCGGTGCGGAGGGCTGCGACGAAGGCCGGAGCAACTCGACGACGACAGGCGCGATCTCCACGATCTCGGCCGACAGGGCAATGAGCACCGTAACCGTGAAGTTGGCGCCCAGTTCGATCGCGATGAGATGGCGCCTGCTGATGCCGCAGCGACGCGCAAGCTCCTTCTGTGAGAGCCCGCGCTGCTTGCGGGCCGCGCGGATCATGCAACCGAGGCGTTTGTCGAGCGGCTTCATGCTGGACTCGAAAACAGGAACAGATCTGCGCCTGTTTTCACCATCGCTGAGATCGTAGCGCCGACCCGTGGAGAAACAGACCCTGATAGGAGTCAAGGCCAACATGCGCACCGATTTTTTGCATCCATGACACTTATAGAACTCACTTCCATGCGGGAGGTCAGGAAATCCTGCCATGATGGCTCTCCTCGTAGGGAGGGACTTCGATTCATGGCGAAACGCTCGAAGAGCAGCACACCGCTTCAGCAGGTCATTCGCGCGCTTGGCCTCAAACCCACGCAGATCGTGCGCGAGGCACAGCAACATGGGGTTACGTCCTACTCGCCGAAACCTTCCTACGATTGAAAGACACGCCTCGCCCCTGTACCGGGGACGCTGGAGTTCGCGGAGCTCCGGAGTCACAGCGAGGAAGGGCGATTGCTCTAACTCTAACTCTCACCAAGGTGGCACATGCCCTGCGCAGACGAGGGCGTCGCGAATCTCAGCGAGGGTCTTCGCGCCAAGCGTCCGAATGCGAAGCAGCGCCTCGTCGTCGTACGTGGTTAGCATCTCGACGGTCTGAATGCCGCCGCGCCTACGCAGCGTGTTCAGCGCAAGGTTGGATAGGCCAAGTGTCGCGAGCGGTGTTCCGATCGTCACGGCCTCACGTGGATCGTCTAGAGTCTTCCGACCATCAGGCCGCGCGGAGCCAAGCGGCGCGGTGGCGGAGCGAACGCGTGAGCGGAACAAGAACTCCGCACCCGGACCGTCAAGCGATGACGGGCGGAGGACCGGGCTCGCTGGATCCGTCAGACGCCGGGTGCGCGCAAGGCGCGGCGCGGGTTGAAGGCGCTGTCGCTTCGGCAACACGGAATCGATCGTCTCCACGAGTCGCGCGATCGTGCGTTCCGTCAGGTAGTCGTTCTCGATGAGCGCGTGCGCGAAGCGCGTGACGCGGTACACGACCTCCTCTCGCGCGAGGAGCTGTCCGGCTCGCGCCTCGACGTACTGAATGGAGAGATCCTGCGCTTCGCATGTGAGGTTCAGCAGCGCGAGAACGTCGCGCACGGACTTCGTGTCACGGTCAGCGAGGCTGCTCAAGTGTGAGGGGCTCCAAACAGCGAGGCAGTGCGTTTCGAACGCACGACCAGCGATGCGGTACAACGCGTCCCGCTCCAGCGCGGCACGAGCGAGCGCATCGCGGCGGCCGAGCGCGTCCGGTGCCTCCAACGCACCGTCAGTGCAGCGATTGTGTTCCTCGTGTCGCCCAAGGCTCGCGAAGAAGACGCGCCGCCCGAGCTGTAGCTGCATCACGACGTGAGCGGCAATGTGGTATGCGGCGGTCGGGTATTCAACCCACGTGAGACGTGGCATCGCGAAGGAGCGTAGTCACCGCACCTCGGGGAAGCAAGGAATTTTGGTTCATATGCGCAATCCAGCCAAACTGGAGTCTCCCGACTGTGAATCACCGCAGACGCGCATCAGTTACTCGGCTCGACGCAAAGGCGGCGCAGACCCCCATGCGTTCCAGGTGGGCGCTCCGCGTTCTTCTGGTGATCAATGGAGTCGAAGCGGTGTGTTTACCGAAGTGTCGACTCCATCGCGCTGATCGCCGCCTTGCGCCCGCGCTCTTTCGCGATCTTTGCGAAGCCGGCGCGGCGGCTTCCGGTGAACTTGTTCAGCAGCGGGAGATAGCGTCCTTGCAGTTCGCGGGACGCGAGCACTTTCGGCGTCACGGTGAACCGCCGTTTCCTCCGTTTCTTGGGCGCTATCTCGCCGCCCGTTACTGACGCTGGAGCCGTGGGGCGTGCAGCAGATGCGTTGGTGCTCACAGAACGCGTCCGTTTGCGGCGTTTGGCCCGTGGCGCTGGGCGACTTCCACCTTCAACCTCCGAATGCGTCTCCGGGCCTCCTGCGAGGGCACGGAGGCGCGCAAGCCTTACTTCAAGATCGGAGATCTCGCGACCCAGGTCGGCAATGTAGCGCTGAATCTCGGCATCGGAAATCCGTCGTTCTGCGCGCAGCCGCTCAACAACGTAGCTCGCTTGCCCGTCCGAAAGTGTTGTCGCGACACTGCCACCCGCTCGTCTCATCAAATTACCTCGCGCTATGTAGCTGTAAGGACAACTCACCGGGATTCTCGCACACGATCCAGTGCCGTGCGCGCGGACTCAGGAGGGTAAAGGGGTCGGCGGCGGTGTGAAGGGCTGCTCCTGCGGTTCGGCCAGGTAGGCACTGACATATCTCACGAGTGCAGGCGTTGCGGTCGTGGCCACGACCGCTTCCCGAAGGTATGCGAGTGCCTTCACGTACGAAAGGCGCATCCCGTTCTGCTCGTACACCCTCACGAGTCGCCGTGCTGAAACTTCGGCCTCGACCCACTCGTCAATGCGCAGAAAAAGTTCCACTCGCTCCAGCTCAACGCGTGCGGCATCGCCAATCATACCGATGGCCTCGTACTCCGCTGCCGCTGTGCGGAGATCCTGCAATCCCGCTTCGAGATCTCCGCGTTCTACGAGCAACTGTGCGAACATCCACCGCGTCCGGATCTTCTCGCTCAGCATGTCGGCCGTCGCAAATATCGCCATCGCGCGCTCGCCGAATACGCCCGCAAGCTCAAGGTTCCTGAGCGCGAGGTAGCAGTTCGCGGTATTCACGTACACGCGGGCAAGTTCAAGTTGCGCTCCCTCTCGCTCAAGCACCGGCACAACAGTGTCAAACACCGCGAGCGCGTGATCGATCGCTCCCTCCTCCCAAAGGATTGACCCTTCGAGAATTCCCACGCGTGCGAGAGAGAGATCGTCGACGATCGTTCTGTACCAGTCTTTCGGCGTGTCGAGGGCGATGCGCGCTTCCGCGTAGCGCTCCATCAGGAAAAGGATGGACGCGCGATTCCATGCCACGCGCGCCTTCTCATCAGGGTTCGCGTTAAGTTCGTCAAGCGTCGCTTGGGCCTCGTCGCACGCCGCCAGTGCCTCGGGGTAACGGCCGAGGAAGCGGAGCGCGGTTGCGCGCTCATGATGCACACACCCGAGCGCGGTGGGCCGGTCGAAACGGTCGGTGAGTCCCCGCGCGATGCTCTCCGCGACGAGGAGGATTCTCATCGTCGTCTTCGGCTGTTCCTGCACCATGCTCTTCGCGTGCGCGAGCAGGACGTGCACCGTGCCCGCTGTGTGGAGCCGAGGGCGGGAGCGAAGCCACGCCTTCCACGCATCGACCGGCTCGCGCTCGAGCTCCTCCATGGCATGCTGCGCGGCTTCGACCTCGGCGTCGTGCCGCCGCGCGCGCTCCGCGAAGTCGCGCGCGTGCTGCGGATCGACGGCTGCATGGTCGCTCGCGCTGACGAGGTCCCACGCTTCGGCGTCGCTGCTCACGCATACGATCTCTTCAATCTCATCCCGCGCTTGTGCACAGACGGGGCAGGTGTTGAAGTGACTCTCGACGGTTGCTCGGTCCTCTTGCCCCGGTTCGTCGAGAACATAGGCGAAGATCGCGTCGTCCGTCAGGTGCTTGAAAATCACGCCCGCCCCTTTGACCGAGCTCCGCGGACGAGATCGCGGGTCGTGGCCATGCATCGCGCGAGCATGAGCTTGGCGTACCCAACCGTGGTTGAGTAGCGATTGGCGAGTTCCTCCGCGGAGAAGCCCTCGAAAAACCGCAGCCGAATCACCTCGCGGCACCGCGCGCCGAGCTGGCGAAACGCGAGCAGCACATCCAAGCGGGCCGTGACCACGTCGTGAAGCGGGTGTGGATCGGCGCGGTCGGACACGTCCGCGGCTTCCGCGCGCTCCCCCTTGTGCCAGTACTTCCGAGAAGCTTTGCAGATCGCACCAACGAGCCACGCTCGCGAATCGCGAATGGTTCGCTCGTGCCGCATGTACGAGACGAAAACCTCGTGAATGACGCCCTGCACGTCCTCGGGAGGAACGCGGAATCGTCGCGTCGCGAGGGCGCTCAGCACCGGATAGGTATCGGTGTAAACGGCGGCAAGGCGCTCGGCGCGCTCTGGACTGCCCGAGGGATCAGCGGACTCTAACATCGCGGTCGGGTTGTGTCTTGGGCCTGCGTGCGGGGGAACGTCGGCAAGTATACCGGAGGAAAGACACCATAAATTGTCTGACGCTGTGGCGTCAGGCCGGCGTCGTGCCGGCATCGTCGTGCCATTTCGTTGCCCGGAACTGCAGCTGCCCTGATATCCGGAGTGCCACATCGAGAACAGCTACTCCCGGAGGCCGTTTCGCCGTCGCACCGTCTGCGGCCGAGGCGGCTCGGTCGAGCACGGAGGGTTTTGGTGGAACTGGAAGTGACTCTCGCCCGGCTCATCCTCCCGCGCCGAAGGGGGATTCCGATCCCCTGACCAGGTGCTGTCCGCGCCGGAAGCATGAGACGCGCCGTGCCGTCTGGCGCGTTGCCGCGGCTCGGCAGACCAATCTGCGCACCTCCTGATATCGAAAGTCCGAGATCGAGAACGGCTCTTCCCGGAGGGCGCCCTCCACATCGAAACCGACGGCCCGGCACGGGCCACAAGGAAGGAGTCTATCTTGACCGAAGCCGCAATCCTTCTCGCGTTGCTCATTCTCAGTAGCAGGATGTCCATTCCGATTCCCTGAAGCCGACTCGTCGCGTGTCGTGCGTAGGGGCCTGTTCGCGACCAGCTCCTACGCATGCTCGCTGCTCGCGGGCTCAAAAACCGTTGTCGGATCATTGCTCCAGCGTTTCACGTACCGGCGCACGTCGTGAACGAGCGTGCGATCGGTGCCGCCCTGCCGGAGTGCTTCGCGGAGGTACGCGAGCGCCCGCCGGACGTTCGCTGTTTCACCGCGCGCCTGGAAGGTGTCGATGATCGACCGGCAGACATCCGCAGCGATTGCCGCGCCATCAGGCGTTTCACCAATGAGGAGAACCTCGACGATGTCGACGCCGACGAGCGCCGCGTCCGTTGGCATCTCCATCTGCTCGAAACTCCGCCGCGCTTCCCACAGGAGATCCAAGCCACTCGACCGATCTTCATACAGCGCCCGAAGCCAAGCGAGACACCAGCGTGCGCGCGCAACCTCGGCACGCGCGCCCTGTTTCGCAAATGACACGCGCGCCTTCTCGAGCCACACTCGAGCCGCTTTGGTCTCGCCAAGTTCGATGTCGCAGCGCCCGATGTTCAGCCACGCCGAGGCGAGCGCCGCCTTGTCGCCCGTGCGCCCGAGCAGGTCGAGCGTGCCGCGCAGAACGCGCTCGGCGGCAGCGGCATCCCCGATTTCGTACAGCACCGCGCCCTCGAGCAGGCGCGTCAACCCGGCCATCCGGTCGTCATGTACGAACCCAAAGATGACGCTCGCGCGCCGCAGCCACTGCTTAGCCTCCTCGTAGGCATTCCGCCGCACGAGCGTTCGGGCACGCGAGTACCACACTTGACCGAGCTCGCGGATGCACTGACTGGACTCGGTGAGGATCGCTTCGGCAGCGTCGAACGCGTGAAACGCAGCGTCGTACTCGCTGAGATTGGCGAGCGCATTCCCTCTGCACATGTACGCCCTGCCATGCACGGATACGACCGCAGCGGTATCGTGAGGGAGCCGCTCGGCGACCTTGATCGCGAGTTGCTGCACCTTCTCCGCGCGCCGCGGTTCGCCCTGTGTGAGCGCCCTACTCCGCTCGACGAGCACAACGACCATTGGCTCGGTGAGCGCGTTTGCCGATTCGAGTTCGGCGAACCACTTCGTGACCGGCACGTTCTCTCGCTCCAGGCGGTGGATGAGTCGCTGCGCAGCATCGAGCGCTCGCTTTCGGTCGACCGCGGCCTTCCTGGTCAACTCCTGTTGGCGCTCCCATGCGCCACTCTCGTGGAGAGAGAGTTCGAACAGCTCCTCGGGTCGCACGTCGCCCTTCGACAGCGCGCACGCAGCCGTGACGATCGCCGCGATGCACCTGCGTGTGGGTTCCATCCGTCCCGTGCGCACACGGAGCAGGTGCTGACGGCTGTAGCCCGACTCCCGCGCGAGATGCGCGGGCCTGATTTTCCGGTTCTTCAAGAATTGCTCAAGACGAGTCACGCGTGTCTCCCTCGCTCGCTAGTTCATGCAGGTTCCCTCTAAGACCGGCAGCGCACCACCGAGATCGTCATGCTCCTGTTCCGCGATCCACTCCCCGTACGCCGCATAGCCTGCGGTGAACTCGTGGAGCGGAAGTGGGCCGAATATCTGGCACATCTCGACGTAGTCGATCACCAGGAACGTCACTTTGACGGCCGTAGTAGCCGGGCTGTTGAGGAAGCGCTTCACTGCCAATAGGAGTGATGCCATGCCGTAAATCCCTACCGTGAGTGCGTTTTGGAACGTAGAGGCGTCTTATCTCGGCCGCTTGGGAGGTGTGCGGGCGCGCGTGAGCGCGCGCCGCAGGCGTCGATCCGCGGCCTTCGAGGAGCAGCCCAGAAGCACGCCAATTTCCGGAGCAGTCAGTCCTTCCGTGTAGCGCAATCGAAGGATGGCTTGGTCGGCTGGCGAGAGGTCGCGCACGAGGTCTTCGGCGATCGGCGTGGCTGCATAGGTCGGACGCTGCTCGCCGTCGTGTACGTCTGCATCGAGTTGCTCAAGACGGCGGAGCCTTCGGCTGCGGTGTCGACAGGCATGTGAGATCGCCCCGACGAGCCACCGCCGAACGTCACGCACCGACTGCCGCCGGCGGATGAGAGAGAGGAAGATGTCGTGTACGAGTTCTTCCGCTTCATCGCGCGGGACGCCAAATCGGCGCATCGCAATGCCGAGGAGAAGCGGCAGATGGGCCGTGTAGAGCGCCCCGAAGTCTGTTTGGTCGGTTGGCGGAATTGCCATCGCCGTTATGAAGCCTTCCGGTGCGACCGTAGCACAGACTCTGCCCGTCGGTGCGGATAAAGTGCCTGGTATCAGCTATTTAGACACGTATGCGCGTCAAGGATGGCGATCGGTTGCCCTGATGGATGGGTCAAGAAATCGCGCGCAACTCCTTGACCGTCGGTGATCATGTGTCGGGATGCCGGTTGCACGAACGACTCAGCGCGCGGCTCCATCGCTTACAACGACGACGGCTTGATGGCCGCGGCGAAATCACTCGTGATCGAACGAGACGCCGTCTCCGGCAACATGACTCAAACCACCCTCAGCCCCGTCGTCGAAAACTATGCCTAGCTCCACGTGCAGGAGAAGCTGGTTGCAGCGAACGCCGTGGTCGCCGCCTTGACGGGGAGGGACCGCGCCTCCGACGGGACTGCCGCCGGAATCGAAGACTGTCCCGAACGTCATTAGGTCGGGACGAAGCGCCACAGCGCTGGTGCCTCCCGGTCCGATCAAGGCATTGATCCGCTGGATCTCCACATGATGACCCTCCGAGCCGGCGAGCACTTGATACGAGCCGGGTCGTACGCGAAGCGCTGCGATGCCGCCTAGTTGTCGCCGCGAAGTGCGTCGCAGATCTGCCCGTAAAGGGACGCGAAGGACACCACGGCATACTCAGCCCCTGAGAGCACTAAGAGTGGACGGATGTACTCCTGGCCACTTTCTCAGTGCTGTCTCGAACGAAGACGACAGCGCGGAGAGGATCATTTTCGTCACCATTGGCCACGGCGATCGCTGGCGGAAGAAACGATGCGTAGGGATCGCCGGCTTCGTAGCCATACCCTTCAGTCGGCGTTCCGATGTGGGCCGGCACACCCTGCGCGATGACGCTCACCCAATCGCAGCCGGAATATGCGGTGCCTAGAGATGGGAACTTGAGGATCCACAGCGTTGCATAGATGCTCATCGGTGTCGTACCTCATCGAGCAGGTCATGCCTGACTCTGCCCTGAAGAGTCAAGGATGAGTGCGCAATCACCAGACTACCAACCCGGCTTGTGGCCCGCACTGCGCAATGCCTCGCGAACCTCGGCGCGTGTCTTCGCGCCGAACCACCGGATGCTACTGATGTCTTCGACCGTGCATACGAGGAGTTGCTCGACGGTGTGAATGCCGCCCCGCCTTTGAAGTGTATTTAGGGCCAGCCCCGACAGCCCGAGTGCCTCAAGCGTCGTGCCCCCAGCCGTTAGAACCGGCGGCTTTTCTGGCGGACTCCTCATCAAGGGTTGTTGAACGAGGCGTGGTGGCAGAACCGCGACCGTCGCCTTCGGTGTGTCTTCCAGTCCGTTGTGTGACGGTTGAAGCACTGGACTAGTCAAATCGGCGATGCGCCGCCCGGTGAGTCGGCGCTTCCGCAGGCGCCGATGCACGGGAATAAGGGAATCAGCCTCATCGATCGCCCTCCAGATCTCGCGCTCGGTTAGATAGTCGCGTCGTGAGAGTGCTTCGGCAACTCTCTTCACGCGGTAGAACACGTCGCTGTCACCGAGTACTGCCCATGCCGTCTGGGCGAGGTACCGGATGGTAGCGTTCTTCACCTGTTCGGTAGTATCCAGCGGCGAGAGGAGATCAGAGACTACCTCCACATCTCGTTCGGCGAGATGGGTCCCCCTGTGAGAATACGGACGGAGAATCTGGACCTCGACAGCCTTCCCCGCGATTTGGTACAAGCAGTCGCGCTCAAGGGCGGCGCGCGCGTCCGTCGAACGAAATTCCGCAAAATCGTAGCTCTCCATCTGGCCCACCGTGCAGTCGTCACGCGCCGCCAATGGATCGGCACTCGCAAACTCGAGCTCCCGGCCGAGTTGGAGTTGCAAGACTGCATGCGCAGCGACGTGGTACGCAAGTATCGGAGAGTCGATCCACGGCTTGATGACTCGCATGACGGTAGGCCGATTGCTTATTCGCGAGGCACTCATCTTGTATCTCGGGACTTTTCGGCGTCTTCGCGGGAGACTGAACCGCCGCATTGTAATGGAAAGCAGCGGCCTGCAGCTATCTCGCCAAGCAGCCACGAACCTTTGCTCGGTCGGTGGTGTGAACTGCCATCCTATTCTGAATCCTTTACGACGACCGTAGTACACACGCCGCCGTTAACGCGTCACGAACTTGTTTGTTTCAGTTGCTTAGGCACTCATGCGTGTCAGTTCATGCGTCTTGAGCCGTGCAACCATCTCGCCGTCAATGACAGACCCCTTGAAGGCGACTTCACGAGTGCTGTAGCCAAGGGCTAGGAGATGAACCGCTGGCGTGGTTTCGCCGAAGTGTGCGAGAGAAGAGCCTTCGTCGCCAGCACTCGGATACGCCAGACGACGCGAGAAGCGACGCGAAAGGCGAAGCGAGAATTGATAGGATTCGGCGCGCTTTCATGACGTCTCTCGTTCCTCCTGTTACACGAAATCTCGCACGGCTCGTAGCAGCGGCCGTCGTTGGCCTCTGCGCATCGTTGATCGCTCTCACGACCTTGTTCCCGATGCGTCTGCTGGCGCAGGCGGCAGCGCCGGTGCGCGTCTCCGAGGCGCGGGGACGCATCACCTTCCCCGTGCCCGCGGGCGTGCAGTTCAAGGTGACCGGCTTCGATCCATCCACCTCCCTCATCGACTTCGAACAGACCTACACCGCACTGCCTGCCGGCGATCCTGGCACGGGCACCGTGATCCCCAACCCGGCCACCGATTTCGCAGGACCACATCCCGTCTTCGGCACGCCGTTCCGCATCGAGGCCGTGAGCGCGCCGCCCGCCGGCCTCACCCTCGAGGCCACTTCCGGCATCCGCTTCTCGCTCAGCGACACGGGCGTGCTCTCCACCACGATGGTCCCGCCGCTGACTCCGTCCACGAAGATCTCGATGCTGCACGTCCCCACCGGAACCCTCAGCGCAGGCACGCCCATCAGCGGCGTCAAGCAGGGCGATGAGCTGGTGGTGATGATCGAAGAGAAGAACGTCGATCCCGCCACGCCGCTGTCGGTCGTCTTCAACGAAGGCATCAACATGGGCGGGACGAACCTCACCGATCGCGATGCCATCAGTGACTACCTCAAGACGCTCGTCCGCCTGGAGAACGTCCCCACTGCCGGCGGTGGGCCCATCGACCTGCTCGGCAACGCGCTGCTGCTGCTCGACTCCGGCAACCGCCGCGTGACCATCGCCCTGGCCTCGCCGCTCCCCGCGGGCGCGGATCTGCGCCTCACTCTCGACGCGGACCTCGCGGACAACTCCGGCAACGGTCTGGGACTCGGCCAGGCCGGCGCTCAGGCCTCGGGCGGCGGCATCACACCGCTCGGCTCGGCCAACGATCTCGTGTTGCGCTTCTCCACGCGCGAGCCCGCGGGCACCATCGGCGAGTTCGACATCCGCCAGAGCAACACCCTCGAAGGCGGAGCGATCCGCGAGCTCGCCCAATACGACAACCTCCTCTTCGTCGCCGCCATGGGCGGCGGCATCCTCGCCTACGACCTCTCCGATCCCGCCGCACTGGAC
>Ga0307505_10002344_pt1 | contig 13351 bp, 10 predicted proteins | sample 23_S_MG_FD_202183 | JGI IMG/M metagenome (GOLD analysis project Ga0307505, IMG submission 202183) | Soil microbial communities from Populus trichocarpa stands in riparian zone in the Pacific Northwest, United States - 23_S | ecosystem: Environmental > Terrestrial > Soil > Riparian zone > Trees...
ATCGCGGGGCTCAAGGCCGGCGAGATGCGGGATCTTCGCCGCAAGATTCAGGTGATCTTCCAGGACCCGTACTCATCGCTCAATCCGCGCATGACGGTCGGAGAAATCATCGGCGAACCGCTGCACGTCTATAAGCTCGCGCCGGACGCAAAGCGTGCGCGGGAGCGCGTGGCGGAGCTGCTGCAGCAGGTCGGTCTCTTTCCGTATATGGCCGAACGTTATCCTCATGAACTATCCGGCGGTCAGCGGCAGCGCGTCGGCATCGCACGCGCGCTCGCCCTCGAGCCGACCTTCATCGTGTGCGACGAGCCTGTGTCCGCGCTCGACGTCTCGATTCAGGGCCAGATCATCAATCTTCTGGAAGACCTGCAGGCGCGCCTGGGCTTGAGCTACCTGTTTATCGCGCACGATCTTGCCGTGGTGCGGCATATTTCCGACCGCGTTGCGGTCATGTATCTCGGGCGCGTGATGGAATTGGCTGATCGCGATGAGCTCTACGCGCGGCCAATGCATCCCTATACCCAGGCGCTACTCGACGCCGCGCCCATTCCCGATCCGAAGGTAGAGCGGACACGCGCACCGCGTGCGCTGCGCGGCGAGATACCTTCGCCCTTGACCCCGCCATCAGGCTGCGTGTTCCATACCCGCTGTCCGATCGCCGAAGACGTGTGTCGGCGAGAGATCCCGCTAACAAGGGAGCTCAAATCAGGTCACATCGTGGCCTGCCACAAAGCATAAGCCGCCGCCCATGTAGCGGACGGCACCGTCTTACACTTAGGGAGGAACTAAGGATGAAAGCACCGATTTTGGGCCTTTTGGGCGCGATCGCTTTTACGTTTGGCGTCGCAGCCACGGGTGCCGAGGCCCAGCAACCGAAACGGGGAGGCACGCTTCAGTTCGCGATCAGCGCTGAGGCGCCGCATTACGATCCCCACGCCAGCGACACTTACGCAACGCTGCATTTCTCATCGCCGTTCTATTCGACATTGCTGCGGTACAATCTTTCGAAATTCCCGCAGATCGAAGGCGACCTGGCGAAGTCATGGACAGTTTCTCCGGACAAGCTGACTTACACGTTCGTGCTCAACGACGGCGTGAAGTTTCATGACGGCACGGCGCTGACGTCCGCGGACATCAAGGCCACGTACGATCGCATGCGCAATCCGCCGCAAGGCGTCGTCTCGACTCGCCGAGCGACGTTTGCCGACATTGACTCGATCGACACACCGAGCCCGAACACGGTCGTCTTCAAGCTGAAGGCGGTGAATTCCTCGATGCTCGATCATTTCGCGAGCCCGTGGAATGTGGTGTACGCGGCAAAGGACATTACCGCCGATCCTGCAGCCCCGCGCACCAAGATCAACGGCACCGGCCCATTCACCTTCGTTGAGCACGTGAAGGGCAGCCATGTTGCCGGCAAGCGCAATGAAAACTACTTCAAGAAGGGCTTGCCCTATCTCGACGGCTACCGCGGCGTCTTCACGCTGCAGGCCGCCGCCATGCTGAACGCCCTCCAGGGCGGACAGGTGCTCGGCGAGTTCCGCGGCATATCACCGGCCGAGCGCGATCGGCTTGTATCCGCAATGGGCGACAAGCTGCGCGTTGAAGAGTCGAGCTGGACACTGAACCTGCTCGTTTCCTTCAATACCGAAAAGCCGCCGTTCAACGACGTGCGGGTCCGCCGAGCACTGCTCATGGCAATCGACCGCTGGGGCGGAAGCCAGGGCCTCTCGCGCATTTCCACCCTGCGTGCGGTGGGCGGCGTGGTTCGTCCGGGTTCGCCGCTCGCGACCCCCGAAGCTGAACTCGTAAAGCTCCCGGGCTTCGGCAAGGACATCAAGGCGGCCCGCGCGGAAGCGAGGAAGCTGCTCAAGGAAGCGGGGCAGGAGAACCTCAAGTTCGTTCTCTGGAACCGCAACCTCGCCATGCCCTACACGCCGGCGGGAATTTTCCTCGTCGACCAGTGGCGGCAGATTGGTGTTGAGGTCGAGCACAAGCAGTCCGATACGGCGCCTTATATCGCCGCCATGCAGAGCGGCAATTTCGACGTCGCGATCGACTTCTCCAACCTCTTCAACGACGATCCCACGCTGTCGATGACCAAGTATCTCTCGCACAAGGGCAACCCGCTCAACATGTCGCGGGCCAACGACGCGGAGATCGACAAGCTGTACGAGCAGCAGTTGCGTGAAGGTGACGTGGAGAAGCGCAAGGCGCTGATCCGCGCGCTTGAAAAGCGGGCATTCGAGCAGGGCTACCAGCAGCCGCTGCTCTGGTGGCATCGCATTGTTCCGACCCACAAGGTCGTCATGGGCTGGAAGATGTCGCCGAGCCACAACCTCGGCGCGGATCTCGCCGATGTCTGGCTGAACCAGTAACGCCAAAGATTGCGGCCCGGCCTGTGCCGGGCCGCAGTCGAGGTTCCCATGCTTCGTTACACGCTGAACCGCATCCTGCTGATGATCCCCACGCTGATCGGCGTGGCGGTGCTCGTCTTCTTCATGCTGCGCGTCGTGCCCGGCGACATCGTCGAGGTGAAGCTGCGCGGTGACGGCGGCAACATTTCTCAGGAAGTGGTGGATGCGGAGCGCAAGCGGCTCGGTCTCGACCGTCCGCTACTGATCCAGTTCAAGGATTACATGTTCGGACTCGCGCGCGGAGATCTCGGTATCTCCATGTGGACCGAACGGCCTGTCATCGAGGAGATTGCGTTACGCCTCGAGCTTTCGCTCGAAGTGGCAATTCTTGCGACCATCATCGCGATCTTGCTCGCCGTGCCCCTGGGGACGGTCGCTGCACTGATGCGCGATACCTGGGTGGATTATGCCGTCCGCATCATAACGATCGGCGGACTTTCCATTCCAGCATTCTGGTTCGGCATGTTGATGATGCTGACGTTGCTGTCGCTCTTTAACTGGCTGCCTCCGATCGTATTTACGCCCATTTACGTCGACCCCGTCGCCAATCTGAGCCAGCTTATCTGGCCTGCGCTTGCGGTCGGCTATCGGTATTGCGCAGTCACCGCCCGCATGATCCGGTCTTCGCTCCTTGAAGTCATGACCGAGGATTACATCCGGACTGCGCGCGCGAAGGGCGTTTACGAAAAACTGGTTGTTTCCCGCCACGCCCTGAGAAATGCGCTTCTTCCGGCAATTACGGTGATTGGCCTCGAGTTCGCGTTCCTGATCGGGGGGCTCGTCGTGACCGAGCAGGTGTTCAATCTGAATGGTATCGGCCAGCTGTTCGTGCAGAGCGTGTCGCGCAACGACTTCATGCTCATCCAGGGGATGGTGATCATGATTGCAGCGTTCTACGTCGTGGTGAACCTCGTGGTCGATCTGATGTACGCGATTTTCGATCCGCGAATTCGGTATCAGTGATGACAAGCATCTCGCCCGCCGTCGCAGTACCCGCCGTCCTGCCCAAGCGGCGCAGCGTGGTCGTCGATTTCTGCCGTCAGCAGTCGCTCGGCGCCGTGAGCTTCGCCGTGATCGTCGTGATGATGTTCGCGGGAATGTTCTCGGAGTTGGTCGCTCCTTACGATCCGCTGCAGATCGATTTTGGCTCCATCCTCGCGCCACCCTCATGGGACCACTGGATGGGCACGGACGCGTTTGGCCGGGACATATTTTCCCGGATCATCTTCGGTTCGCGTACGGCGCTTGTGATCGGATTTACTTCGGCTTTCATTGGCGCATCGCTTGGCGCCATGCTCGGCGTTGCGTCGGCTTATTTCGGCGGAAAGATCGACGACTGGATTCAGCGCTTCGTTGACATATTGCTGGCGTTCCCGATCATCGTGCTTGCGCTGGTAGTGGTTGCCGCATTTCGCAAGACCACGGTCGCCGGCGTCGATGTCAACCTCATCGTCGCGATCGCCATTCCCATCCTCCCGCGCGTGGCGCGCGTCGTTCGCGCTGCCGCACTCTCGGTTCGTGTGATGCCGTATGTCGACGCCGCACGAGCCGCCGGTTACTCGAACCGCCGCATCATCTTCCGCCATATGGCGCCGAACGTGGTCGCCCCCTATCTGATCATGTTCACGGCGTTCATCGCCCAGGCGATCCTGCTCGAGGCGTCGCTATCCTTTCTCGGACTCGGCGTGACCGAGCCAACCGCGGCCTGGGGCCTTATGCTCTCGGGAAACGCGGCGGACTTCTATCGCGAGGCGCCGTGGTTGATTCTGTTCCCGGGGATCGCGATCAGCCTCGCGGTGTTCGCGTTCAATCTCTTCGGCGATAGCCTGCGCGACTATCTCGACCCGCGCTTCAAGGTCTGAAGCGTCACGCCGCTCCGGAGAACGTTTTCGCGTAAGTGTCGCGCAGTACGTTCTTCTGGACTTTTCCCATGTTGTTGCGCGGCAGCTCGGCAACGAAGAAGACGCGTTTCGGCTGTTTGAACTTGGCGAGCCGCTCGCCCAGCGCGGCAATAACCGCCTCTTCCGAGAGCTGGGCGCCGCTCGCGCGCACCACCACGGCGGTTACGCCCTCGCCGAAATCGGGATGCGGCACGCCGATGACCGCGGACTCCACGACGCCGGGGATGGCGTCGATCTCGGTCTCCACTTCCTTCGGGTAGACGTTGTAGCCGCCCGTGATCACGAGATCCTTCGCGCGCCCGACGATGTGGACATAACCTCGCTCGTCGATCTTCGCGACGTCGCCCGTGATGAAGAATCCGTCCGGCCGGAATTCCGCTTTCGTCTTTTCCGGCATGCGCCAATAACCCGAGAATACGTTCGGCCCTCGCACCTCGAGGACGCCCACTTCCCCTTGCGGCAGCGTTTTTCCGCTTTCCGGTTCGACCACGCGCACTTCTACGCCCGGCAGAGGAAACCCCACCGTGCCGGCGACGCGATCGCCGTCATAGGGGTTCGACGTGTTCATGTTCGTTTCGGTCATGCCGTAGCGTTCGAGGATCGCGTGACCCGTGCGCTCGGCGAAGGCGCGGTGCGTCTCGGCGAGGAGCGGTGCGGATCCGGATGTGAACAGGCGCATGTGCTTCGTCGCCTGACGCGTCAATTCCGGATGTTCCAGGAGCCGAACATAGAAGGTCGGCACCGCCATCATGCTCGTTGCCTTCGGCAAAAGGCGCATCGCTTCGTCTGCATCGAACTTGGTCAGGAAGACCATCGAGGCACCGGCAAGCAGTACGACGTTGCATGCGACGAACAGGCCGTGGGTATGGAAGATGGGCAGAGCGTGAAGCAAAACATCCTGTTCGGTGAACCGCCAGTAATCCTTCAGCACGCTGGCATTCGACAACAGGTTGTCGTGGGAGAGCATGGCCCCCTTCGATCGGCCGGTCGTACCCGATGTGTAGAGAATTGCGGCGAGATCATCCGGGCCGCGTGGCACAACCGGTATGATCGGCGCGTCGGCGGCGGCGGCGAGCAGCGTGCCGTCTCCCTTTGCGCCGAGGCTCTCTACCTTGGCCGTCGAGAGCTTGCCGCATAACGCGCGAAATTCCGGTTCACTGCCAGGCCGGCAGATGACGAAGCTCGGCTGTGCATCGCCGAGGAAGTACTCGATTTCCGCGGGTGGATAGGCGGTATTCAGCGGCAGAAATATCGCGCCCGCCCGGACACACGCGAGATAGAGCGCTAGATTGTGCCAGGACTTCTCGACCTGCACAGCGACGCGATCGCCGGGAGCGACGCCCGAGCGGACCAGATGCGCCGCGAGCCGTTCGACGAGATCGAACATCTCACCATAGGACACGCGGGTGCCGTCGTTGAGTTCGATGAGAGTTTTATCGCGGTCGGGGGCTGAGGCCGCGAACGCGTCGTAAAGGTGATTGCTCATGATTGTGTAACGAGGGTCCGTGTCCTTTCGCTGCGAAGCGCGCGTTTGACCGCGCTGCTCGCGACGACTTCTCCCGCCTCGGCGTAGGCTTCGTGGTTCTTCTCGATATCGGCGACGACGTACTGATAGTTGACCATGATCCCGGCGGACTGCGCGAGCGCTTTCTCCGAAAGATCCGCCATCAGATTGATCCGTTCGAGTCGCGCACCGTTCCCCAGGTGGAAACGCGCAACCGGATCGACCGGACGGCCGCGTTTGGTACGCGCTGCGAGAAAGTAGTAGGCGGCAAGCGCGCTCAACACCGGTTTTAACGCGGCGACCTTGGCCGCATCGCTCTCCCAGCCGCGTTCGTCGAGATACGCGAGTGCCGCAACGTCGCTCTCCTGTACCGCGGTTGAATCCGGACGGGCTCGCTCTTCCTTCAGCCAGTCCATGAAGCCCGGTACCGGCGAGAGGGTCACGAAGGTCGTGAGGCTGGGCAACTCGCGCGAGATTTCCTCGACCACCTGCTTCAGCAAGAAACTGCCGAAGGTCACGCCGGTGAGCCCTCGTTGCGTGTTGGAGATCGAGTAGAAGGTCGCTGTCGTCGCTTCGCGCGGGTCGAGCGGTGTCCTGCCGCTCACGAGAACGGGACCGATCGCGTCGGGTATTTCCCGTGTCAGGGCGACTTCGACGAAGATCAGCGGCTCATCCGTCATCGCTGGATGAAAGAAGGCGTAGCAGCGCCGGTCGGGCGAATCGATGCGCGCGCGCAGATCCTCCCAGTCGCGGATTTCGTGCACTGCTTCGTAGCGGATGATTTTTTCCAGCACGTTTGCCGGCGACGACCAGTCGATTCTTCGCAGCACAAGGAAACCTCTGTTGAACCAGGACGATAGCAAGTGGGCGAAGTCGCGGTCGACAGGCGAAAGATCGCGGCGCAAGGGCAACGCATCCAGCAGTTGCTCGCGCATGGAAACGAGGGTGCCGGTGGCGTTCGGTGCGAGATTGAGACGTCGAACGAGCTCCTGCCGGCGCGGTTCGGCGGCATCAAGTACCTCGGCTGCCGCGGCCTCGGTCGGATCGTCCGTATAAGCTGTGCAGGCGCGCGAAAGGCGATCGCGATCGGGACCGAACACGCGCGCCAATGCCTCGAAGAAAGCGACGCGCTCTCCAAACTTCAATTCCTGGAAGTCGAGGAGAATTTCGCGGGCAAGCGCGGTACCCGAAGCCTCGCCGCGAATTGAAAGGAGCTCTTCGCACCGCTCGATCAGTGTCGCGGTGCGGGCTTCACCCGCGGCCCGCCGCGGGCGCCCCGCGATCAGCGCCCGGCCGCGCTCGGCGATCGTCTGGAGCATGTCGCCGAAGAAGCTCGAATTCATCCGATTTCGCCCGCCGGTGACGCCGAGTGAGCCCTTGTGCGCGGCGAGCCTGACTATGAGGCGGCGATGCTGTCAACCCGGCGCCAGGGCTGAAACGCCTTTCGCTTCCGTGGGTTCCCTCAGGCGGGCTGGGCAGCGGCCCGCCGCCACGGCCCACCGTGGCGCGTGAAGAGTGCGGCGACGCCGAGGATACAGCCGGCAAGCGCCGCAATCATCCCTGCCGCGTTGAGCGCGATGGGCGCACCGAGCGCAGCGGGACCGAACGCGGCCGCCGTGTAGCCCGCGATCGCGGTGAACGCGGCAATCGCGAGCGCCACCGCGAGCTGCGAGCCGAAGCGATTGGCAACAAGCCGGGCGGCAGCTGCCGGGCAAACGAGCATGGCAACGACGAGGATCGAGCCGACCGCCTCGAACGATACGACGGTCGCGACGGCCGCCGCGAGCGTCACGCCGAAGCGAAAGAAGTTCGCGGGAATCCCAAGTGAAGTGGCGAGCTCCGGATCGAAGGTCGAAATCTTGATCTCCTTCCAGAACCACGCCGTCAGCGCGGCCAGAATGGAAAAGGTGACCGCGAGCGTGACGAGTTCGCGCGGAAGCTGGGCGAGTGCGGCGGGGTCGATCAGTGAGCCCGGCCCTTGCGCTGCGAGCCAGATCACGGTCTCGAGTTGGCCGTACAGCACGCAGTCAGGATCGAGGTCGACGCGATGCGCCGCACCCTGCTCGAGCATCACGACGCCGAGCGCGAACATCACGGTGAAGACGACGCCGAGCGCCGCACCCGGCTCGACGCGCCCGTAGCGGCGCACAAAATGCACCAGCACGGCGGCAAGAACCGCCGCTCCGGCCGCGCCCAGGATCATCGGTAGTGCTGCGCGCGTACCGCTCAGCAGGAAGCCGACAACGATACCGGGCAGCACGGCGTGAGAAAGCGCGTCGCCGAGGAGCGCCTCGCGCCGCAACACGAGAAAATTGCCGGCCAGTGCGCAGACGAGGGTCGCAAACAGCGCTGTAAGCGCCGCCGGCAGATCGATCTGAAGGAATGTCGTCATGCGGCGCGTCCTTCGATCTCGGCGATCAGGTCGCTTGGGAGAACGTCGCGGGCGCGATCGATTCCGAACCGCACGCCTGGCGGAACGGATTCGGGCCGTCGCGCGAGGGCAGCGATCCACAGGTCGAGATTGCGTGAGACTTCGGGCGCGCTCGCTCGCGCAGCGGCGGTTGGCATCCCCGCGCCTCCGGTCAACCCGGCCATCCGCAGATAGGCGCGCACCAGCGGATCTCGCGGCGCCGCTTCATTGCCCTTCGCAACGCTCGAGAGCCAGCGCGCCTGCGCGAGATCGAGGCGGAAGCGCAGCGCCGCAAACGCGACGCCGATGATCCCGCGCTTCGGCGCGAAGAAAAGGCTGAATACGGCGAACGCACCGGCGGCCAGCACGATCGCCGCGCCCGTCGGTACGCTCGTGAATGCATAGGACGCGGCCGCACCCGTAAAGGCGCTGAACGCGCCGACGACGCCGGCAACAAGCGCGATCACCTTCACGTCGTTCGACCAGAAGCGCGCGGCCACCGGCGGGACAACGAGCAGTGCGACGATCATCACGAGTCCGACCGTTTGAAGGCCGATCACGGTGACCGCGACGCCGAGCGCCGCCATGCCGAGATCGATCGCCGACACCGGCCAGCCGATGCCGGCCGCGAATTCGCGGTCGAAGGCGGCAAGGCGGAATTCCTTGAAGAACAGGACGACGAGAATGAGTGCGAATGCGGCGAGCACGGCGATCGTGATCGCCTCGGAGCGCGCCATGGCCGCTGCCTGTCCCAGCAGAAAATGGTGCAGACCCGCCTGCCCGCCGGCTGACAGCGTCTGCACATAGGAAAGCAAGACGACGCCGAGGCCGAAGAACGATCCGAGCACCGCGCCGATCGCGGCATCCTCCGTGATGCGGCGGATCCGCGTCAGCGCATGCATGGCGAGGACGCCGACGAGCCCGCTGAGCGTTGCGCCCACGAGCAGCAGCGGCAGGCTTCTGGTCTGAAACCCGAGCGCACTGCCGGCGAGAAAGGCGAGCACGATCCCGGGCAGCGTTGCGTGGCTCAGCGCGTCCGAAATCAGCGCCCGCCCCCGCAGGAACACGAATGTTCCAACGACGCCGGCCGCGGCGCCCAGCACGGCCGTTCCGGCCATAACCGTATTGGCGTTGTATCCGGCCTGCAGCGTGAAAACTTCGACGAGCCGGACGAACGCTTCGCTGCCGATGAAGGTCACGGCCGTGCTTCGGCGGCGCGCGGCGCCTGCCCCGCGCCGTGCATGAGCCGCCCGCCATAAGCGCGCTCGAGGTTCTCCGCAGTCAGCGTCGTCGTGACCGGCCCGGCTGCGATTTTCGTGCGGTTCAGCAGCAGCACATGATCGAAGAAGTCCGCGACCGTTTGCAGGTCGTGATGCACGCAGACGACCGTTCGCTTCTCATGGTCGAGCTTGCGCAGAAGATCGAGGATCGCGCGTTCGGTCGCGGCATCGACGCCGGCGAACGGCTCGTCCATGAAATAAAGCTGCGAGTCCTGCGCGAGCGCGCGTGCGAGAAACACGCGTTGCTGCTGGCCGCCGGAAAGCTCTCCAATCTGCCGCTGCGCGAGATCCGCGAGTCCGACCTGCGCGAGTGCGGCCAGCGCCCCTTCGCGGTCCGCTTGCGTAAGCCTGCGACCGATACCGACATGGCCGTAGCGCCCCATCGCCACCACATCGAGCGCGCTCACCGGAAAATCCCAGTCAACCGAGCCACGCTGCGGCACATAACCGACGCGGCGCCTCACGCGACCGATCGGCTCGCCGAACACCCGCACCTCACCGGAAAGCGCCGGTACAAGCCCGAGACACGCCTTGATGAAGGTGGATTTTCCCGCGCCGTTCGGCCCCACGATCGCAACGAGGCCGGACGCTGGCGTCTCGTAGTCGACGGACCAGAGCGCCGGACGCCCCTGATAGGCGACCGTGAGATCGCGCACTCGCAGCGCCGGTGTCGCCGGTTCGACCGAAGCGTCCATGTCGCGATTAACGCGCGTTACCTGCAGCATCGTCAATCCGCGTGCGCAAGACGGCCCGACATGCCGCGCGCCGGCGTTTTGCCGCCGAGAGCCTTGGAGATGACGGTCGCATTGTGGTCGATCATCCCGACATAGGTGCCCTCATAGGTGCCGGACGAGCCCATGGCGTCGGAGAATAGCTCGCCACCGATCTTGACGGTGTGGCCCTTGGCGCGCGCGCCCTCAATCAGGGCACGCACGTTGCGGTCCGAGACTGTCGATTCGACGAACACCGCGCCGATCTTGCGTGAGACGATGAGGTCGACGAGTTCCTGGATACGCTTCAGTCCGGCTTCGGATTCCGTGCTGATGCCCTGGATGCCGAGCACCTCGAAATCGTAGGCGCGCCCGAAGTAATTGAATGCGTCATGGGCCGTGATGAGCACGCGCGACTGCTTCGGCACGCTGGTCAGGATGCCGTGTACGTATTTGTCGAGGGTGTCGAGCTCGCCGATATATCGCGCGGCGTTGGCGCGGAATTTTTCGGCGAGGGCAGGGCGGAATTTCACCAGGCTGTCGCGCACGGCCTCGACCGCCTTCTTCCAGCCGGCGACGTCCATCCAGACGTGCGGATCGTATTGACCGTCGAAGCCCTCCGGTTCGAGCAGGAATTTCTCGTCGAGCGCTTCGGTGACCGGGATCACCGGGCGGCCGGCGTTGGCGACGCGAACTAGCGCGTCGGTCATTTTCCCTTCGAGCAGAAGCCCGTTGTAGAAAACGATGTCCGCGGAGGAGAGGCGCGCGACGTCGGCGCGCGTCGGCTTGTAGCTGTGCGGATCGACGCCGGAGCCGAGCAGCACTTCCACCTTGCCGGTGTCGCCGACGACAGCCTTCACAGCGTCGCCGACCATGCCGGTGGTCGCCAGCGACGTGAAGGATTGAGCGGAGGCGGGAGCAGCGAAAAGCGTGAGCGCTACCATCGCCGCCGCGATCTGAAGCGCTCGCCGTACCGCCCGGTGCATGAAGAATCCCTCGGCCTTGTTGCAAGTCATTCGCAACTAGTCACATAGGGACCAGAACATGTCAATGCAAATGAGAACCATTCGCAATTCGGAACTTAGCGCGTATTCCTTACCCCAAGGCATGTAAGGCAGAAGTAAGGAACACTCAGCTCAGCCTAACTGAGGCGCCAATCGCGAACGATAGCGGCGATCGCATCGAGGCCGTCGGTCAGGGCGGCGGGGCCGGGCTGGAGAATGAGCGCTGACTTCACCTCGCGCAGAAAGCCATCGCGCACGGCGGGCAGGGCGTCGAAGCCGGGGCGTGCGGCAAAGAGTTCGGGACGAAATTTCTTCCCGCACCAGGAGCCGATCACGATGTCGGGGCGGGCCGCGATGACCTGCTCCGCACTGACGATCCGGTCCTTGGCCGCGTCCCGCCGCGCGAGCTCGGGAAAAGCTTCGACGCCTCCGGCAATTTCGACCAACTCCGATACCCAGCCGATTCCGGAGATCATCGGTTCATCCCACTCCTCGAAATAGACGCGCGGGCGGGGGCCGTCTGTCATCTCCCGCGCGACCGCCGCGACGCGCTCGCGCAACTCCGCGACCAGCCGCGAGGTCTTCTCCGTTGCGCCCACGAGCGCACCGAGCGTCTCGATCATCGCGTAGATGCCGGCGAGATCGCGCTGGTTGAAGGCGTGGACGGCGATGCCGCGCTTGACGAGATCGGCGACGATCGTTGCCTGCAGGTCCGAGAAGGTCAGGACGAGGTCGGGTTCGAGCGCGAGGATCTTGTCGACGTCGGCCGAGATGAAAGCCGCGACCCGCGGCTTCTCGCGCCGGACGCGTGCGGGGCGTACGGCGTAGCCCGTTACGCCCACGATCCGCTCCTCCTCGCCGAGGAGGTAAAGCGTCTCGACGGTCTCCTCGGTGAGGCAAACGATGCGGCGCGGCGGAAAGACTCGCATAAGCCGATCCTAACCGAAGGCGAGAGGCGGGGATTTGCCCTTTCGGACCGGAAAATGGGCCGCTATAGCCACTGCGGGGAGAAACGATGAACACGGCCGCGGAAGGCGAGTTCGATTACATCATTGTGGGTGCGGGCTCGGCCGGCTGCGTGCTCGCCAACCGTCTTTCAGCCGACTCCCGCATTCGCGTGCTCCTCCTCGAGGCCGGTGGCAGGGACAACTGGATCTGGTTTCACATCCCGGTCGGCTATCTGTTTGCAATCGGCAATCCACGTTCCGACTGGATGTTCAGGACCGAGGCCGAGCCCGGACTCAACGGCCGCTCCCTCGCGTATCCGCGGGGCAAGGCGCTCGGCGGTTCGTCGGCGATCAACGCCATGATCTATATGCGCGGCCAGGCTGCCGACTACGACCACTGGCGCCAGCTGGGGCTCACCGGCTGGGGCTGGGACGATGTCCTGCCGATCTTCAAGCGGCACGAGGACAGCTTCCTCGGCGCCGGCGATCACCACAGCGTCGGCGGCGAATGGCGCATCGAGTTTCCACGCGTGAAATGGGAAATCCTCGAAAAGGTGCGCGCCGCCGCGGCCGAGGCCGGCATTCCGCCGATCGACGATTTCAACCGCGGCGACAATGAAGGCTCCTGCTATTTTCACGTCAATCAGCGGCGCGGCCGGCGCTGGAGCGCCGCTCGCGGCTTCCTCAAACCCGCCCTCCACCGGCAGAATCTGAAGGTGGAAACCGGAGTTCTCGCCGAGCGCCTCCTGATCGAAAACCGCCGTGCGGTCGGCATCGTCTATCGGCAGGACGGCGTGGAGAAGGTCGCCCGCACGAGTGGCGAAGTGATCCTGTCCGCGGGGTCGATCGGCTCGCCGCAGATTCTGATGAACTCGGGGATCGGTCCCGCCGCGCACCTCGCGCAGCACGGCGTACCGCTTGTGCTCGACAAACCGGGTGTCGGCAGCAATCTGCAGGATCACCTGCAACTACGCCTGATCTACCGTGTCGAGGGCGTGCCAACGCTGAACGAGCGATATCATTCGCTGCCGCGCCGCGCCTGGATGGGCGCCGAATATGCCATGTTCCGTACCGGCCCCTTGACCATGGCGCCGTCTCAACTCGGCTTCTTCACGCGCTCCGATCCGCGGCAGGAGCGCGCGAACATCCAGTTCCACGTCCAGCCGCTCTCGCTCGAC